>JAESFN010000168.1_pt1 | contig 96339 bp, 94 predicted proteins | sample 9269411 | NCBI WGS metagenome assembly JAESFN01 (sample SAMN14505399, study PRJNA617100) | algae metagenome | isolation source: Iphinoe sp. HA4291-MV1 and co-occurring heterotrophs from trail next to... | place: USA: Maunawili Falls, Hawaii | collected 2009-07-25
CACGCATTCTGATACCCTCTATTCCGCTGCTGCAGCGTCGTCCCTGTCGGAACGGGCCAGCGCTATCAGTTCATCCCCGTGCGCCTCGATGTAGTCACGAGCCGCCTGCATACAAGTGCGCCCGTAATCGATGACCCAGGCGTCTCCGGGGTGGTTGTGTTGTTGTTTGAGCCGGTCGAAGTCGGCAAGCGTCGCGTCGATTTCGACGATTCGTTCGTTCAGCCGCTGCTCGACCAGTGACTGCGGGAGTTCCGAGGCGAAGCGCAGGAACAGCAGAAACTCGCTGCGGAACTCGTCTTCGCCAAGCTTCTCGAACATCGACTGGATGAACGCAGCGCGGCCGGCCGACGTGATCGAATAGATCTTCTTGGCGGGCTTGCCGTCCTGCTGTTCTACGCGCGCTGTGACCAGCTTTTCCTGCTCGAGGCGCGCAAGCGACGGATAGATCGCCCCATAGCTGGCGTCGATGAAATACGAATACTCCCCTTCAACGGAGAGCTTTCGGATCTCATATCCAGTCGCGTCGCCATCATAGAGGATGGCTAGGCAGATGGTTCTGACGTTCATGGCTTCCTATCCGGCTGGCATATAACGGACCAGCATATGCCGGGCCTATATATGGAGCCGGAACAAAGCGCAACAAGGGCTGGAAGAGGGGCTGCCATGCATTTTCTTCATGGCCAACCGTTTGAATACTAACGGTTTCTGTCAGATCTCGACAAACCGCAGCATCTCGGTGAGGGCCCGCAACGCCAGTTTTTCGCTGGTCGCAGCCACAAACCAGGCATTGAGGAACCGATCGTCGCGGTGGCCGCAGGTGAGCGGCACCCCGTCCATTCCCAGTACCACACCGCCTGCTGCCTGCAGCACCGCCTGACCGGCCGCGGTGTCCCATTCCGAAGTTGGGGTAAATCGCGGGTAAAGCTGCGCATCGCCCTTGGCGAGCAGGCAGAACTTCAGCGACGAGCCCACCGAAACGTCCTCGGCAACATCGAGCGTGTCACAGAGCTCGGCCAGCGCCGCATGCCCATGCGAACGGCTGGCGACAATCCGCAGCGGATCCTCGGTCTCGGCCACCTGCAGCGGTCGCACGTCCTCGATCGTCCCGTCGGCCACGCGTCCGGCGAACGCACCATCCGGCCCGCCCCAGTAGATCTCGCCGCTCGCCGGCGCCAACACCACGCCGCTCAGCGGATGCCCGTCCTCGCAATAAGCGATGTTCACGGTGAACTCGCCGTTGCGCTTCAGAAACTCCTTAGTGCCGTCGAGCGGATCGACCACGAAGTAGCGCGACCCCAGTTCGGGGATGCGGCCTGCCGCGACGCTTTCCTCAGCCAGCACGGGCAAACCAGTCTCGGCGAGGAACTCGAGGATGATCGCCTCGGCGCGCTGGTCGGCCTCGGTTACCGGCGAACCATCGGCCTTCTCCATCGCCACCACCGGTCGATGGTAGACCTCGAGGATCACTTCGGCTGCGGCGATCGCCGCACGGTTCATCAGGTCGGCAAGCGGCGCACTCATTGAATCTCGACGTCCAATCCGAGATCGAGCGGCCTCGCGCCCATGGTGATCTGGCTCGAAGAGATATAGTCGACCCCGGTCTCGGCAATGCCGCGCACCCGCTCCAGCGTCACCCCGCCCGATGCCTCGAGCCGTGCGCGGCCCGCGTTCAGCTTCACCGCCGCGCGCAACAGCGTGTTGTCCATGTTGTCGAGCATGACGATCGTCGCACCGGCGTCGAGGACTTCGCCGAGCTCATCGAGGTTCGTGACCTCGATCTCGATCGCCACCAGGTGTCCCGCCGCAGCCCGCGCTGCCCGGTACGCCTTGCCCGCGCCACCGGCCACGGCGATGTGGTTATCCTTGATCAGGATGGCGTCGCTGAGCGCATAGCGATGGTTGGAACCGCCGCCGCACCTTACTGCGTACTTCTCGAACGCCCTGAGCCCCGGCGTGGTCTTGCGCGTGTCGCAGATACGGGCCCCGGTCCCGGCCACCGCTTCTACAAACTTATGCGTATGTGCGGCGATGCCGCTGAGATGATTCAGGAAATTGAGCGCTGTGCGCTCCCCGGCCAGCAGCTGCCGCGCATCGCCCGCCACCACCGCGACGATGTCGCCTTTGCTCACCTTGGCGCCGTCGGTCACCTGCGGATCAAACGATACGGCGTCCCCCAACTGCAGGAAGACCTCCAGCGCCAGCGGCAACCCGGCAATCACGCCCGGCTCGCGCGCCGAAAGCGTTGCCGTCGCCACCGCACCAACCGGGATCGTCGCCTGCGAGGTGAGGTCGCCGGCCAATCCGAGATCTTCGCTCAGCGCGCGGCGAACGGCGTCTTCGATGAGGGCAGGGGGCAGGGTGCCGATCGGGCTGTCGCGCATGGTCTGGGGCTCTGGTGCTGGCGGCGAGCGGTTTACGCGACGCCGCCAACCCGCGCAATGCCGCCACTGGTCCGACAATTACCTCCGTAGCCGGAACAAATCGTGGTCGCACCCGTTCCGACCCAGCGCCAGTTCAGGGCGGGTTGGCTGTTGCATCACAAGAAGAACGGAGAAAAACCATGCAGCTCAAGCGCTTATTGCTTACGACCACGAGCCTTTGCATGCTCTCGCTGCTCCCCCTCACTGCCCTGGGGCAGGATGCGGGGCTGACAGCGGCTTACAACGCCTATGTCGAAGCCCAGAGTGGCGACGATGCCGACGCCAAGGCGGCGGCCGAAGCCGCCTTCCTCGCTGAATGCCAGCGCATCGGCGCACCCGACCTGCAACAGTGTATCGCCATCGCCACCGGCGCTGCCACCGTTGAACAGCCTGCCGCACCCGCGGAGGAACCCGCGCCACCGGCCGAGGAGCCTGCTCCCGCCGCTGAAGAGCCCGCGCCGCCGGCCGAAGCCCCGGCCCCACCAGCGGAACAGCCTGCGCCACCAGCCGAGGAGCCTGCGCCTCCCCCGGCTGCAGAGCCTGCACCGGCCGAACAGCCCGCGCCCGCTGCAGAACAGCCTGCCGCCCCGGCGGAGCAGCCCCCTGCCGCCGAACAACCGGCGGAGCCGGCGCCAGCCGAACAGCCCGCCCCCGCCGAGCCGGCGTCCGCTGCGAGTGATCCGGCCCTGATTGCCGCCTTCGAAGCCTACGTCTCGGCCGGCTCCAGCGGTGATGCCAACGCCAAGGCGGCGGCAGAAGCAGCATTCCTCACCGAATGCAATCGCCTGGGCATCCAGTCGCTTGACGAGTGCCTCGCCCTTATGGGTGGCGCGCCCGCCGAACCGGCAACGCCCGCCGAGCCAGTGCAGCCGGGCGAAGCCCCCGCCACCGACCAGTCGGGCCAGCCGCTCGAAGTAGTCCCCGATCAGGAAACCCCGAATGCGCCGACCGCGCCGGTGCTCGATAGCGCCAAGGACGCTGTCGATGCAGGCACCGAACAACCTGCTCCAGCCGAACCACCGGCCGCTGAAGCCCCACCGCCGGCCACGGATGCCGATGCACAGACGGCAGCGCCACCGCCGGCCGAGGAAATCGAGGCAGCTGTCGCCGCCGAGGGCAAGCGCGTCGGGCAGCTTCCGGCACCGGAAGTGCCTCCGGCAGCTCAGGATGCCAAGAAGGACGGCGACAAGCTGATCATCAACATCGGCATTAACATCGACATCTTCACGCCCTACAAGGATCGCGACCGCATCGGCCGTGGCGACGAGGTCTACTACGAGGAACTCGACAACGGACGTTACCGTCAGACCGTGATCCGCCCTGATGGTACCCGCGTCGTCACCGTATGGAACCGCTATGGCGAGATCATCCGCCGCGTGAAGGTGCTGCCCGACGGCACCCGCATCATTCTGGTCTTCTCCCCCGATGACCGTCGGGACGACGACTGGCGCGATCCGGGCGACGACCTGCCGCCATTCTATCTGCCGATCCCGGTGGACGATTATGTGCTCTACAGCGAACGTTCGGACGAGGACGACATCGAGCGCTTCCTCAGCGAGCCGCCGCTGGAGAAGGCCGCCCGCGTCTACACCGTTGACGAAGTGAAGCGTTCAGCCCGTATCCGCGACACTGTTCGCCGGGTCGAGATCGGTGATCTGACCTTCGATACCGGTTCGGCCCAGCTCGGTCGCGACCAGGTTGGCTCGCTTGGCAAGGTGGCCGAGGCGATGAAGAAGATTCTCGACCGCAACCCAGGCGAGACCTTCCTGATCGAAGGCCACACCGACGCCGTTGGCTCGGACGAATCCAACCTCGTCCTTTCCGATGAGCGCGCCGGCACCATCGCCGACCTGTTGACCGAGTTCTACGACATCCCGCCGGAGAACCTCACCACGCAGGGCTATGGCGAGCGCTACCTCAAGGTCGAGACGGACGGCGCCGAACGCGCCAACCGCCGCGCCACCATCCGCCGCATCACCTCGCTGGTCTCGGGTGGCGGGGCCTGATCGACGGCCTTACCAGAAGCCTGGAAACCCGCGCCACGGCGCGGGTTTCTTTACGCCGGTGCCTTGGCGTCCGCAGCGGTCCTCCCCATGACAGCAAGGCCTGCCCGCCATAGACAAGCCTTACTCGCCAGTCTAATTGAACGTTGTTTACCGGAGTAGCGCTGTATGGCCCGTCGTGCCGATCATTCCAAGGAAGAGCTCGCGAGCCTTGTCGTCAACACGGCTGAGGAACTGATCGCGGAAGAGGGAATCGATGCCTTCTCGGCCCGCTCGCTCAGCCGCGCCATCGGCTACACCGCGGGCACGCTCTACCACCACTTCAAGGACCTCGACGACATCGTCACCCAGGTGAACACTCGCACCCTGGTCGGGCTGGCCCGGGCCTTCGCCGACGCGACCCCGTCCGACGATCCGCGACAGATGCTGCATAACTACGCCGACGGCTTCCTCGGTTACATCACGCTGAAGCGGAACCTCTGGAACGCCTTGTTCGAGTTCCGCCGCAAGCCCGACCAGCCGGTGCCGCCCTGGTATATCGAGGCCATTGCTTCGCTGATCCGCATCATCGCCCAGTGCTTCCAGGAAATCCGCCCGGACCTTGACGAAAAGACCGCCCGGCAATTCGGGCAACTGGTCTTCGCCTCGATCCACTCCGTCGTCTCGCTCGACAGCTCCGGTCGCCTCAGCCTCGTCATGGACCGTGACATCGGCAAGGTCGTCCACGAACTGGTCGACATGCACATCCTCGCCTACACCCACCGGGCCAAGTAGGGCTGCGGCCGTTTGGTAGGCCGGGACTCGGACTTATCCCCACCGGTGCTCCCGCATCTGCACACCTAACTCATTGGTTTTGCTCAATATCACCAACAAACTAAACGACGTTCAATTTAATACTTGAACGCCGTTTAAAATCCTGTATGTTGATCGTCGTGAACAGCGTTCAATTAAACGCCGACACCAACCGAAGGGAGACGTACCGCGATGTTGAACGTTCTGAAGACCTTGTTCCTGGGCGCCTCGGCCCGTGCCGAAGAGCAGCTCACCGACCATTTCGCCATCGACCTGATCGAGCAGAAGATCCGCGAGTCCGAGGGTGCTTTGTCCCTCGCCAAGTCGACGCTCGCCGCCCTGATCATCCGTCAGCGCAACGAGACCCAGACGCTCACCCGCCTCGAAACCCAGATCGCCGACCTCGAGATCCGGGCGCGCCAGGCGCTGACCGCCGGGCGCGAGGACCTTGCCGCCGAGGCCGCGAGCGCTATTGCCAGCCTCGAGAACGAACGGGCCGTGCGCCGCGATACTCTCGATCAGCTCGCCAACCGCGTCGCCCGCACCCAGGCTGCGGTGGAGAAGGCCAACCGCCGCATCATCGATCTGCGTCAGGGCATGATCTCGGCCCGCGCCGCCGATGCCGAGCGCAAGGCGCAGAAGTCGCTCAATCGCTCGATCGGCAGCACCACCTCGATCCGCGAGGCCGAGGAACTGATCGCCCGGGTCGTCAACGGCCCCGATCCTTTCGCCGAGAGCGAGGTGCTCGACGAAATCGACGCCGGCCTCAGCCAGATCGGCATCCGTGACCGCCTCGGCGATGCCGGCTTCGGCGACAAGACCAAGGTCCGCGCCGACGACGTGCTCGCCCGCCTCAAATCCACCAGCCTCTAAGCCGCAATCGCAACCGCATTCGCACCAAGGGAACCTGAAAAATGAACTCCGACAACAACCAGATCTACATCGCCTTCAACGCCGCCGGCGTCGCCGCCGCGCTGTTCCTCCTGTCGCTGTCGCTCTGGCTGGCACCGGTGGACTTGTCGACCAAGGGGTATTGGGGAATGGGCATCGTGCTGCTGATGGGCAGCCTCGTGAACCTCGTCAAATACCGCACCGACGACCGCAATGCCCGGGACGTGGTGCGGCAGCTCGAGCAGGCCAAGAACGAGAAGATCCTCAAGGACTACGTCGGCAACCAGTGATCCCCGGGGTCACTGCGTTTGCAGCGATCCCCAAGGGGCACTGCGCTTGCAGCGATCCCAAGGTCACTGCGTTTGCAGCGATCCCACGGTCACTTGTGATCCCAGTCACCGTCGACGTGCGAGCCCCGGGCCGTTGGCCTGGAGCTCGGCCTTTCAGATCCTCCCCCGTGTGGCGGGGAGGGAGCTGCCAAAGGTGCAGTCTCCCGCACCTCACCCCAACCGATACGGCACCACCTCGCGCCGATCGACATCGATCTCCAGCCGAGCATCCATCGGCGGCACTGAGCGCTGGATGCAGTTGGTTCGCGGACAGATCCGGCAACTGATCCCGATCGGCTCGAACCCGCGCGTCAGGTCGAGGTCAGCCGCATAGGTCAGCTTGCCCGCATACGCCACCTCGCAACCGAGCGCATAGGCGTAGCGCCGCACCGGCCCGCGAAACCCGCCGGTGTGCTTTTCCTCCGACCATGCGAGACACAGATAGCGGTTGCCGTCTGGCGTCTCCGCCAGCTGCCGTGCGATCCGTCCATTATGCTCGCCGAAAACCCGATGCACATTCCACAGCGGACATGCCCCGCCAAAGCGTGGGAACTGCAGCGGTGTCGCCGAGTGTCGCTTGGTGATCGTTCCTGCCGCATCGACCCGCGCAAAGAAGAACGGCACGCCGCGTGCCTTCGGTCGCTGCATGGTCGAAAGCCGGTGCCCGACCTGCTCCATCGACGCGCCGAACTCGAACGCCAGTTCCTCGATGTCGTAACCGGTGCGGTCCGCCGCAGCGAGAAACGCCCCATACGGCATCTGCAGCGCCCCGGCGAAATAGTTGGCGAGCCCCAGCCGGCAGATATCGGCTGCCTGCCGGGTCTTGAACTCCGCTCCGCCGACGATTTCGTCGATCAGCGCCGCCTGCTCGATCAGCGCCAGCTGTACGCCGAGCTGGAAATACTGCGTTGCCGGCGCCAGCCGTCCATTGAGCACGATGGTGCGCGACGCCCGCTCGAACCGCCGCAACTGATCGGGCGAATTCGGCTCCTCGAACACCACCGAAATCCGGTGGCGGGTGGTGAGGTAGTTGGCCAGCCGTTCGAGCCGCCCGTGCAGGGCAAGCCCGATCGTGTCGGCGAGGTTCTCCGCCGCGAGATCAAGCGGATCGATGTAGTTGTTGGCGTAGTGGAAGAAGTCGCGCACCTCTTCGTAGCTGGTCTGCAGCCCAGGCCCGCCGACCATCGCGGCGTCGGCGCCCAGCAGCCGCTCATTGACCTTGCGATAGGCCTCATAGAGCCGCAACATCGCTCTCGCGGTGTCTGGTGCACTTGATGCCACCGACTTGAGCTCGATCAGTCCCGGGGCCGCCTCACCAAACAGTGGGTCGGCCATCGCCTCGCGCAGGTCGGCCAGCACCCGGTCGGCGCCTTCCGAGGTGAGTTCGCCCAGGTCGAGCCCGAAATTCTCGGCCAGGGTCAGCATCAGCGCTGCAGTCAGCGGCCGCTGATTGTTCTCGATCTGGTTGAGGTAAGACACCGAGATTTCGAGCCGCCGCGCCAGCTCGCGCTGTGTCAAACCCGCTTTGCCACGCGCCGCCCGTACCCGGGCTCCGGCGAAGATCTTTCGGTCGGCCATTCGCAAGTTCGCAATTTCACAGTTTGCAATTTTGCAGAATTAGCAGGTCCACACATTCCTGTCTCTCTTCGCTTGAGCGAAGGATGTATGCTGCCACCAGGCTAAGGGCAGGGGACTCCATGCAAAAGATCATCGCCGCACTCGATCAGCGGCGCAGTGAGGCCCGTCTCGGCGGCGGCCAGAAGCGCATCGACGCGCAGCACGGCAAAGGCAAGCTCACCGCCCGCGAGCGCCTCGAAGTGCTGCTCGATCCTGGTTCCTTCGAAGAGTACGACATGTTCGTCACCCACCGTGCCAAGGATTTCGGCATGGAAGAGAACATCATCCCCGGCGATGGTGTGGTCACTGGCTGGGGCACCATCAACGGTCGGCTCACCTACGTCTTCAGCCAGGATTTTACCGTTTTCGGCGGCTCGCTCTCGGAGACCCATGCCCAGAAGATCTGCAAGATCATGGATCTCGCCGTGCAGAACGGCGCGCCAGTCATCGGTCTCAACGATTCCGGCGGCGCCCGCATTCAGGAGGGCGTCGCGGCGCTCGGCGGCTATGCCGAAGTGTTCTGGCGCAACGTTCAGGCCTCGGGCGCCATCCCGCAGATCTCGGTGGTGATGGGCCCCACCGCCGGCGGCGCGGTCTATTCCCCGGCCATGACCGACTTCATCTACATGGTGAAGGACACCTCCTACATGTATGTGACCGGCCCGGACGTGGTGAAGACCGTCACCTCCGAGATCGTTACCCACGAGGAGCTCGGCGGCGCTTCGACCCACACCAAGGTTTCGTCAGTCGCCGATGCCGCCTTCGACAATGACATCGAAACACTGCTGGAAGTCCGCCGGCTGTTCGATTTCCTGCCGCTAAGCGCCGCCGACAAACCGCCGGTAGTCGCTGTCAACGACACCATCGATCGGGCTGAGCCGAGCCTCGATACGCTGATCCCCGACAGCGCCAACAAGCCCTACGACATGCGCGAGGTGATCCTCAAAGTCGCCGATGAGGGGGATTTCCTCGAGATCCAGAAGGACCATGCCGGCAACATCCTCGTCGGCTTCATCCGCCTCAACGGCGGCACGGTGGGCGTCGTCGCCAACCAGCCTCTGGTGCTTGCTGGCTGCCTCGACATCAACTCCTCGAAGAAAGCCGCAAGGTTCATCCGCTTCTGCGACGCCTTCTCGATCCCCATCCTGACGCTGGTCGATGTCCCAGGCTTCCTCCCCGGCGTCGCCCAGGAGTATGGCGGCATCATCAAGCATGGCGCGAAGCTCCTCTTCGCTTACGCTGAAGCCACCGTCCCCAAGGTCACGGTGATCACCCGCAAAGCCTATGGCGGCGCCTATGACGTCATGGCGAGCAAGCATATCCGGGCCGACGTCAACTACGCCTGGCCCACCGCCGAAATCGCCGTGATGGGCGCCAAGGGCGCGACGGAAATCCTCTACCGCTCCGAACTGAGCGACAAAGACAAGATCGCCAAGCGCACCGCCGATTACGAAGCGAGGTTCGCCAATCCGTTCGTCGCCGCCGAGCGCGGCTTCATCGACGACGTGATCATGCCGCACGGGACAAGGCGGCGGGTGGCGCGAGCGTTCGAGACGCTTAGGAACAAGAAGCAGTCAGTGCCGCTGAAGAAGCACGGGAACATCCCGCTGTGATGGCCTCGATGCGAACCACCGGCGGTGCCCCTCGCGTCTCCCTCCCCCGTTGCGGGGAGGGATCAAGGGTGGGGGGAGCCACCCACTCGGTGCCGGAAGCGAGGCACACGTGAGCACCGACCTCGCCCGAAAACTTCGTCGCAACCCGCCCGAACCCGAGCGCCGTATGTGGGCGATCCTCTTCCCGTTGCGCCGGCAGGGTTACAACTTTCGCCGGCAGGCGCAGATCGGCTCCTACTACGCTGATTTTGCCTGCCGCCATCCGGCTCTGGTAATAGAGGTCGACGGCGAAACCCACACAACTGACCTCGCTCAGTCCAACGATGCGACCCGCGACGACTACTTTGCCGGACGCGGCTACCGCGTGCTGCGGTTCTGGAACAACGACGTCACGGAGAATCCGGAGGGCGTCTATCTGACTATCACCGCAGCGTTGGCCGAGATCTCCAGCTCTGCTGCTCCCCCCACCCTTGATCCCTCCCCGCAACGGGGGAGGGAGTCGACTGCCAGCCCCGGCGCCGCACACCCGGCTTCCGACAGGACCTCCCCCATAATGTTCTCCTCCCTCCTCATCGCCAATCGTGGCGAGATCGCCTGTCGCGTCATCCGCACCGCGAAGCGCATGGGCATTCGCACCATCGCCGTCTATTCCGATGCCGATCGCGACGCGGTGCATGTCAAACTCGCCGACGAGGCTGTGCATATCGGCGGCTCCGCCGCACGCGACTCCTACCTCTCGATCGACAAGATCGTCGCCGCGTGCCAGCAGACCGGCGCCGAAGCGGTGCACCCGGGCTATGGCTTCCTGTCGGAGAACCCGGCCTTCCCCGCGGCTCTGGAAAAGGCCGGCATCATCTTCGTCGGCCCACCTGTCAAAGCCATTGAGGCGATGGGCGACAAGATCACCAGTAAGAAGCTCGCCGCCGCGGCCGGCGTCTCCACTGTGCCCGGCCATATGGGCCTGATCGCCGATGCCGAGGAAGCGGTGACCATCTCGCGCTCTATCGGCTATCCGGTGATGATCAAGGCCTCGGCCGGCGGTGGTGGCAAGGGCATGCGCATTGCCCACACCGACGCCGAAGCCCGCGAAGGCTTCGAGCGCTCGAAATCGGAAGCCGCCTCCAGCTTCGGCGACGACCGCATCTTCATCGAGAAATTCGTCACCGAGCCGCGCCACATCGAGATCCAGTTGATCGGCGACCAGCACGGCAACGTGCTGTGGCTGAATGAACGCGAGTGCTCGATCCAGCGGCGCAACCAGAAGGTCATCGAAGAGGCGCCGTCGCCGTTCCTCGATGCCGCAACCCGCAAGGCCATGGGCGAGCAGTCTGTCGCCCTCGCCAAGGCGGTAGGCTACACCTCGGCCGGCACCGTCGAGTTCATCGTCGACAAAGATCGCAACTTCTACTTCCTCGAGATGAACACCCGGCTGCAGGTCGAGCACCCGGTCACCGAACTGATCACCGGCCTCGACCTGGTCGAGCTGATGTTCCTGGCCGCAGCAGGTGAGAAGCTGCCCCTCACCCAGGCCGATGTCGGCGTCCATGGCTGGGCCATCGAAAGCCGCATCTACGCCGAGGATCCGTTCCGCAACTTCCTGCCCTCCACCGGCCGGCTTACCCGTTACGACCCACCCGCCGAGGAGGCGGGCGCGGAGTTGGTGGTACGCAATGACACCGGCGTCGCCGAAGGCGGCGAGATCTCAACTTTCTACGACCCGATGATCGCCAAGCTCTGCACCTGGGCGCCCACCCGCATCGAGGCGATCGACGCCATGGAAGTGGCGCTCGACGAGTTCGAGCTCGAGGGTGTCGGCAACAATATCCCGTTCCTCTCCGCCGTCATGGGGCAGGAGCGTTTCCGTTCCGGCCGCCTCACCACCGGCTATATCGCCGAGGAATTCCCGAGCGGCTTCCGTGGCGTAGCGCCGGATGCGGAATCTCTGACGCATCTTGCGGCGCTCGCCTGCTGCTCGACCTTCGCCCTCGACAAGCGGCTCTACCCGACGACGCCCGAGCCGCGCGCGGTCATCATCGGTGATCGGCGCTGGGACTTTTCGGTGCGTGCCGACGGCATCGAGTATTGGCTCACTGCGCCCGACGGCAAGAAGCTCCTGGTCGAAAGCGGCTGGAAGCCTGGCAACAGCCTCTGCATCGCCCGCGTCGACGGGCGCCTCCACCATGTCAAGCTCGACCGCGTCACCGGCGGCTTCCGCCTGCGCTGGCGCGGCGCCGATCTCGTCGCCAAGGTGCTGCTGCCCCACGTTGCCGACCTGATGCCGCTGATGCCGGTGAAGGTACCGCCGGACCTTTCGAAGTTCCTGCTTTGCCCGATGCCCGGCCAGATCGTCCGCATCGACGTCGCCGAAGGCGATATCGTCGAAGACGGCCAGACCCTTGCCATCGTCGAGGCGATGAAGATGGAGAATGTGCTGAAGGCGGAAAAGCGCGCCAGGATCAGCAAGGTCCGCGTCAAGCCCGGCAGCGTGCTGGCGGTGGACGAGGTGATTTTGGAGTTCGAGGCGGTATGAGAGTCCGAGCGTGTGGCACCCCCACCCTTGATCCCTCCCCACAAGGGGGAGGGAGACGCCAGTCTGCCATGCAGTGCATGCGGCTCCATCGTCTCCCTCCCCCTTGTGGGGAGGGTAGCGTAGCTTGGCCGCTTCAGCGGGCTAGCGGAGCTAGGGTGGGGGAGGGCCAAGGCCACCATGTCTAGGCCCCCCACCTTCGCCGACTGGGCCAAGCTCGCCCAGAAAGACCTCCGCGATACCCCCGTCGACGCGCTCAACCGCGACTACGGCGACCTGCCGATCAAGCCGGCTTACTTCCCCGAAGACGCCGCCGCCGAACCCGGTCTCCCCGGCGCCGCGCCCTACACCCGCGGCGTCCGCGCCACCATGTACGCTAACCGCCCATGGACCATCCGTCAGTACGCCGGCTTCTCCACCGCTCGCGAAAGTAACGACTTCTACCGCAAGAACCTCGCCGCCGGGCAAAAGGGGCTGAGCGTCGCCTTCGACCTCGCCACCCATCGGGGCTATGACAGCGACCATCCGCGCGTTACCGGCGATGTCGGCAAGGCCGGCGTCGCCATCGACAGCGTCGAGGACATGAAGATGCTGTTCGACGGCATCCCGCTCGATCAGATGAGCGTGTCTATGACCATGAACGGCGCCGTGCTGCCGGTGCTCGCCATGTTCATCGTCGCGGCGGAAGAGCAGGGGGTCAAACAGAGCCAGCTCGACGGGACCATCCAGAACGACATCCTCAAGGAGTTCATGGTCCGCAACACCTATATCTACCCGCCCGGGCCGAGCATGCGGATCGTCGGCGACATCATCGCCTACACCGCCCAGCACATGCCGAAGTTCAACTCGATCTCGATCTCGGGCTACCACATGCACGAGGCGGGGGCGACCGCCGTGCAGGAGCTCGCCTACACAATTGCCGACGGCGTCGAGTATGTCCGCTCGGCGCAGGCGCGCGGCCTCGATATCGATGCCTTCGCACCGCGGCTGAGCTTCTTTTTCGGCATCGGCATGAACTTCTTCCTCGAGGTGGCCAAGCTCCGCGCCGCGCGCACCCTGTGGCAGAAGTACATGACTGAGCTCGGGGCCAAAGACGCAAAGTCGCTGATGCTGCGGACCCATTGCCAGACCTCGGGCGTGTCGCTGACCGAGCAGGACCCGCATAACAATATCGTGCGCACCACCATCGAGGCGCTGGCCGCTGTGCTGGGCGGCACCCAGAGCCTCCACACCAACAGTTTTGACGAAGCCATTGCCCTGCCGACGGAATTCTCCGCCCGGATCGCCCGCAACACCCAGCTGATCCTGCAGCACGAAAGCCGCGTCACCGATGTCGTCGATCCGCTCGGCGGCTCCTATTACATCGAGAGCCTCACCGCCGACCTGGTAGAGCGCGCCGCCGCCCTGATTGCAGCGGTGGAAGCCGAGGGCGGCATGACCGCCGCCGTGCAGGCCGGCACTCCGAAGCTCGAGATCGAGAAGGCCGCCGCCCTGCGCCAGGCCCGCGTCGATCGCGGCGAGGATGTCATCGTCGGCGTCAACCGCTACCGGCTTGAGAGTGAACCGCCGATCGCCATCCGTGAGATCGACAACAACAAGGTGCGCGACGAGCAAGTCGCCCGCCTCGCCGATATCCGCCGCAACCGTGATCCCGATGCCGTTGCTGCTGCACTCACGTCGCTGCAGGACCAGGCGACAGCCAACGGCAACCTGCTGGCAGCCAGCATCGCCGCAGCCCGCGCCCGCGCTACCCTCGGTGAAATCTCTGCCGCACTGGAGCAGGTTTTCAACCGCCACTCGGCCGTCACTCGGGTTATCTCCGGCGTCTACGCGGAAAGCTACGCCGCCGACCCGCAATACGCCCAGTTGACCGAACGGATCGCTGCCTTCCAGGCAAAGGAAAATCGCCCGCCGGCGCTGTTCATCGCCAAGATGGGGCAGGATGGGCACGACCGCGGCGCCAAGGTCATCGCTACCGCCTTCGCCGATCTCGGCTTTGTCGTCCACATGGGCGACCTGTTCGAGACTGCGCCGGAAGTCGCCGATCACGTGCGCGAGCTCAAGGTTGACGCCGTCGGCGTCTCCTCCCTCGCCGCCGGCCACAAGACACTGGTGCCGGAACTGATCAGCGAACTCCAGGGCAGGGGCCTTGGCGATGTCACCGTCATCGTCGGCGGCGTCATCCCCGAACAGGATTACGAGTTCCTGCGCCAGGCCGGCGTCGCCGAAATCTTCGGCCCCGGCACCAACGTACTCGAAGCGGCGTTCTCGGTGCTGAACCAGATCGAGGGAAGGCTGAGTAACCGATGATCGCACGATCTCGCCTTGATCCTCCCCCGCGGGGCGGGGGAGGGGCTTCGAACCGTCCCGTAGGGCCAATCGCTCCAGTGGAGCGATTTGAGGAGAGAAGGCCTTGAGAGCTATGCTCGAAAGGCCCGGCGAAGGGTGGTGGAGGGGGCGTGCGAACGCTCGGACTTCGTCATGATCGGCCGCCTCAACCACCTCGCCATCGCCGTCCCGGATCTCGCCGCCGCCGCCGCCAGATATCGCGACCTGCTCGGCGCCGACGTGCACCCGCCCCACGAGCTGCCCGAACACGGCGTCACCGTCGTCTTCGTCCACCTCGAAAACACCAAGATCGAACTGATGACGCCGCTCGGCGAAAACTCGCCCGTCGCAAAATTCCTGGCCGCCAACCCCTCGGGCGGCATGCACCACGTCTGCTACGAAGTCCCCGACATCGCCTCGTCCATCCGCACGCTGGTCGAAGCTGGCGCCCGCGTCCTCGGCGACGGCAAGCCCAGGATCGGCGCCCACGGCCTGCCGGTGGTGTTCCTGCACCCCAAGGATTTCGACGGCACGCTGATCGAGCTCGAGGAGGTTAAGCCGGAGTTGCAACCGGGGTGACGCCAGCACTCGATCCATCGGCCCGCGGCAGCAATCCCCCAGGCGTGGCATCGCTGCAATTGGCCCCGGTCGCACCCTGTGCTACGCGAGCACTCGTTTCATCGGCCCGGGGCACCAATGCTCAAGATTCTCCGCAACGCGCTCACCGACATAGTCGGCGGCTACGAGCAGCGCCGCGTCTGGATCGCGCTGGCCACCGAGGACATTTTTGACCAACACCGCCGTACGACGCTGGGCCCCCTGTGGCTGCTGGTTAACTATTTTGCCTTCGCCGCCACCTTCATCTTCATCTTCACCCCCGCTGCGGTTGATCCGCTGCACGCCATCTATGTCGGCGTCGGCCTCTTGGTCTGGACCTACATCACCGACACGGTCACTCAGGCGGTTTCATTGTTCGAACGCGAAGAGGGCTTCATCAAGGGCACCACCTTGCCGCTCTCGGTCTATGTCATGCGCCTCACGCTGCAGAACCTCATCCGGTCTGGCTATGCGCTGGCCGGTTGCGTCGTTATCCTGCTGCTGGCAGGTGTGTCGGTCACCGGCGCGTGGGTGTGGTCCGGCCTTGGCGTCATCCTCATCCTCGTCGCCTCGCCCGCTGTAGTAGCGGTTTTCGCCTTCCTCGGCGTATTCTTCCCCGACAGCCAGTTCATCGTTGCCAACCTGATGCGCGTCGCAATGTTCGCGACGCCGGTCTTCTGGGGCAATGCCGGAGGCGATGGGTTGCGCACTGTGCTTTACTACTGGAACCCCTTCACCTATTTCCTCGCCATTGTGCGTGAGCCGATCGTCGACGGTACCGCGCCACTCAGTTCGTTCGGTGTCTGCCTCATCATCACCCTGGCCATGTGGGCCATCGCCGTGCTGCTGCTCGGCACCTTCCGACGCCAGGTGGCTTTGATCGTCTGATGGTTTCCATTCGCGCCCACGATTTGCACCTCAATTACCACGTTCGCGAGAAGCTGACCCTGCGGCCACGTGACAAGCGCCTGCCGCAGACCGGCGGCGTCATCGGCGGCAGCGGATCGCGTCGCTTCGTCACAGCGCTGGATGGCGTCAGCTTCGAACTCGAAGCCGGCGACCGCCTCGGCCTCGTCGGCGCCAACGGCGCCGGCAAGACCACCTTGCTCAAGGTGCTCTACGGTATTTACGAACCCACTGCGGGCAGCCTCGATATCCGCGGTCGCGTCGACGCCTTGTTCAACATCAACCTCGGCTTCCGTCCCGAAGCGACAGGCCGTCGCAATATCCTGTTGCGTGGCCTGATTAATGGCTGGACCGAGGCCCAGATTGCCGAACGCGCCGAAGAGATTATCGAGTTCTCCGAACTCGGCGAGTTCATCGACATGCCGTTCAAGAGCTACAGCCAGGGCATGGGCGCTCGGCTGGCCTTCGCTATCGCAACTGCCCTCGACCCCGAAATCCTGCTGATGGACGAGTGGATCGGCGCGGGGGATGCGAGCTTCCAGAAGAAGGCCACGGACCGCATGAACGAACTGGCGGAGAAGGCCGGAATCATAGTCCTCGCCAGCCACAGCGAAGAGTTGCTGAAGAAGACGTGCAACAAGCGACTGGAACTGGAAAAAGGGCGCGTAAAGGGATTCGGGTGATCCGCCTCCACCGACGGCTTGGGATGTATCGCGGCCACCGATGCTAAGCCGGGTAGGACGATGCGAGAATGTCCCGCAGTCGGACGTTCCAATCGACGGTCGGCTCGGCGATTTTCTCGAACAGCACAGACGAACTCTCGAACCCGGCGGAGCGCTCGGCGTCGTATTTTCCTGCATGTAGGACAAACGGAATGATGTACTGCTCTGAGTCCATGGCGCGATCCAAGATACGGAAACCGGTTGCGACGTTGAAGATTCCGTCCCACGAACTGTCAGAGAAACGCAGAAAGTCCCATGGCAAGTCGTGCATGCCGATTGTCTGGTGCGTGTGCACGTAGCCGATAGCTCCCTTCTTCATCACTTTGTTCATCTCAACCGCCGCCTTCCACGGCATCGCCAGATGCTCGAAGACAGAGACCGAGTACACGGCGTCGAAAGATTGCGGCGCAAACAGCCGCGAGATCTCATGCGCATCCCCGACCACATCGACATTGGTGCCGGGAAGGATATCGACGACTGTGCTTTTCAGATTGGGGAACTCTCGTGACCGGTCAACATTGCTGCGATCACGGCCGCCGATGTCCAGCATCGAACGGACTCTGCGCGTTGCAACCATCTCTCTGAACTGCTGCGCCAGAATACCGGTAGCGTAGCGCGCCCGACGATCCGCAGATAGGGCCTCAAGCGAGACCCGAAACTCTCGGCCCGATCGGGTTCGAAGAACGGCCAGGGTGCGCTCCAGTTCGATGCGATCGGTACTCCTTAATGACTGATAGGTGAATCCCAGATTTGGACCTCGGCGAGCCACCCCTCCATGCGGTATCTCCACCTCAAAAGAATTGCTTACCTGCGCGGGATCAACAATAGAAACGTGCTGTAACGGGTCGCCCTGCCCGTCGAACCAGCCGCTGAGAAATAGTGATTTATGGAACTTGCTAACTGAATCCACCATGAACTCGTAGCCGTTTATTTTCACCTTTGGTGCCCTCGAGATGGATTGCGCTGAAGAAATATTGGCCTTGATATCTCAGGAAGAGACGGATAGCCGGCAAAGCGGAATAGCGAGCGGTCGATCTGTTTCCGTACCTGAAACAACTCCCCGATCCTGAGATCAGGGGGGCGGTCAATTTTGCCACGCGCTGCCAAGTATCCTGCCGTTGTCCCATGCGCCTTTGCGGATGCTACAGGCACAACGACCTCAGTTGGCATCGGCTGGTCAACGATTGCACCCGCAATGCGTATGAACTCGACGGTCTCGGAAACCACGTCTTCATAGCGAACGAAGACAGCGTGAATCTCGCCTCTAATATGCGCCGCGATATAGCCGGAATAGTACTCCGACCAGTATTTGACCACGCTGCGGAAGCCAAAGGCCGCCTCAATTTCCGCCCTCGACATCACGGCGTTCAGCCATGTCCCGTACGTTGCGCCGTCAATCAGGGCTGCATCGACGTCGATGTGAGCTGGGGAGGAAAGGTTATCGAAGATGAACTCATAGGGGCTCCTCTTCAGAGCCGAGATCCAATTGAATGGGTCGCGGAGCAGCACGACGAATGTCGCCGACTTCGGATCGGCTCCACCAGCCGCCATAGCGCGAGCCGCGACTGGGTAAGGATAGTGCTTGAAAGCCGCAGTCCGCAGCAGATCTCGGTGAAGGTCTGTGGTCGGGATGCCATTTCGTAGCAGCAGGGCTGCAACAAAGTTCGTGCCGGAATTGTAAGGGCCAACGATATGCAGTAACTTGGCCGGGCTTTGTAAATCGATTTCCCGGCGTATCAGCTGCGAGTCTAGCTCAGAGAGCTTAGGGTCAAGGCGTAAGATGCGCGGCACTAGCAAGAGCCTCGAGACGAGGTTCTGTTGACGATCGCAGTCATACAAGCCCCCGCGCGCGAAGTCGCCTTGTAAATAGACTGCCTCGAGGGATGGAGTGTCTGGCGCGTGTGCTGGCCACAATCTCGCGGGTGAGTGGGACGCGCAGCGACGCCAAGTATAGTTGGTCGGCGGTAAATACTTGTCGAAACACAAGATCCTTCTTTATTAGGGGCGCTCCGAGAAACAGGGAGTACAAGAATGCCCCTGTATGGACCTGGCTGCCCTGCGTCACGGCTCGCATGATCGCTTCCACAAGTCGGGTTCTTGTGAACTCGATGGAGCCGGCCTTCTCAGCCGCAAGGTTCGCGTTCATTGCTACCTCTAGTGCGGCGAGACTAGCGGCGCCACGTGGCAGTAAGGCCACCGCATCCTCCACCGCGCTCGGGGTGGCAGTCATCAACGCTTGGTACAGTCGATCTGCAGGGTAAATGACGTGAGGCTTAAATCCCGCGCTTATGACGGCGCGAGAAATTCCCATCTCACCCTTGAGGATGGACCAACGCCGCGTGTTGACAGGCAAATAGCTGTTCCAAAAGTCCCGGAAAGATCGGGACCGAACCACAGCGGCCGAGAATGACAGTGCAAAAGAACCCAGATGATAGGGCGGGTCGAAATTCTCGTGGGCGCCGATCATGTCGTCTGGGCCAAGCAACCCGCCAACCAGCCCTGGCACCTTGTCAGAAAGATAGTGACAGCTGTCGTTCAGTAGAATTAGTCGTTCTAGTGGCTCATGATTAATAACTGAGCGAACGGCGTCTTTGTAAGCGCCAAAGTCGCGACCGACGTTCTTCCGTACGTGCAGCGTGTGGAAGAGGCCGTCCAATCGGGCCAAAGCTTCTGGCGCCAAGGGCCGATTGGCCATGAGCACTACGCTGCAATCGGCATCAGTAAGGGCGCGCGCCAAGCTCACGATGTCGTCCGGAATTCCCCCCTCTGGGAAGAGCACGATTATCGCAACTCGAGCCTTTCTGGGGGTCTCGTCGGCAATGATCGTCTCGATGATGTGAGACTTCTGGCGGAGCCCGGGTGTTAGCTTCGCCAGAAGTACTCGCGGCACCTCATAGATCATCCAGAGGAGGGCAGCTTCAGCCAGTCCCAGTAGTCGTCTTATCATGCCGCCGATCCTTACTTGGTTCGATAGACCTCTGCGGATTGGCTCACGCTGGAACGCTTCCGAATTAACTCTTCCACTGCCGCGTCACCTTTTTGCTCCGCGCGCGGAGCAAAAAGTGCTCGCCCACGTTCTGGAGCGCCCGCCGCAGGTTCTCTCATGTAATAGATTGCGAGGCTTTTCCGGTAGATACCCTCGGGCTGCGACAGGCCGCGGCTCATGCCATGCCATGAATTTTGCGTCGTATCGAACAGGATCGCCCGGTTGAATTTTGGCTCAACTTCCTGAATCAACTCTCCTGGTTGATCATTATCGGCGGCCCACAGGCCGAGGTGCCCCCCATACTCTGGCTGCATCTCTTTGGACATGTAGACAATAATGTTTAGTTTGCGCTCCTTGTTCATCTTCGGATGGATCGAGTAGTCGAGGTGAGGGTTGAGATTCCCCCCAGTTCCATGGATGTGCCACCCCCCCCCGTGCAGGCCGTGGTCCGGATAGACCTTTTCCCGCAGTAGCTCCTCAAGGATACTGACCATTCGGTCGGAGTATAGTTCGTTGAACGCCCGGTAGGTGGCAGGAGGAAATGCATTCCAGTCGTTGAGTGCCTTCTTGTCCTCGATTGCGTTCTTGTAACCAAACCACTTTGGCGAGTCATAGTCCGGGAACTCGGCGGCCAACGCTTCGGCCGCTTCCGAGTCAAAAAAACCCTCAACAACACAATGATCGAAAGGTGGCTGTCTGCCGTAGTGTGCGATTGCGTTCTCGAAATTTATCCAGTTGATCATTTTTGTTCTCTCTCTACTCGTAGATAGGGTATCGGTGGTCGGCGTCTTGGATTGTGATTGGGCACTTATGTGATCAACGTAGCAGCGTTCCTGGGGGCGCTACCTAGGTCACAGCACCTGCTTATCCACAACAGAGGTCAGCCCCCCAGCTGCGGCATCCTTTCCGGAGATCATCGGTGCTGCAATCAGCGGCCACTCCACGGCGATGTCAGCGGCATCCCACCGGATGCTGCGCTCACTCTCCGGGTTCCAGAAATCCGTGGTTTTGTATAGAAACTCCGTCTCATCCTCGAGCGCCAGAAACCCGTGCGCAAACCCTGCCGGGATCCAGAACTGCTTGCGGTTGGCGGCGCTGAGTTCCACCCCCGCCCATTTGCCGAAGGTCGCCGAACCTTCGCGGATGTCCACTGCCACATCGAACGCAGCGCCGACGATGACGCGGACGAGCTTGCCCTGCGCATGCGGTGGCATTTGGTAGTGCAACCCGCGCAGCACGCCCTTGTGGCTGATCGAGTGATTGTCCTGGACGAAGCGGCCGGTAAAACCGGTAGCCTCGCGGAACTTTGCTTCGTTGAAGCTCTCGAAGAAAGAGCCACGCTCGTCGGTGAAGACGCGCGGCTCGAACACCATCAATCCGTCGATGTCCAGTCGCTCAATGTTCATCAGCTTCGCCCCTCGCGCAGCAGCGCCGTCAGATACATGCCGTAGCCGCTCTTTTTTAGTGGTTCTGCGAGTCGCGCTAGCGCCTCGTCATCGATCCACCCGTTGCGCCAGGCGATTTCCTCAGGGCACGCGACCTTGAAGCCTTGCCGCTTTTCCAGCGTAGCGATGAACTGACCGGCCTCGAGCAGCGAGTCATGCGTGCCGGTGTCGAGCCAGGCGAAACCACGTCCCATCCGCTGCACTCTGAGTGTGCCGCGCTCCAGATAGAGACGATTGAGGTCGGTTATTTCCAGCTCGCCACGCGGGGACGGTTTCAGGCTGCGCGCCAGCTCCACCACTTGGTCGTCGTAGAAGTAGAGTCCGGTCACGGCGTAGTTTGATTTCGGGACCTTAGGCTTTTCCTCGATCGAAATCGCTGCGCCGGCAGGGTCGAACTCCACCACGCCATACCGCTCGGGATCGTTAACGTGATAGGCGAACACGGTCGAGCCTTGCGCCTGTTGATCGGCGCCCTGCAGCAGTTTTGCCAAGTCGTGGCCGAAGAAGATGTTGTCGCCAAGGATCAACGCCGACGGTCCGCCGTTGACGAAATCCGCCCCGAGGATGAAGGCCTGCGCCAGCCCATCCGGACTCGGCTGCACCACATAGCTCAGCTCCATTCCCCATTGCCGGCCATCGCCAAGCAGCGTGCGAAACCGCGGCAGGTCCTCGGGCGTCGAAATCACCAGTACCTCGCGCATGCCGCCGCTCATCAGCGTCGACAGTGGATAGTAGATCATCGGCTTGTCGTAGACCGGCAGCAATTGCTTGGAGACGGTCAATGTTGCGGGGTGGAGGCGCGTCCCGGCGCCGCCGGCGAGAATGATGCCGCGGCGTGTCATCGGGTGGTCTCCGGAAGCAGGGTATCGAGCGTTCCCAACACGTCGGCTTGCCAATCAGGCAGGTCGATCCCGAGGGCGCTGCGCAGCTTGTGCGTGGACAGGCGAGAATTACGCGGCCGTCGGGCCGGGGAGAGGAAAGCGGTGGAGGGCACCGGCAGCACCCGTTCCGGCGCAACCTTGAGGGGCATGCCGCGTCTGAGCGCCTCGCCGATGACGCAACTGGCATAGCCGTGCCAGCTCGTTTCACCAGCCGCCGCGAGGTGGTAGATGCCGCTCGGCAGCGGCCGATCACGAGAGATCTGCTCGACGGCCCGAGCGGTCACCTCGGCAATCAGTCGAGCGCTGGTAGGGGCACCGATCTGGTCGTCGATCACCTTCAGCTCGTCACGGCTCTGTGCCAGCGCAAGGATCTTGGCGACGAAGTTACTGCGACCCGGCGCGTGCACCCAACTGGTGCGAAAGATCAGGTGCTTGCCCCCGGCCGCGCCGATCGCCAGTTCGCCGGCACGCTTCGTCATCCCGTAAACATTGAGCGGCGCCGTCGCGTCATCCTCGACATAAGGCTCCGGCTTTTCGCCGTCGAACACATAGTCGGTGGAATAGTGGATCAACCAGGCATCGCGCTCTGCCGCCACCCGGGCCAGCGCGGCGGGCCCATCAGCATTCACCCGTCGCGCTAGATCCGGCTCGCTCTCGGCTTTATCGACGGCGGTGTACGCCCCGGCGTTGACGATCACGTCCGGCTGTTCGCGGCGCACGATCGCTGCCAGTTGCTCGGGTTGCGCCAAGTCCGCGCCGTCGCGGCCCAGAGCGATGACGCTACCGAGTGGGGCCAGCAGCTGGGTCAGCGCGGTGCCGACCTGGCCATCGCGCCCGAGGATCAGCAGTCTCATCCGTACTGCCTCGCCACCCATTCGCGGTATGCACCGCTCGTCACATCGACGACCCAGGCCTCATTGGCAAGATACCAGTCGACGGTTTTTGCGAGTCCATTCTCAAAGGTCTCGGCGGGCCGCCAGCCAAGCTCACCGGCGAGCTTGGTGGGGTCGATTGCATAGCGCCGGTCATGTCCAGGCCGGTCGGTCACATGCGTGATCTGCGCTGCGTAGCTCACGCCGTCGGCGCGCGGTCGCCTGAAATCGAGCAGCGCGCAGATCGTCTTCACCACCTCGATGTTGGTCTTCTGGTTATCACCGCCGATATTGTAGGTCTCGCCCGCTGCGCCCGCCTCGAGCACCCGGCGCAGGGCCGAGCAATGGTCGCCGACATACAGCCAGTCGCGCACCTGCAGCCCGTCGCCGTAGATCGGCAAGGCCTTGCCGTTCAATGCGTTATGGATGATCAGCGGAATCAGTTTCTCGGGAAACTGCAGCGGTCCGTAATTGTTCGAGCAGTTGGTGACGATCGTGGCCAGCCCGTAGGTCTCGCGGTAGGCTCGCACCAGATGGTCCGAAGATGCCTTCGACGCCGCATAGGGGCTGTTTGGCTTGTACGGGTTGGTCTCGGCAAACGGCGCCTCGTCGCGCTCCAGCGTCCCGTACACTTCGTCGGTCGAAACGTGCAGGAAGCGGAAGCCTCGCTGTTGCGCCCCGTCGAGCCCGGCAACATAGCCCTTGACCGCCTCGAGCAGGTGCAGCGTTCCCATGACGTTGGTCTCGAAGAACGGAGCAGGGCCTGAGATCGATCGATCAACATGACTCTCTGCGGCAAAGTTGATGACCGCACGCACCGCATTGCCGCGCAGCAACCGGCCAAGCAAAGCGCCGTCGCCGATCGAGCCGCGGACGAACTGGTGCCGGCTGTCACCACTCAGCGAGGCGAGGTTGGCGAGGTTGCCGGCATAGGTCAACGCATCGAGTGTCACCACCGGCTCGTTACTGGCAGCCAGCCAATCGAGCACAAAATTTGAGCCGATGAAGCCGGCGCCGCCGGTCACCAGAATGGTCATGTTCCCCAGTCCCTTTTTTGCGCGCGGACCTTAGCGGCATTGTTCATAATCTGCCACCACGTCAGAGCTTGCCGAGCAGGCCCGCGGCATAGAGCGACACCTGCCCCAAGGTCGTCTGGCGGTAGACGCCGGAGCGCCAGAGGTTCACCAGCCGACCGGGCAGCGGGCCGGTCCTCGCCCGGTGGAACCGATCGAGCATCTCCGCCGCCGCCGGTGTAAGCAGGTCGCGGCACGCCTCGAGCGCTGCCAGGTTACCGTCATTCCAGCGCATGAAGCGCCCCCCGAACGCCGCCTTGACCCGGTCAACCTGCGCCTCCCAGCCCCGGTTCGAGCCGACGAGGTTATTCCCATGCTGCCGATAGCGCACGTGTGGGGTCTCGTCGTAGGAGACGTGCCCGCCGGCTCCGGCGACGATCAGGTAGGCGAACCAGTCGTGGCTGACAAAGTCCGTCCACGTTGCGGCCTTCCGGATCAGTCTATGCGCGGCTCGGTTCAGAACCATTGTGTTGCCGCCGCCGATGCTCTGCACCAGCGCATTGGCGAAATCCGGCGGGCGTCGGAACAGTGGTGAATGTGAAAGTTCCCGACCCTCAATGTCGGTGATGATGGTCCGCGCGCAGTAGAGCGCCGGCCGTCCGCCATGGGGTTCCAGCGCAGCCACCGCGATCTGCGTCTTGTCCGCCAGCCAGACGTCATCCTGGTCGCAGAAAGCCACGTAGTCAGCGTCGATTTCTGGATTGGTCAGTAGCGCGCGGAAGTTGGCCGCAAAGCCACGGCCCGGACCTGGCAGTAGCGTGAAGTCGCCCTTGCTCCAGCACGCGGCCCAGTGCTCCAGTGCGCTCGGCGTAGCGTCGGTCGACCCGTCATCCGAAGCCCAGATGTCGATCGTCGGCCATGTCTGCTGGTCGACCGAGCGCACCTGCTCGTCGATAAATCTGGCGCCGTTGAAGGTCGCCATCAGCACAGCCAGCCGCCCCCCAGCCGCTGTCATATCTCGTGGTCCCCCTTTGCCGCATGCCAGTCCGCAACGAATCTGCATGCGCGGAGACCCAAATGTCTGCGCCGCATAACCACATAGCCTTGAAAATCCCAGCCGTAGTAGGCCGGGCATTGTCGACGGTCCACACTGACGACTGCGCTGTGCACCATAGCTAGTGCGAATGAATGATCAAGCGGCTTTGCTTGGGGAGACTTTTCGCGTGCCAGGCCAAAGCTTTGCCGCCAGCTCTATGTCGAATCGGCACTGGGGAGAACGCTTCTCCAACCTTCCGCGTTGCATCGGGGCATTTGCGCCCTCGAGGGCGCAGGGCCGGGGATTGGTCGCCATTGAGCAGGATGCACACCCGTCCGCTCCATGCTAATCCCCGCTCATCCTTGGAGGAGGAAACCATGCTCAAGGGGCTCGATCCCATCCTGAATGCCGACGTGCTGCATGCGCTCAAGTCGATGGGGCACGGCGACGATCTGATCATTGCCGACATGAACTTCCCCTCGGATTCGATCGCCCGGCAGACGGTTTACGGCAAGCTGTTGAAGCTCGAGAACGTCACCGCCGGTCGCGCCGCCGAGGCGATCCTGTCGTTGCTGCCGCTCGATAGTTTCGTGCCACATCCGGCATTGCGCATGGAGATCGTCGGCAAGCCTGACGAGGTGCCGCCGGTGCAGCAGGAGGTGCAGGCGGCGATCGACAGGGCGGAGGGCAAGCCTTCGCCGATGGGCTCGATCGAGCGCTTCGCCTTCTATGAGGCAGCCAAGCAGTCCTATGTGGTGATTCAGACCGGTGAGCGCCGGTTCTACGGCTGTTTCATCTTCAAGAAGGGAGTGCTGCCGCCCGAGGCCTGAAGCGGTCTCAGGAAAAAGCCTGTTCCCGCGAAGGCGGGGATTGCAGACTTTTCCGGTTCGAAAGCGCGACCGGAAAAACACCTGGAGCGCCCACCGAGCCAGCAAAGCCGGGAGGCGCTCCAGCCGAAACTCCGCATTCACTGGTGAAAGCAGACACTACTCACTAATGAATGCAACCCCCACTTTGTGCGTTGGGGGCGTGCCGCCCCCTCGCCAACGTGTTGACTTCTAACATGTCAGCTTCATACCATTCTTCAGCATCCCGCACATAAGGGTGCGCTCCCTGGGGAGGGACGTTAGGCAGGGGTTGAGGGACTTGGGTCGCGCGTACCGCGCGGCCCGACCTGCACGTTCAGTTTCCCATCGAGCGCCGGCGCGGAGGCGACAACGCCGCTGTAAGCGGCGCTTTGAGGGAGAACAGACGTGAAACTCGAACTCTACAACCGGGTTGCGGCCATCCAGGCGAGCCGCCGCAGCTTCATGAAGGGCGCTGCGGCGCTTGCCGCCGGCACTGCGCTCAGCACCACCTTCGCCGGCCGCGCCTTCGCCCAGGACAGCGTGCGCGCCCAGATCCTGCAGATCCCCGGCGTCGGCAAGGGCTCGCCCACCGATGCCGATTGGCAGAAGGTCGGTGAGCTCTGCCTCGCCGCCACCAAGGCCAACGTCGCCGAGGGCGAGTTCGCCGGCGTCGAGCTGACCTTCATGGGGCTCAACAACCAGAACCTGCACAACTTCCTGTTCCGCGGCTTCCTGAAGCCGTGGGAGGCTTACACCGGGGCCAAGATCAATTGGATCGACCTGGCCCAGGCCGACTACAACGCCCGCCTGCAGCAGTCGATCGCCACCGGTACGGTGGATTTCGACATCATCGAGATGGGTGCGCCCTTCGAGGGGGACACCGCCGGCCGTGGCCTCCTCGATGAGATGCCCGATTGGGTTGCCACCCAGATCGAAGCCGATGACCTGGTGAACTATCTCAAGGCGCCGGTCGGCACCTGGGATGGCAAGACCTACCGCATCAACCTCGACGGCGACACGCACACCTTCGCCTACCGCAAGGACTATTTCGGCGACGGCTCGATCTCGGGCCTGGCCGACGTGCCGACGCATTGGGAAGATCTCAACACGCTGCCCGCCGCGCTGGCCGGCAAGAACGACCCGCTGACCGGCGCACCGGCCTACGGCTTCCTCGATCCGCTGAAGTATCAGTGGGGTGGCTTCGGCTTCTACTTCCTCGAGGATCGCGCCACCGCCTATGCCAAGCATCCGGACGATCCGGCCTGGCTGTTCGACCCCGACACCATGAAGCCGCGCGTCAACAACCCAGGCTGGGTGCAGGCCATCCAGGACGTGCTCGATCTGGTGAAGGCCAACGCCTATCCGCCTGATCAGTTGAATGCCGATCCGAACACCACGGCGTTCAGCCAGTTCCTTGGCGGCACCGGCGCGGCGCTAACCTGGTGGGGCGATGTCGGCTCCAACGCCCGCACCTCCGATACCTCGGTGGTCGGCGACGTGGTCGGCTTCTCGATCAACCCCGGCGCCAAGAAGGTCTACAACCACAAGGCCGGCGCCTGGGAGGAGAAGGAGAACTTCGCTCCGAACCTCGCCTACCTCGGCTGGGGCGTTTACGTCACGAGCCGCGTCTCCGCCGACGAGAAGAAGCGCAAGGCCGCCTGGTCCGCCGCGGCGCATCTCGGTGGCAAGGACATTTCGCTCTGGACCTCGGCTTATCCGTCCGGCTTCCAGCCCTACCGCAACTCGCACTTCCAGTACGAAGAGTGGGAAGCGGCCGGCTACGACCGCGCCTTCGTCGAGGATTATCTCGGTTCCAACCTCGACAGCTACAACCATCCGAACGGCGCCATCGAGCCGCGTATCCCCGGCATCTTCCAGTATTACTCGATTGCCGAGGACGAGCTGGTGAAGGGCATTAACGGCCAGTACGCCTCGGCGCAGGAGACCGCCGACGCCATTGCCGCGGCCTGGGAGAAGATCACCGATCAGATCGGTCGCGATAACCAGATCAAGCTCTACAAGGCATCGCTCGGCATGTGATGCCGAGCCTTCGCTGATTGACAATCCACGGCTGGTGGCGGACCGTCACCAGCCGATTTAGTTCCGATCGCGAACTGTCCAAGAGGCGTGGATGGCGTTGACTGAATCACCGAGCTACGGCGCCGTTTCGCGTCGCCGCAAGGACGGGGGCAGGGCGCTCATTGCCGCCGCTACCGTCCTGTTCCTTGCCGTGGCCCTGCTGCAGGCGCTGAACTCCGCCGGCATCCTGCCGCTCGGTCTCAAGGATTGGCGGCCAACCCTCTATGCCTTCCTGCTCTGGTCCGTCGCGCTCGGCGTGGGCCAGGTGATGATGCGCGGTGACGCCGGCCTCAAGGCGCTGTTCATCCTGCCGGCAGCTTTGTTCACTGCCGCCATGGCGATCTTCCCGACGCTGTTCGGTCTATCCATCGCCTTCACCGACTGGAACCTTGCCTCGTTTACCGGCCAGAAGTTCAACGGCTTTGACAACCTGCTGCAGCTGATCCGCGATCCGTTCTACTGGAACGCCATGCGCAACATGGTGATCTACGTGCTCTTCGTCCTCGTCGAGTACGCCGTCGCCTTCGGCCTCGCTTTGCTGCTCAACGCCGAGATCCGTGCCCGCAAGTTCTGGCGCGTCGTCTTCCTCATCCCGCTGATGCTGTCGCCCGTCGCCGTCAGCTGGATGGTCGGCAAGTCGATGCTCGAATACCGCTTCGGCCCGGTGGCGCGCTTTGCCCGCTGGCTGGGCTTCAATAATCCGAGCTTCTTCACCGATCCCTGGGTCGCCCGGCTGTGGATCGAAGCGATGGATGCCTGGGTGTCGATCCCCTTTGTCATGATCCTGCTGCTCGCCGGCCTGCAGGCCATGCCCAAGGAAGTCATCGAGGCCGCCAAGGTCGATGGCGCATCGCCCTGGCAGCGCTTCTGGCAGGTGATCTTCCCGTTGATGCTGCCCGTCTCGATCACCGCGATCGTCCTGCGCATCATCTTCAAGCTCAAGCTCGCCGACATCATCATCACGGTCACCTCCGGCGGCCCCGGCGGCGCCACCGACAGCGTCTCGAGCTTCATCTATCGCGAGTATCGCGATCGCTCGAATGTCGGCTACGGCACCATGCTGGCGATGTTCTATCTCGTGGTGATCGTGATCTTCGTCACCTTGCTGCTGAAATTCCTGCGCAAGCACATGCAGAGGATGACCTGATGGCGGCCGAAGCAACCATCTCCGCCCAGCCCGCGGCCGACACCCGCGCCGGCACCCGGCGCCTGAAGCATATCGCCGGCAAGGTCGGTATCTATGCCGCGCTGGTTACCTGGGCCTTCGTCTCGCTGTTCCCGGTCTACTGGACCATCACCACCTCCATGAAAGTGGCCAAGGATGTGCAGCTCGGCCACCTGATCCCCTGGGTGGATTTCCAGCCCAACTGGCTCGGCTGGCGCTCGCTCGGCCTGTCTCCCGATACCATCGGACAGGTGTCGACGGTGCGCGACGAGTTCCTCGATCGCTTCCTCAACTCGATCTACACCGCCTTCGGCGCCTCGTTCCTCGCCGTGCTGATCGGCTCGCTGGCCGCTTATGGCCTCAGCCGCTTCCAGTACAAGTTCCTCTGGATGAAGAACCAGGATCTGAGCTTCTTCTTCCTCAGCCAGCTGATCCTGCCGCCGGTGGTCCTGGCGCTGCCCTTCCTCGTGCTCTATCGCGAGCTGGCGCTGCTCGACAGCATCACCGGGCTGGTGCTGCTCTACACCCTCACCGTGCTGCCGATCGTCATCTGGATCATGAAGGATCAGTTCGACACCATCCCGATCGAGCTCGACGAAGCCGCGCAGGTCGATGGCCTCGGCCCCTGGGGCACCTTCTTCCGCATCATCCTGCCGATGGCGCTCCCCGGCATGGTCGCGGCCTTCATCCTCAGCCTGATCCTCTGCTGGAATGAGTATTTCTTCGCCGCGCTGCTCACCGGCTCCGAAGCCAAGACGCTACCGGTGATGGTCGCGAGCCAGACCGGTTCGCAAGGCATCAACTGGTGGAGCATGGCCGCCCTCTCCACCGCCGCCATCGCCCCGCTGGTGGTGGTCGGCGTGCTGCTCGAGCGCTACATTATCCGCGGGCTGACGGCAGGGTCGGTGAAGGGGTAGGGACTCGCGGCCGCGCCCCAACCGCTCACCCCTCCCTAACCCTCCCCGTCAAGGGGAGGGTGCCCGCCGGTGACTGGGGCACCATCCCGGCAACATCCACCGGTCCACCTCCCCCCTCGACGGGGGAGGCAAGCGAAGCTTGGGAGCAAGGCGACCTAGCGTAGCTCGGAGGGGGTGAGCAAAGGGGTCGATGCCTGGGCTAAAGCTCCCGCATCAAGTCCTTGTTCCGCTCATACAGTTCCCGGAACACCCGATACCGTCGTGCATAGAGCTCCGTGAGCCCGGCATCCGGGGTGATCTCATGATCGACCGGGTTCCAGGTCCGGATGTCGTCCGGCTGTACGTCGCCGATCGCCAGTGCGGCGATGAACGCATCGCCATACGACGCCCCCACCGTCTTCTGCCGCACGATCTGCGTGCGGCCGGACACGTCCGACGTCGCCTGCGCCCACACCTTGTTCTTGGTGCCGCCGCCCGCGGCGAGGATCGCCTTGGGTGGCTGGCCGACATCGGCATAGGTCTCGAACACGTGGTGGGTGCCGAAGGCGATGCCCTCGAACAGCGCCCGGTAGATGTCGCCGCGGCTATGCGTCAGGTTCATCCCGAACAGCACGCCCTTGGCCTCGGTGTCGTGGATCGGCGTCCGCTCGCCCGAGAAATACGGCAGCATCACCAGCCCGTTCGCACCGGGCGGCGAGCCTTCTGCCTCGAGCGCCAGCGCCATTACCGCTGTCGCCGGGTCGAGCTCTCGCCCGAACTGTTCGCGGAACCAGTGGCTGAGCGTTCCTGAGGTCGCGAGCCCCGACATCGCCGCGTGCTTGCCCGGGAAGAACCACGGTGCGTACCAGAGCCGTGCATCCGGCACCCGCACCGGGGTGATCTCGATGATAAAGATGGTCGAGCCATACATCAGCAGCATGTCGCCGTCGTCGAGCACCCCGACGCTCAGTGCCTCGGCGCCGGCATCGATCGTCCCGGTGGTTACCGGCGTGCCCACCGCCAACCCGGTCGCAGCCGACGCTTCGGCCGTCACGGTTCCGGCGATATCGGTGGTCCAGATCGCCTCGGGGAGCTTGTCGAGCCCGATGATGTCGTCGGCCAGCTCGTCCGTCCAGGCCAGCTTTTCGACATCATAGAGCGGCGAAAAGTTCGCTGCCGAATAGTGGTCGATCACATAGCGTCCGGTGAGCTTCTGTACGATGTAGGTGGTGGACGTAAGGATCTTCGCCGTCTTGGCGTAAATCTCCGGGCGGTTCCGTTTCAGCCACAGGATTTTCGGCCCGATCGATTGGCTGGTCAGCGCATTGCCGCAGCGGCTGAGCAGCACGTCCTCGCCGATCCGCGCCGTCAGCTCCTCGATCTCCTTGGCCGCCCGGGTGTCGACGCCATAGAGCACGCCGTTCATCAGTGGCTCGCCGTCGGCATCGACCGGCAGCATGCAGGGCCCGATGGCGCTTGCCGCCACCGCGACGATGTCTGAGGGCGACACCCCGCTGTCGGCGATCAGCTTGTTGCTCAGAAAGCAGAAATCGCCCCACCAGTCCTCGCGCGGCCGGTGCTCGGCCCAGCCGGGCTGCGGCACCAGCATCTTGTGCGGCCGGGCGGCGCTGGCGACGATCCGCCCCTCCGCATCCACCAGCACGCCCTTCGATTCAAACGTCCCGATATCGATGCCGAGATAGTGCCTCATCCGATGTAATCGTCCCGATCGAGGCTGAACTTGCTGTCGATCCGCGGCAACGCCTCCACCAGCAGCGTCGTCAGCTGCTCGAGGTCGGCCATGTCGCAAACCTCGAGCGACGAGTGCGAGTAGCGCATCGGGAAGCCCACATCGATCGAGGCGACGCCCTGGCCGACCAGCTGCACATAGCTGAGGTCGGTCAGCGCCCCGATGTGGGCGCTGCGCTGCAGCGGTAGCTTTTTCGCCTCGGCGCTATCCTCGAACAGCTTCACCATTGCCGGATGCGGCAGCGTGCCGTTCAACGTGCCGCGCCCGTGGAACGAATAGAGCGACATCGCCGGCCCGCCGCCGAGCTTTACGTCACCACGCGCCGCCATGTCGGGCGTATCGGTGGCAAGGATCAGGTCGAGCTGGATCGCCACATCGGGCATCAGCACCTGAGCGGCCGTCACCGCGCCGCGGAGGTTGAATTCCTCCTGCACCGAGAAGACGAAATGCACTGTCGGCCGCTTCTTCACCTCCACCAGCGCCTTCGCCACTTCGATCATCACCGCGCAGGCGGCCCGATCATCCACCGCCGTGCCGGCAATGCGCCCGTTGGCGAGCTCCGTCACCTTGGGCGCATAGACGATGGGCGTTCCCACATCGATCCCTGCCGCCAGCACCTCGGCCGCCGATTTGAACCCGGCGTCGATATAGAGCTCGGGGTAGGGCAGCACCTTGTACTTCTCGTCCTGCGCCGTCGCATGGTGGCTCTTGTGTGCGATCAGCCCGGGCACATCGTGGCCTTCGCCGATGCAAAACAGCACCTCTGTCGAGGGCAGGGCCCTTTCCGGCACGCCGCCCAGCCGCTCGACGCGCACCATGCCATTGGCTTCGATCTTTCTGACGATCAGTCCGAGCTGGTCCATGTGTGCGAACAGCATGACGCTGGGGGCGCCCTTGTCGCCCGGCAGCGTCGCGATCAGGTTGCCCAGCCGGTCGGTGGTCGAGGTGATCCCCAGCCCCGCCATCGCCGCTTTCAGGTATTTCCTGACCCGCCCCTCATACCCGGAGAGCCCGGGAATGAGCATCAGGTCGATCACCCATTGTTTGAGGCTCATCAATACCCCCGCGCAGCGCGGACCAGCCGCATGAACTCGGCGGCGCGGTCGGCATCGACCGCCTTCCAGGTGTCGCCATCGATCTTCAGCGATGAGCCGACGATGCAGCCGTCAGCCACCTTCAGTACGTCCGCGACCGTCGCGTGCTTGACGCCGGTATTGGCCAGCACCGGGGTTGTCGGCAGCGCCTTCTTCACCGCCTCGAGGTCGACCATCTTCGCCGCTTCGCCGGTGATGGCGCCCGAAACGAGGATCGCATCGGGGATCGATGAGAACACCGCACTGCGGGCCCGGTCGCTCAGCGGCCGCTGGTCCAGTGAATAGGCAAATTCGGCTGAGACGTTGTAGAGCAGCGCCAGATCCCGCCGGCCGAGCCGATCGCGGTAGCGCATCGCCTTGCCGGCATCCGGCGTCCACGGCCCCATGTCGGAGGCATAAGTGCCGGTGAAGATCTCGCGCACGAAGCGTGCACCGGTCGCCGCCGCCAGCGCGATCGAGCTCTCCGGGTCCCATAGGACGTTCACCCCGAACGGCACGCTGATCTCCGAGCGCAGCCGCCCGATCACGTAGCCCATCGTCGCCGTCGAGGCGGTATCGACATTGAACTCATACGGCCGGTCGTTCTCGTTGCCGAACATCACGGCATCGAACCCGGCGGCCTGCAGCGCCGCGAGATCCTTGCGGGCCCCCTCGACGATGGCCTCCACGCCCCCCTCATAGTCATGCAGCGGCGAGCCCGGCAGGGCCCCCAGATGCACCATGGCGATCACCGGCTTCTTGTCGCCGAATACCGACTTGAATTTGCTTGTCATTGTTTTTTGTAAACCGCTTTACTAGACACCTATGCGTAGCAGCGGCAAGGCGCGGCGTCTATGGCTCGCGAATGGCTCGAGCCGTGCTCCACACCAATCCTTAACCATGATGGGGTAGGGTATGCGGGAATGAGTGCGAGGTTCCCCAGATGGAACTGCTCTTTCTCCTGCTGCTGATCCCGGTGTTCTGGCTGCTTCTGCTGCCCGGACGGATCGCCAAGCGTGCCCGCAAATACCGCTTTACCGGCGCCGGCATCCTCGTCGGGGTGCTCATCGCCGGCTGGATCGGCGTGCAGGCCATGTCGAAGCCGCCCGTCGAGGCGGTGGACTATGCCGCCGGCGACAGCGACCTGCGCGCCATCCTGCTGCAACCCGAAACCGCCCCGCGCTACAGCTTTCGGGATTAGCTCCCGCCGCCGCCACAGGCGTCCCCTCGCCCACCGGGGCGCTCTCGCGCCCCTAGGAGGGGGAGAGGGTAGTGCAGCTAGGACCGATGGTCCGTAGCGGAACTAGGGTGAGGGGTTCAGTTTCTCAGCGAGCGCGCACGGCACCGCTTCACCCCTCAACCGGCCTTCGGCCACCTTCTCCCCTGAGGGGAGAAGGGAGAGCGCGAACCCTCAGATTATCGCCGAACCAGACGAACGGCGCGCCCGGCACCAACCGCCCAAGCCCATCCGCCCTGATCGCTTGCGCCGGATAGAGCAACGCCATCCTCAGACACTCGCCCAGTTCCAGCCCAAACGTCAGGTGCATGTAGCGCACCGCTGCATCGAGGGTCAGGTCGGCCCCCGCCAGCGTCCCGTCGCCGAGCCGCAGCGCGCCGTCCTTGCGGTAGATCGTCCGCCCGTTGAGCTCGAAGCTCGTCATCTCCGTGCCGGCCTGCGACATCGAATCCGAGACGAGGAAGATGCGGCCGGGTCCCGCCTTGGCCCGGAGTGCGAGGCCCAGCGTCGCCGGGTTCACATGGATACCGTCCGCGATCAGGCCGGCCCACACACTACCGTGATGCAGCGCCGCGCCGACCACGCCGGGATCGCGGTTGCCGATCTGGCTCATCGCATTGAACAGGTGCGTTGCCACGCTCGCCCCGGCACGGATCGCCGCCGAGGTTACCTCGAACGAGGCATCCGAATGCCCGATGCTGACCACGATACCAGCGCGCACCAGCCGCGCGATCTGCTCGGGCGTCACCGTCTCGGCAGCGACCGTCAGTAATAGATGGGGCAGGGTGCTTCGCGCGCGTTCGAGGCGCACCAGATCTGCCTCGTCCATCGGGCGGATCAATGTCGGGTCATGCGCCCCCTTGCGGGCCAGCGACAGGTGCGGCCCTTCCAGGTGCAGCCCGAGAAAGCCCGACACGCGCCGTCGAGCCGCCTCGGCGCCCGCCGCCAGCACGGCGTCGGTGACCGCAGCCGTATCGGTGATCAGCGTCGGCAGCAGCCCGGTTACGCCGAACGCGCGATGCGTCGCGCACACCATCGCCAGGTCGCCTGCCGTCGTTCGCGGTCCAAGCAGGTGCCCGCCACCGCCATTTACCTGCAGGTCGATCAGCCCGGGCGCCAGCACCCCGCCGTCGAGCTGCACGTGTTTGGCGCCTGCGGGCGCGCCGCCGATGGCAGTTATGGCACCGTCGGCGACGACGAGCGCGGCATCATCATGCCACGCCTCGCCATCGAAGATGCGGGCGCCGGTATAGGCGGTGACTCGATCGCCAGTCATTTTGGTGGAACTGCCCCTCACCCTGACCCTCTCCCCAGCGGGGAGAGGGGACGATTGTGGAACCGGCCGTGCCTACGCGCCCCCTCTCCCCGCTGGGGAGAGGGATGGGGTGAGGGGCAGGCCGCCGCAGAAGCCGAGATCAGCCTTCCTTGGCCATCGACTTCTTGAACTGCGGCAGGTGCTTCTGCTGCGCTTCCAGCATCCGCTCACGGTACTGGCCGTAGATGATGTCGGTATCGTGCAGCGTCACGCCCGGGATGGTCGGCGAGGCGAAGACCGGCAGCTCGATGCCGCGGTCGGCGAGCTTCTGCGCGCTCTCGGCCAAGAGCTCGTGCATCATCATCATGGCGAGCACCGTCGACGAGCCAGCCACCGGACGCGACCAGCCTTTGATGTCGACGATCGCGTCTTCCACCGGCGAGCCGGTGTCGATCACGATGTCGGCGGCATGCGGCAGGCGCTTGCCCGACGAATGCGTCGCGGGCTTCGAAGCATTCGACTGCGCGGTGATGGCGATCACCGTCAGCCCGCGCTCCTTGGCGTAGAGCGCCGTATCGATGCCCGAGGCGTTCGAACCCGAATGGCCGAAGATCACGATGGTATCGCCGGCATTCAGCGGCTGGTGGTCGAGGAATTTCTCGGCGTACTTCTCGGTGCGCTCGAGCCACAGCAGTTCACGCACGCCGCCGGCGCCGAGGATGTTGTGCCACATGACGCGCGGGTCGGTCAGCGGGTTGAAACCGACATAGGAGCCATAGCGCGGGTAGGTTTCCTGCACCGGCAGCACCGAGTGGCCCGAGCCATAGAGGTGCACCAGGCCCTTGTTGGCGAGGGTTTCCGCTACCGCGGACGAGGCCTTGTCGAAGGCGTCGGCATTCGCGGAGGCCGCCGCCTCGGCGATCTTCACGAGCTTGCTGATATACAGAGTAGACATGGGTTTGCCTTTCAAAACAAAGCGTTACACGTAGAGAGTGGAGCGGATCTCGTAGCGGTCCGCGCGCATGGTGGAGAGGGCGTATTCGAACGGCCCTCTCGCGTCGTAGGCGATACGTTCGACCTCGAAGGCCGGGGTCCCCGCCGTGAGTTGAATCAGTTCGGCATCGGCTGCCGCGACGCTGCCGACGCGGTAGACTTCCTTGGCCTTCACCGGGGTGATGCCGCAGTGCTCCTTGAGCCAGCCATAGAGCGACTGGACGTTCGCGGCGTCTTCCAGCAGACCCGGCACGCGGGCCTCGGGCAAATGGCTGGTCTGGATGCCGATCGGCATGCCGTTGCCGAGCCGGAGGCGCTTGAGCTGCACGACGGAATCGCCGATCGCCATCTCCAGCGCATCGGCCATTTCTTCATCGGCCGGCACGCGATTGGCGGTAATCAGCCGGGTGCCGGCTTCGAGCGACAGCGTCTTCATTTCGTCGGTGAAGCTGGTCAGCCCGCGTACGCCGGCGACCACAGTGGCGGAGCGCACGAACGTGCCGCGCCCGTGCTCGCGCCGCAGCAGGCCCGCTTCCTCGAGGTTGCGCAGCGCATGGCGCAGGGTGATGCGCGAAATGCCCAGCATTTCCCCGAGCCGATCCTCATTGGGGATCTGCATGCCCGAGCTCCATTCGCCGCGCTCGACCAGTTCGCGCAGCGCCATCTCGGCCTGATGCCACAGCGGCTCCGGCCGCCGCCGATCGGGCTTTATGAGACCAGCTGGTTCATCCATGCCCATTCCTCCAGTTCGGCCCATAGGCGCCGGCAAATGCCGCACCCACCAGTCCCGCCCTCGGCCCGAACTGCCCGGGGCGGATATCGATTGCTCTCAGATGCGGCGGCAGCTGTCGCCGCAGTGCCGGCAGGATCAGCGGCTGCAGCACATCAAGCGATGCCGCCACCCCACCTGCAAGAATGATCGCCTCCGGTGCCAGCAGCGCCACTGCGCCGGCGAGCGCCGCGCCGAGGGCCTGCATCGAGGGCGTCAGCGCTTCGATCGCCGCCGCGTCGCGCCCACGCGCAGCACGCACAAGCGCTGCCCCGTCGGGCAACCCGATCGACTGCGCCGCGGCGTCAAGCGCCCGGCCTGAGGCCTGCCGTTCCAGCCAGCCGCTCCGCTCTTCGCCCGGATCGTGCAGGTCCGCTACTGCCCAGCCGAACGAGCAGGCGGCCCCGCCATTGCCGGCGACGATCCGCCCACCTGCAAGTACGGAGGAACCGATGCCCGTGCCGATGGCGAGGAGGATCGCATCCTCGAGACCCCTCGCTGATCCGGCTGAAACCTCGGCCAGCAGTGCGAACTGCGCGTCGTTGCCGAGCCCAACCGAAACCCCCGGCAGCTCGGCCGCGAGGTCCAGCCCATCGAGATAGCCGAGGTTGGGCACCCAGCGGCACACCGTGCCCTGGGCCAGTCCTGGTATGCCGAGGCCCAGCCGTGTCGCCTCATGCGCAGCCAGCTGACTGCGCAGCAACTCCATGAATGCCGTCAGCGTCTGTGGCGCCGCCCACTCCCCCACGGGGCGCACCGCGGCCGGATCGCCGGCCTCGGCAATCCCGGCCCGGAACCGCGTTCCACCGAGGTCGATGGCGAGGATCGTCTCCGTCATCGCGCCCCCGATCCGACTGGCGGCGCGAACAGCCCGGCGCCAGCATTCCACGAATTCGAGGTGCTCATGAAGGCCTGCGCATAGGTGGTGCCGCGGATGCAGCCGCGCAGCCGGTAGAGCGAGGCGTAGTAATCCATGTAGGGGAACGAACTCAGCCCGCGCGCCAGCTCGTACTTCTCAGCCGCCTCGCGCCATGCCGCAAAGCCGTCGGTGACGTCGACGAGATGCGTCGGGACGAACCCTTCGTCATCCTCCCAGTTCTCACCGAACAGCAGCAGGGCAGGGGAATGCACCGGCAACGCGCGGTCGAGCGTTGGCAGCGCGGCATAGAATACGGCTGTCCTGGTGAGTTCCGAGGCCGCGCGATGATCCTTGTGCCAGCTGCCCTGCCAGTGGGTGATCACCACCTCCGGCTTCAGCTCGCGCAGTACGTCGCATACCGCCAGCGCCGTCGCATCGTCGCTGGGGAGGAACCCATCCGGCAGATTGAGGCTGCGCCAGTTGATGCCCAGCCGTTCGGCCGCCGCCGTCGCTTCACTCCGCTTCTGCTCGGCATAGAGCGGCGGCGCGAGGCAGCGGTGCCCCTGCTCGCCCATGGTGAGGTGCAGGAAGGTCACCTCGGCGCCGCGCGCCGCGGCGACGAAGGCCAGCGGCCCGGCGATCACCTCGGCGTCGAAGGCATGGGCGCCGACGACGAGAATGCGCTTTGCCGCATAAACCTGGGCTTCGATCATTTCACGGCTCCCGACGCTGCTGCGCCTTCGCGGATCTGGCGCGCCAACAGCAGATACATCGCCAATACCGGGGCAAGCGAGATGCCCAGCGAAGCAAACACCATGCCCCAGTCGGTGCGGAACTGTCCGACGAAGCCTGTAATCGCCAGCGGCACCGTCTTGAGGTTGTTGTCGAAGATGAAGATCAGCGGGAAGAAGAAGTCGTTCCACACCGCGATGGTGGTGAAGATGGCGACGATCGACACCGCCGGCGCCACCACCGGCAGGATGATGCTGAACAGGATGCGCACCTCGCTCGCCCCATCCAGCCTTGCCGCCTCCTCGAGCTCACGCGGCAGCACCCGCATGAAGTTGGCGAAGATGAAGATGGCGAACGGAATGCGGATCGCCACATAGACCGCGATCAACCCGAAATGGCTGTCGAGCAGCTCGAGTTGGCGCATCAGCGTGAACAGCTCCACCGAGGCGAGCCGGATCGGCAGCATGATGCCGGCGAGGAACAGCGCCAGCATCCAGACGCCCCACTTGAGGCCGTAACGGCTCAGCGGATAGGCGGCCATGGCGGCGACGACGATGGTGACGAGCACTGCGCCGCCCGTGACGATCAGGCTGTTGATCAGGTTGCGGCCGAGATCGGCGCGCTGCCAGGCATTGATGAAGTTGTCGAAGCTCAGGCTCTGCGGCAGGCCGAGCGGATCGGCGTAGATCTGCTGCGTGGTCTTGAAGCACGACACCAGCAGCGCATAGAGCGGCAGCAGCACCACGACCGTCCAGCCGAGCAGCACCAGCCAGCGTGGCAGCCGGGCGAGCATCCCTGCGGGCGTCATGGCTGCACCGTCGCGCGGTCGAAGGCGCGCAGCAGCAACAGCGTGCCGACGCTGAGCAAGAGGAACAGCATGGTGCCGAGCGCCAGCGCCAGCCCGATATCGGTGATGCCCACTGCGCCCTCGGCGCCGAACGCCAGGCGGTAGAAATAGGTGACCAGGGTATCGGTCGAAAAGTTCGGGTTCCCCTGCACGCCCTGCATCACATAGACGATGTCGAACTGGTTGAAGGTGTTGATGAAGCTCAGCGTCGTCACCGACGAAATCGAGGGGACCAGCAGCGGCAGCGCCACCGTGGTCAGCATGCGAGTAGGGCCCGCGCCGTCGAGCTTGGCGGCCTCGAACACTTCGTACGAAATCTGGCGCAGCCCCGCGGTGAAGATCAGCACCGGCAGGCCCATCCAGTTCCACGCGTCGATGGCGATCAGCACCCAAAGCGCCCAGCTGGAATCGCCCAGCACCGTCAGGCGGCCCTCATGCAGGCCAAGCCCGTTGAGCATCCATTCGACGACGCCGTTCGGCGCTAGCAGCAGCCGCCACAGCGCCCCGACGATCACCGGGCTGAGCACGGCCGGAAAGAAGAACACCGACTGGAAGAAGCTCGCGCCCTTCTTCGACCAGAATAGCAGGTAGGCGAGCAGCAGCCCGAAACCGTTCTGGAACAGCATGATACCGAAGAACCACGCCACATTGTGCCAGAGCGCGCCGAACAGCTTCTCCGAATTGGGAAAGGCAAAGAGCCTGAGGTAGTTGTCGATCCCCGAGAAATCGAGCTGGCGCAGCCCGCGCCACTCGAACAGGCTGCCCCAAAGCGAGGTCAGCAGCGGATAGAGCACGAACAGCCCGTAGATCAGCAGCGCCGGCAGCACGAAGCCGAACGCGGCGAGGTGCCGCGACAGCTTGGCCGGTTCGGTGCGAGTGGAGGCGTCGCTCATCGTGCGCGGGGTCCGGGGGAGGGGAGAGGCGGCCCGCTGCAACGGGCCGCCATTGGGTGCTACTGCTTGGGCTTGAACCAGGTGCTGACCGCCGCATTGACGTCGGCGGCGAGCTTTTCGGGGGTGATGTTGCCCTCGACCATGTCGATCACTTCGGCCTGGATCACCGACGAGGCAGTCGGGGTCTGCCAGCGATAGCCGACGAGGCTGAGATAAGGCGTGGTGTTGCCCTGCATCTCGATCATCGCCTTCAGCACCGGATCGTTCGACGTCACGTCCGGACGAACCGCCGGCCAGCCGAGCTCATCGGCGAACAACTGGGCGAACTCGGGCGAGGCGATGAAGTTCAGCACCTTGGTGGCTGCTTCCTTCTTCTCGCTGTCAGCCACGAGCCCGTATGAGCCGTCCGAGAACGCCGCGACCAGCGGCTTGTCGGTGGCGGCATCGCCCGGGAACGGGAACACCGAGAACTTCAGGTCGGCGTTCTGTGCCTTGAAGCTGCCGTTCTCCCACGAGCCGCCGAAGAACATCGCGGCCTGGCCGTTGATGAATTGCTGCGTCGAGGTGGTGTAGTCGACCCCCGCGAAGCCATCTGAGTAATAGGGCTTCAACTCCGCAAAGCGCTTCAGCGTCGCGATGAAGCGCGGATCCTCGAATGTCGCCTTGCCCGACATCATCTCGCCGTAGAAGTCGGCGCCGTAAATGGTCGGGCCGATCATGCCGACGCCGATCTCCAGCGCCCAGGCCGAACCTTGCGCCCCGCCGGAGGCGATCGGCGTGATGCCGGCTGCCTTCAGCTTCTCGCAGGCCGCGAGGAATTCGGCGTAAGTGGTCGGCACGGCAACGCCGTTCGCCTCGAACAGCGCGGTATTGTAGAACACGCCGAGCACCGGCACCGAATAGGGCACACCGTAGAACTTGCCGTCGGCGACGCTGATCACGCCACCCGTGGCGGTCTCGGGCATCTCGGCAATAGCCGGCACGCTGTCGTTCAGCGGCTCGAGGTAACCGGCCTCGACCAGCGGTTGCAGCTCGCCATAGGCCTTGAGCTGGGCGATGTCGGGCCCCTTGCCGCCGCGGAGCGCGGTAGCGAGGCGGTTCTGGTAATCGGCATCAGGGGTGAACTGCAGGTCCACCTTGATATCGGGGTTGGCCGCCTCGAAGGCCGCGAAAATACGGCCCATGGCAGCCTGGTCCTCGGTGCGCCAGCTCCACAGCGTGACGGTTTCCTCGGCGGCGGCAAAAGACATGAAAGGGGTGCTGGCGGCCAGCGCCAACCCCAAGGCGAAAAGTCTGCGAGACAACGGCATCTATCAAAGAGCTCCCTGGACTCATTGGGTGAGATCGGCGGAACGCAAACCGACCGGAAAAGCTAAGCAGCAATGCTGGAGCGGGTAAAGAGGTTATAACGTCATTTCGTTATATCCACATGCGACTCAGCCCTTCACCCCCGAACTGACGACGGAATCGACGAAGAAGCGCTGCAGGATGACGAACAGCAGCACTGGCGGCAGCACCGCGAGGGTCGCGCCGGCCATCACCAGGCCTGTGTTCATGGCGCCGCGGTTGTAGCTCAAGAGCCGCGAGAGCGAGATGACGATCGGGTACTGGTCAGCACTCCCCTGCAGTACGGTCAGCGGCCACAGGTAGCTGTTCCAGTGGTAGACGAAGGCGAACAGCACCAGCGCCGCGATGGCCGGCATTACCGCTGGCGCGACGATCTGGAACAGCACCCGCAATTCCGAGGCGCCATCCACCCGCGCCGCCTCGATCAGCTCGTCCGGCACGCCCTTGATGAACTGCCGCATCAGGAAGATCCCGAACGCGTTGGCGAGGTTGGGGACGATCACCCCGGCGAGGCTGGCGTTCAGCCCGAGATAGCCGGTGATCCGGTAGAGCGGGATCAGCGTCACGATCGGCGGCAGGAACATCGTCGCGATCAGCAGCGCAAAAAGCGCTTCCTTGTAGCGGAACTCGTACTTGGCGAAGGCGTAGCCGGCCATCAGGCTGGTGACGATGATGGCGACAGTCGTCACCACGGCGATCACCGCCGAGTTGAGGAATGAGCGCCCGAGGCTCACCACTTCGGCCACTTGCGCATAGGCGTCGAGGCTGGGCGCTGCCGGCAGCCATACCGGCGGCACCTGCATGGTTTCCTGCGGCGTCTTGAGGCTGGTGAGGATCATCCAGGCCAGCGGAAACGCCGCGATTACCGCGACGACGATGATCACCAGCACCAGCAGCGCACTGGCCGGCGTTGCCTTGAAGCGAGGGCCCTCGAGCGGGCGGCGGTCTGCGACAGCGGTACTCATGCGGACTTTGCCTCCCGCGAACGGGCGAAGGCGAACAGCAGCGCGATCGCGACGATCAGCGCCAGCATCAGCGTCACCGCCATGGCCGAGCCGAGCCCGCCCTGGGCGCGTTCGATGCCGACGCGACGGATGTGATAGGTGAGGACGTTGGTGGCATTCACCGGCCCGCCCTGGGTGATCAGCGCCACCGGCTCGAACACCTGCACGGCGTTGATGATGGCGATCACCGACGAGAACAGCAGTGTGTTGCCGAGCAAGGGCAGGGTGATGGCGAAGAACCGCTGGATCGGGTTGGCGCCGTCGATCTTTGCCGCCTCGTAGAGCGAATCCGGGATCTGCGTCAGCCCGGCCACGGCGAGCACGGTGAAATAGCCGACCTGCTGCCAGACATTGAGGATGACGATCGAGAACAATGCCGTCTGCGGTGCGCTCAGCCAGGTCTGCGGCGGAATGCCGACCCAGCCGAGGATCTGGTTCAGCGGTCCTTCGGTGGGCGAATAGAGTTTTGAGAACACCAGCGCCACGGCGATCATCGGCACCATGTAGGTGGAGAACAGCACGGTGCGCAGGAACACCCCGCCCGGCGCGATCTTCTGGTGCACCAGCAGGCCCAGCAGCACCGAGAGCGGCAGGATGATCACCACCGACCCCACGGTGTAGAGCGCCGTGTTGAGCAGCGCCGCCTTGAAGTCGCGACCGACCGAGTTGTTGGCGAAGATATCGATGAAGTTCTGGATGCCGACGAAGCTCGCCGTCTCGAACCCGGTCTGCGTCGACCAGTTCTGGAAGCTGAGCCAGATCGTCAGCAGCATCGGAATGATGATGAAAACCGCCAGCAACCCGGTCGCGGGCGCCAGCATGAAGACCGCTGATCGGTGCTGGGTTGAGTGCATAGGTAAGAGTTCGTCTCTAACTTCGGTGCTCAAAGATACCCCCACCCCTGTCCCCTCCCCGCAAGGGGGAGGGAGACGATAGAGCCGCCACGACCGCGCCGTTGGCCGCGATGGGAGTGGGAGGGTCTCCCTCCCCCTTGCGGGGAGGGGACAGGGGTGGGGGTTGTTTCCCGCACCGGTGGTAGAGGAGGGCGGGTTGCCCCGCCCTCACGATTACTTCGCGTTGCGCTCGAGAATCTCGGTGGCGTCGGCTTGTGCCGTCGCCTGCGCGTCGGCCGCCGAGAGCTGGCCGAACTGGATGGCTTCCAGCGTCTTTTGCAGCGATTCCGAGAATTCCTGGCCGCCCAGTACCACCGGGAAGCCCTTGGCGTTGGCCAGCGTCTCGGTATAGCCCTTGAGGAAGGCGTCGCCGGCCAGCTTGTCGGCGAATGCCGTGCCGTCCGAGGTGCGCGACGGCAGGATGCCCATCGACATCAGGATATCGCCCATCGCCGAGGCGCCATTCGGGCCGGATTCAGGCCCGTTGAGCCAGTTGAGGAAGTCCCACGCGGCGGCCTGCTCTTCGGCCGACGCCTTGGCGTTGACCACGGTCATCCATGAGTACGAGATCGAGCGCGCTGCATCGCCCGACGGTCCCACCGGGATCGGGCCAGTGGCGATATCGGCGAAGCTGTCGCCCATGCCGGCCTTCAGCGCCGACTCCCACCAGTTCGCCATGATGATCATGCCGGTCTTGCCCGATACGAAGCTGTCGAGGAACGGCCCGGTGGTGTTGGCGTCGGCCGTGGCCATCGCCGGATCGGAATAGCCCGACTTGATCAGCTTCTCGTAGAGCTCGAAGGTCTGTTTGGCCGCTTCGCTGTCGAGCGTCGGCTTGCCGTCTACCACCAGGTCGCCGCCGTTCGAAACGAGGAGCGACGAGAACGGATGCAACACGCCCGCCGCCCACGAGTTGATCAAGCCAAAGCCCTGCTGGCCTTTTGACTTGTCGGTCAGCTTCTCGGCCGCCGCGAGGAACTCGTCCCAGGTCTTGGGCGCTTCGGTGATACCGGCTTCGGCAAACAGCTTCTTGTTGTAGTTGAGCGCGTAGACGTCGATCTCGTTCGGGATGCCGTAGAGCACGCCGCCGATCGAGGCTGCGCCGATCACGCCTGCAGGCCAGTTGGCCTTGGTGTCGGCCGCAATGGCGTCGGGAACCGCTGCGACCAGCTGGTCCTTGGCGAGATCCGGCAGCCAGGCGTCATAGATGCCGGCAATGGTCGCCCCGCCGGCGCCGCCACCCGAAGTGCGAAGCGTGGTCAGCAGGTCGCCGAACGGCACGGCGCGAACGGTGATCTTGGTATCGGGGTGCGCCTGCGTGTAGGTCGCGGCCGCCGCCTCCAGCTTGGCCACCGTATCCGGGGCCCAGTGGGTGAGGAACGACACATCCGCGGCCTGGACCAGTGCGGTGCTCGAAAGCAGGACCGCGACCGCCCCCGCGGTGCGCGTGAAAGCCTGGAACAGCTGCATGTTTGAATTCTCCCTGTGGCGCCAGTGAGCGCTATGCTCGCCTGACGTCATAGAGTTATGACGTTATAACGACATTGGTCAAGGGGGATGGTCAACGCCGATTGGGCCCCGTCATTGCGCGTGGCAGCGACGGCTGCATCTGGTCCCGTCAGGGCCGCCGCGTACCAAGTTCGAGTAAAGTGAAATGTTGTCGAGGTGCTCGCGTACTTCACTTTTGGAAGCAACGTCTGGTGCGGAATAGGCTTGCATGATAATTTTGTAGCGGGCCGAAAGGTTTCATCGGTCATGATATTTTAGAAATTTCGGAGGGGAGGAGTATGGGTAGGGAACGTATTTCCGGGTTGTCGCTGGTGGTCCTCACCATTGCAGGGAGCCTCGCAACGGCCCCAGCCTCTGCCGACAGCAGAGCAACAGATTATCTGCGAGCGACGATGAGCTGCGCTGCGCTGCTCGCTGGCAACTCGGCCCTTCACGCCGAACGATGCCGGGGGGAGGGTTGGCAACAAACCCTCAATGCTGGTGGCACAGCCTACACAGGTGTGCCGGGGAACGGACTCGCTGCAACAGGCAGCGGGTCTGGCAGTCCGCTTGCCGGCCAGCAGGGCGCCGGTGCCGCCCCGGGTGCTGCTGGAGTTGCGGCCAGTGGTCCAGTAACACCCGGTGCGCCCGCCGGAAGCGGCCCTCTGACACCCGCAGGAACGTCAGGTAGCGGCGGGGACGGCGGTTCAGGGGGCATGCTGCTTGGCAATGGCGGTTCGGGCGGCTCAGGTGGCTCAGGTGGGGCGGCGGCTGGCAGCGGCGGCAGCGGTGGATCTGGCGGACTATTCGGCGGTGGTGGTTCCGGCGGCACCGGTGGTTCGGGTGGCACAGGGGGCACCGGCGGCCAGGGCGGCACGGGGGGCAATGCCGGCCAGGGCGGCACAGGCAGTACAGGTGGTACCGGCGGCAAGGGGGGAGCCGCCGGCTTCTCGTGATGGGCAACGGCCCGGCTTCAGCTGGGCCACCCAAGGGCGAGAAGTGATGGGCCGGGCAAGCCGGCCCATCGCGACGTCAATCAATCGGCGAGCAGCGCGTCGATATAGGCCTTGACCGCCGGGTCGTCGGACTTGGTGATCGCGGCCAGCGCCGCGTCCCGGCCGCCAACCGCCTCGTCCAGTGCCTCCTGGGCAGCGGACAGGGCCCGCCCCTCGTCGCTGTCCAGCGCGTCTTCCTGCTCTTCCGGCGTCAGCTCATCGAAATCGGGGTAGGCGAGATCAAACGCTTCCTGTGCGTCGTCGACCGCCTGCTGCAACTCACCCGACTCGACTGCGGCATCCAGTGCGGCATAGGCACGAACCTTGCCGACCATCGACTTGTCGCTGGCATGCGCCAGCCCTTGCTCGGATGCATGCGCCGCATTACCGCCGCCGGCCTGCGACGCAACGCTGCCGTTGCCATTTCCACCGCCATTGCCGTTGCTGTGTTCGCTACCCGCATTCTCATGTGCAGATTCGGAGTTGCCGGGGCTGTCCGGACGGCCGCCGGCGAAGGCGCCGCTCAGGCTGCCGGCAACCAGCGGTGAAAGGGCAAGAAGTCCGACCAGGGCGAATTTCGATAGTGATTTCATGAGTGTGGCCTCTGCGATAGGGAATGCCCGTCCCTGCGGGCGCCTCCCAGATAGCATCGGCGCCCTGTTCTCTGGCTGAGCCGCCTTGTCAGCACAATTGCAGGAAGTTGCGCTCGCTGCGGCGGCCTCGCGCCAATTCCATGCTAATCGTTCAGAGGCTTACAGGGTTTCGGCAACCCGGTGCTGCCATGCTGACCTGATCCGGACGCCTCACGCCCCCAGCGCTTTCCCGGAGCGCCACGCGTGAGGAGACGTCACATGCTGAAGTCCGCCTTCATTCCGATTCTTGTCGCCGGCCTGTCGCTCACCACCCCGGCGGCAGCCCAGTACTGGAACAACGACTACAACTACGGCTGGCCCGCGAACCCCAACAACCCGAACTTCGATCCGGCGGCGGCGGCGATCAACTCGCTGAACACCTCGTTCCCGCGCTACCGCGCCTATTCCACCCCGATCGATTTCAGCCTGATCGATGCGATGGAACGCGGCGACGTCAGAGCCTACTCCACCCACCGCACCCGCTGCGCCGCCCGCTACGTCACCTACAGCGCTTCCACCGACATGTTCATCAGCAACAGCGGCAGGCCAAAGCGCTGCAGGCTTTAGGCGCGGCCTGCGGACGCGCGTACCGGCGATTCATAAGGAGGACTCTGGCAGGGGAACCTGGACCATGAAGGGCATCCGTCCCAAGACTACTGAACGTCGATCACCGGCGTCGTCGTACGGCAATTTCCCTGTATATCGCCTCGCTAAGCAGCGTCAGACTCGGCGACTTGGGCCGCTTCTCGACCCGCTCTGCGATCCACAAAAGGTCCTCACGGGCAAGGTTTGTTAAGTCAAAGGCAGCCGGTCCAACCTTGCCGGCCTGAGCCCGATAGATCAGCGAAATCATCTGATCTTCCCATTCGTTGCGAGCCAACTTCAGCCATGCCGCTTCAGCAGACTCAGTCGCCGCCTGCTGGTCGTCGTCTGCACCATTCAGACGCGCTGCATCACGGGCAGCCAACCAGTGCCACCTCTTCGAAGGCTGTGGCGCGGGCAACAGCGCCGCGTAGCGGCTCCGCCGGTTACTCCCTTCAGGGAACGCGAGGAATCCGTTGTTGTGGGGCGTCCAAGGCAAGGGCATCGTCACGCTCAGTCAGGGTGGCTTTCTCGCGGTGAGCGGGATTATTGAAGGGGATGTTGTGGGTCCATTTGGAACAGCAGCACCTGCGCATCGCCGTTGAGATCGTAGTAGCGCATCGCGAGCTCGGCGACGCCGTCGGCAGACATTGTTTCAAGCCGACGCGCGGTCTTACCGGAGCTTTTCACATATCCGGCCCTCAGCGGGCTGGCTGTGTACCCCTGTTGAGCGTCTCCGAAGATCCCGACCACGACCGCATCGTGAATAGCTCGATGACGCAGCTCGCGGAGTTCCGAGAGAGTGCTGAAGATCCGCCGAGCTTCCTGGCGATGCTTTTCGTCACTCGCTGCCTCGGCTGCTGAAGCTAGATACTCACGGGCTGCATCGCTCCAGTTGCGAAGCTTGGAAGAGACGTCAGTCTCCGGCGCTCCGGTGAGCATGGACACCAACTCGACGAGCTTTTCGTCCATCTGAGCCGCCTGAATAACTAGGTGTCCAAGCGGCTCGACGAAGGGGGCTCGATATTTGTCTACAGGCGGAAGCTGCATCCGTCATATTTCCAACGGCTGTTCACGCCATGACCACGTTCCAGTCGATCTTGTAGTTGGCCGCCGCCAACTCCTTTGCGACTGCTTGCTTCCAACCGCTGTCGTAGGGAATGTAGATGACGCCGTCGAAATCACTGGGCGTTTCAACTGCATCCTTGACGATCGCAGCCACTCGACCTGGGCCTAGCCTGCCGAGAAAGAAGCCGAGTTCCAGAACAACATTTTGCCTAGCCCGGAAAGCCTTGGACGGCATTTGGTCGTCAGGCGTCATAAGGACGATCGCGAAACCGACGTCTGCCGCCTCTTCCTGAAACTTTTGGATGATGGTTCGACCTCTATTTGGCTGTTCGTGGAGTACCACGGGTCGATAGCCCAAGCGCTCGATGAACCGAGCAACGGCCTCTTTTGGTCCGTCATCGTGGCCGTGCACAATGAAGATGCGGTCCGAGGCAGCCACAGGCGGGTGGGCGCCACCTTTTGATGCGATGGAAGCCCCTTGATCATCTAGTCGGTCGCGAAGCAACTCGACCGCCGACACAAGAAGTTGGATCGAGCGATTACGATCTTTTGCGACGTGCTCGATCTTCTCGTGATGCGGAATGCTGCCTCCGATGAAGATGGGCCAGTCAAAGCGAGCGGCACCCTGGAACCGGATGTATTCGACTGTTCCGACGCCAAAGGTCTCCGCGAGAGCGGTCTTAACAGACTCCTCGTACGGGCGGACCGTCGAGTATGGGTCTTGCGGATCAAGGTTGGTGGGATCAAACGCTCGCACCTTCTCGAGCTGTCGTTCCAGGCGCCGAATACCTTTCTCAACCTCGTCCGGAGACAGATCCGCCTGTTCCGGCTGATGTGGTGTTGGTTTTCTTGCCATCTACTCCCCCGCAGCGTGTGCCAATTCATGTGCCACGAAAGCGCTGAGGGCAATCGGAGAGGGCAGTAGATCCAAGGAAATGCGCGGCACATGAACGCGCATGTGGTGCCACGACACATGTCGACGAAAGCACTCTATCTTGCTGATTTTCAGTAGGAGAGGGCTGGCTGGGGAACCTGGATTCGAACCAAGATTGACGGAGTCAGAGTCCGCAGTTCTACCATTGAACTATTCCCCAAGCGCTGAGCCTGGATGCCGTCGGCGTGGCCGTCAGCATTTGGTGCGCGCCTTCTAGCGGCAATCGATCGTCTGATCAACACCCCTTTTGCGGCATTCTTCAGCCTTCACGCTCCCGTCACGTGCCGTTCAAGTTTGCGGCAGATTCAGGGCGTTGCGTTGCCCCCGATCATCCTCTACCCTCATTGGTGACACTGAAATATGCCTGTGTCGGGCGCCCACGGCTTCGGCCGGCAGCCGGCGACCGCGCGGGGAAATGGAGCAAGGTTGACCGATCAAGATCGGTCCGCCGCCGTAGCCGGGACCGAGAGCCTGGAGCGGCACCGTGACGGGCAGGGCCGTAGCCCAGCCCAGACCACCGCGAATCCTGGGGGGCAACCCGGATCTGGCGGAGCGGAGCGGCGGACGCACCCCGCAGGGAATCCCTCTTCGCGCCGGTCGCGAGGGCCGCTCTATGCGGCGCTGGATCTCGGCACCAACAATTGCCGCCTGCTGATTGCCCGTCCGCACGAGAACAGTTTTCGAGTGCTCGATGGTTTCACCCGCATCGTGCGCCTCGGCGAGGGGCTGTCGACCACCGGAAGGCTGTCCGACGCCGCGATGGAGCGGACGATGGAGGCGCTGCGCCTCTGTAGCAACAAGCTGCGCGAGCACGAGCCGACCCGCATGCGGCTGATCGCCACCGAGGCCTGCCGCTCCGCCGCCAATGGTGCCGAGTTCATTGCCCGGGTCGAGCGCGAACTGGGCCTCGTGCTCGAGATCGTCGACCGGCAGACCGAGGCTTCGCTCGCCGTGACCGGCTGCGCCGACCTGATCGAGGAAGAATCGTCGGGCGCCCTGATGTTCGATATCGGCGGTGGGTCGTCGGAGCTCGCCTGGCTGGATTTCCGCGGCGGCCGGCCGCGCCGCCAGGGTCGGATGTCGTCATCGATCCGCTCCTGGCAATCGCTGCCGGTTGGGGTGGTGTCGATTGCCGAGAAGTTCGGCGGGGTGAACGTCACGCCCGAAACCTTCGAGGACATGGTGGGCTTCGTCGCCAGCCAGCTCCGCCAGTTCCGCGGCCGCGAAAAGCTGCGCCAGATGATCGCCGAGCACCCGGTACACCTGATTGGCACGTCGGGCACCGTCACCACGCTGGCCGGGCTGCATCTCGGCCTCGAGCGCTACGAGCGCCAGAAGGTCGACGGCCTGTGGATGACCCGTGCCGACGTCGATGCCACCATGACGGCGCTGCTCGGCATGAGCTTTGATCGCCGTGTCGCTCACCCGTGCATCGGCAAGGACCGCGCCGACCTGGTGCTGCCCGGCTGCGCCATCTTCGAGGCGATCCGCCGCGAGTGGCCCACCGAGCGCGTGCGCGTCGCCGATCGCGGCCTGCGCGAGGGCATTCTCATTTCACTGATCGACGCCGACCGGGCCGGTCGCGCCAGCAACCGCAGGAGCCGCTGATGCCGAAGGGAACAGGGCAGGGGACTGGCCGCAAGTCGGCGACAGGTCTCAAGGTTCACGTAAAGTCCGCCAAGGGCCGGAAGATTGGCTCAACCCTGTGGTTGCAGCGCCAGCTCAACGACCCCTATGTGGCCAGGGCCCGAACCGAGGGGCTGCGGTCGCGTGCCGCCTACAAGATCAAGGAGCTCGACGAGCGCTACCACCTGTTCAAGAAGGGCATGCGCGTCGTCGATCTCGGCGCCGCCCCGGGCGGCTGGTCGCTGGTGGCGGCGCCCATCGTCGGCACGACGGCGGAAAAGCCGCTGATCGTTGGTATCGACTATCTCGAGATGGATGCGATCGAGGGCGTCATTCTGCTGCAGAAGGACTTCAACGATGAGGACGCCCCCGAGGCGCTGATCGCAGCACTGGGGGGACACAAGGCCGATATCGTGATGTCGGACATGGCGGCGCCGACCACCGGACACCGCGCAACCGACCACATCCGGATCATGCAACTGGTCGAACTCGCCGCCGATTTCGCCGTCAAGGTGCTGGCGCCAGGTGGTACCTTTGTCGCCAAGGTGTTCCAGGGCGGCACCGAGCATGAGTTGCTGCACCTCCTGAAGCAGCACTTCACCAGCACCATTCACGCCAAGCCCAAAGCGAGCCGCGCCGATTCCGCCGAGACTTACCTGCTGGCGCGTGGTTTCAAAGGCAACACTCCGGATTAGTCGACACGTGAAGGTCGCAATCCGTCCGAAAACCTCGCCCTACAATCGCTATGTCGAGCTCTTCGCAGCTGCGTTCGAGAAGGCCGGCTGGGAAGTTGCGGCGCTGACCTGGCGGATCGCACCGGTGCTGCGCGGTCGTCTCATGATCCTTCACTGGCCCGACAACTTCTACGCCTCGTCCGACACTCGGGCCCGCCTGCTCAACTGGGCGCGTGTCTTGCTGATGGCGGTGTCGCGGCGGCTTTTCGGGGGGCGTTGGGTGTGGGTTGTGCACAACCTCGTGCCGCACGACCATGCAGAAGGCGACCCGCGCCTGTGGCGCAGCTTCACCAACCAGCTAGACGGGCTGGTCTTTCTTTCGCACGCATCCCGCAAGGCATTCGTGTCGGATCATCCTGACCGCGCGGCCATACCTCACCTGATCACCCGGCACGGCGAGTACCGCACCGGCGCTCTCACGCCGCCCTCGCCCTGGCGACACCCGAACGGGCCGACCCGATTGCAGTTTGTCGGCCAGCTCAGGCCCTACAAGAATCTCGAAAACCTTGTCGACGCGGCCTGCAATCTCGATGCCGACACCCAACTCGGTGTGATGGGCTTTGGCTCGGAGGAAGTCCGGGCGGACCTGCGCCGACGCTCCGCCGGCGCCGCAGCGCTTCAATTGGATCTCCGTTCCGCTCCGCTCAACGAAATCGAGCTTGAGCGAGCCGTCGACGCCAGCGATGCGGTCATCCTGCCGTACCGCCGAATCCTGAACAGTGGCGCGGCGATCTTTGCGCTGTCGCGCAATCGGCCGATCATTGCGCCGGCACTCGGGGGACTTGCCGAGTTGCGGGACACAGTAGGGGGTCAGTGGGTCTATCTGTACGAAGGCGAGCTGACGAGCGAGGTCTTGCGCAACGCAGCCGCCTGGGTTCGAACCGCCAGCCGTCCGGGGATATGTCGCCTCGATCAGTACGATTGGGCAGTGGTCGGCGAGGAAGTGGTCCGTTTCGCCGAGGGCGTTATGGCCAACGCGACCGACTGATTATTCGGCCGGCGCGCCGCTCTCGGCCCGATGGCTGTGCATGTTTGCGGTCTTGGGCACGCGCAGGAAGATCAGCGCCGCGATCAGCGTCACCGTTGCCATCACCCAGAAGGCAACATGGAAATCGCTGAGCATCGGCGCTCCGCCATGCAGCAGGTGGACGCCCTCGAAGATGCCGCCGCCCACCGCCACGCCAAAGGCGAGCGACAGCTGCACGCTCACCTGGCTCAGCACATTGGCCTGCCCGGCGTCCTTGTCGGCGACATCGGCAAAGATGAAGGCATTGGTGGTCGTCCAGAACAGCGATTGGAAGAACCCGGTGACCACCAGCAGGGCCAGCATCAGCGGCGTGGGGGTATCAGGCGTGTAAAGGCCCATGGCCAGCACACCGCCAGCTGTGATCGTGCAGGCGATAACCAGCGCCTTGCGAAAGCCCCAGCGCGCGATGAAGCGCTCGGCCAGGAATTTCATGGTGAAAGCGCCCACGGCCGAGGCAAAGGTCACCATGCCGCTCTCGAACGGGTTCAAGCCAAAGGCAAGTTGCAGCATCAGCGGGAACAGAAACGGCATCGCGCCGGTGCCCAGCCGGAAGATGGTGCCGCCGATCATGGTCAGCCGGAACAGCGGCTGGCGGAAGATCCTGAGGTCGAGCAGTGGATACTCGGTGCGACGGAAATGGAACCAGTAGGCAACCGCGGCCACCACGCCGAGGAACAGAGAGCCATAGCCGAAACTCGCGGGCAGGGCCGGCAGCGTCAGCACCGAGATCCCGAAAACCAGGCCGGCAAAACAGATCCCGGCGAGCAGGAAGCCGGTGAAGTCCATCTTCCGCGGCTCGTTCCGATGCCACTCGGGCAGGTATTTGTTGACGAGGATGATGCCGAGGATGCCGATCGGCACGTTGATCAGGAAGATCCAGTGCCAGCTGGCGAAGGTGGTGATAAAGCCGCCGATCGGCGGGCCGACGATGGGCCCGACCAGCCCAGGGATCGACAGCCACGCCATGGCATCGACCAGTTGCTGCCGCGGGGTGACCCGCACCAACACCAGCCGCGCCACCGGCGTCATCATCGCGCCGCCCATGCCCTGCAGGAACCGCGACAACACGAAGGTCAGCAGCGAATCCGAGATGGCGCAGCATACCGAGCCGAGCATGAACACCACGATCGCCCAGGCGAACACCCGTTTGGCGCCGTACTTGTCAGCCATCCAGCTGGAGATCGGGATGAAGATCGCCAGCGCCACCATGTAGGTGGTGAGCGCCAGCTTCAACGCGATCGGCTCGGTCTGGATGTCGTGTGCGATGGCCGCCAGCGAGGTCGCGATCACCGTCGAGTCCATGTTCTCCATGAACAGCGCCACGGCAAGGATCAGCGGGGTCAGGCGGAGCGCAGACATCGAAGGACCTAAGCTAGAGTCGCCGGAACCGGCTTGGCGATGGGCTTCACCTTGTGACCCGACACGTCGCTACCTGCGTCGGGTGGCAGCCGCATGAACGGGATGGCGCTGCAGATGGCGACCGCGGCGACGACGAACCAGGCGATATGGAAATCGGCCAGCACCAGTTCGCCGCCATGCATATTGGAGGCAATCTCGAGCGCGCCGCCCGCCACCGCGACGCCGGCGGCGACGCTGAGTTGCTGGCTCACCGCGTTGATCGCCGTCGCCTGGCTGGCGTGCGCTTCATCGACATCGGCAAACACCAGGGCGTTGACGCCGGTAAAGAAGAACGAGCGGGTAAGGCCGCCGAACAGCAGCGCACCCATCAGCACCCAATGGGGGACAGCCGGGGTGAAAAAGCCATTGATGGCGAGGAAGGTGCAGCCCAGCACCGCGGTGACCATCAGCGTCCGAGGGAAGCCGAACGTGGCATAGAGCCTTTCGGCGCCGAACTTCGAGAGGATCGCCCCGATCGCGGCGATGAAGGTGGTGAGGCCGGATTCGAACGGCGTCAGCCCGAAGGTGAGCTGCAACATCAACGGCATCAGGAACGGGAAGGCGCCGATGCCGATGCGGAACAGCGAGCCGCCGATGATGGCATTGCGAAACAGCGGCAACCGAAACATCTTGGGGTCGAGGATTGGGAACGCCGTGCGCCTGGCATGCCTGAGGTAGAGCAGCCCGGCGATCACCCCGACGACGATCGAGCCGTATCCGGCGACGGTCGGAATGGCGGGCAGGCTGATCACCGAGAAGCCGAACATGATGCCGGCAAAGGTGATGGCCGAGAGGATCAGCCCCGGCACGTCCACCGGCCGTTCGTTCCGGCCATCAGCGGCGTTGAGATACTTGGTGACGAGGATCAGCCCGATGATGCCGATCGGGATGTTGATCCAGAAGATCCAGTGCCAGCTGAGATAGGTGGTGAGGAAACCGCCGAGCGGCGGACCGGTGATCGGGCCGATCAGCGCCGGGATGGTGAGCCAGGCCATGGCTGACACCAGCTCGTTGCGCGGCGTCGAGCGCACCAGCACCAGCCGCGCCACCGGCGTCATCATCGAGCCGCCGATGCCCTGGAGAAACCGCGACAACACGAAGGTCAGCAGCGAATCCGAGAAGGCGCAGCAGATCGAGCCGGCCATGAACACCACGATGGCGACGCGGAAGATGTTCTTGGCGCCGAACCGATCGGCCATCCAGCCCGACAGCGGAATGAAGATGGCGAGCGCCACGAAATAGGCGGTCAGCGCCAGCTTTAGCGAAATCGGCTCGGCCCCGATATCCGCCGCGATCGCCGGCAGCGAGGTCGCAATGACGGTCGAGTCCATGTTTTCCATGAACAGCGCGACCGCAAGGACGAGGGGGATGATGCGCACGGAGGGAGCCTCGAGCGAGGCACTGTTAGGATTGAAACTATCGGCGTGAGCTTTACGGCGCGTGGGGCCGCAAAGCAACATGTAGCTCCGTCATTAATCGCTCGGGTCCTAAGCGATTGACCCTGCAAGCCCACACGTGGCTTATTGTGGTCACATTTTGTTCGGGTTGAATCATGAAGAGCTTTTCGTCGTCGAGCTTCGCCAGCAATCATGCCGAGGCGCTCGACCTTGCCTTTGCAGCAGTGCAGAAGAACCCGCAGGCGCTGTTCACCAATTTCCAGTGGTTCCTGTACGCCGGCAAGGACACGATCTTCTTTACCGCCTTCTCCAAGGAGAAGTTCGACAAGCAAAAGCTCAAGGAGCTGGTGGCGCAGGTCGTGGCGCTGGCCCCGCAACTGACGCACGGTTTTGTCGGCGCCCGTCCGGGCCACCCGTTCACCGAGAGCCAGCTCGATGCCATCACTTCGGTGGAGCTGGTCGACAGCTTTGACGGCTACCCGGACAAGTGGTTGTCAAAGAGCGCCGATATCTTCGATCACCCCGACCTGCCGCTGTTCCGCTTCATGGCAGCGACGCTCAAGGACGGGCCCGACGCCGAGGGTCGCATCTCGGTGATCCAGGTGCGCGCCGCCCATTGCGTGCTCGAAGGTTCGGATTCGGCGCTGCTGTCGCGCTCGCAGACCGCGAACCACGGCATCCAGTCCAACAAGGACAACAAGGTCAGCTTCGGCGACCGGTTCAAGGGCGCGCTGCAGGCTGGTATCGGCGTGTCACTGCACCTGTTCTTTGCCCACATCATGTCGCCGCCCGACAAGCCGTTCGGCTTCAAGACGTTGCCGCTGCGCCGCGACCGGCTGCGTCGGCTGGCAAGCCGGCTCGGCGTCCGGCAGCGCTCGCTCTACTTCGCCATCGTCACGCACGCGCTGCATTCCGACACTGACCGCCGCCTCAACGAGGCGGTGATCGCGGCCGCCTACACCATGCTCGATACCCGCCGCACCGATGTCGACGACGACTTCTTCCGCGTCCGCGCGCTGCAGGCGAAGTTCCCTTACAAGGAGGATTTCGTCGAGTATGTGCGCTCGGTCGACGATGTCGTCAGCCAGATCGAGAACAAGGACATTACGACCTTCCAGACCCAGGTGCTGGCGCTGTTCGCCATGCACCGCAAACTCCATAGCTGGTTTCCGTTCCTTTACGGCGAACGCTTCTGGCGCTTCTCGGGCCGCATCGACACCGTGCTGACCCTGGTGCCGCCGCACCGCACGCTCGGTCCGGTCACCCAGTGGATGATGGAGCCAATCTATTGCGGCGCCTATCACCCCGCCTCCAACATCGCGACCTTCTGCCCTGGCCGCGAGTTCATGACGGTGAACTTCGTCATGGAGCAGCGTCACATCGATGCGGTCGAGCGGATCGAACCGCTGATCCAGAAGATCGAGGCTTTGGATTTGCCGGAGCCGGTGAAGGGTGTGGGGGTGGAGGCCTGAGGCTGTCGGCTCGGAGCGTTGGGCACACATCTCAGCATGCACACCGGCCGTCATCCCGGCGAAAGCCGGGACCCAGTGCTCTGACTGCTCAACCAGCGCCAAGCTATCCGACCCTGCCGTGACGGACCGGCGCGGTCCGCGTATGCCCCGCCGTTCGAGCAGTGGGTCCCGGCTTTCGCCGGGATGACGACCGGTGAGTGGGAGGGTGTGAGTATCACCGGCAGAACGGTGACGGGTAGCTCACCCCACGATCTCATCCCACAGATCGTCCCACCGCGGGTTCGTTGCCTCGATCAGTTCCACCTTCCACGCCCGTCGCCACTCCTTGATCCGCTTCTCACGCGTGATCGCGGACTCGGCATCCCCCTGTTCCTCAAACCACACCAGCTGAGTCACGCCGTACCTCGCCGTGAAGCTGTCAGCGATGTCGTGGTTTCGGTGCTGCCAAACGCGGCCAATCAGATCAGACGTGACGCCGGTGTAGATCGTGCCGCGTTTGCCGCTCGCCATCATGTAGACGAAGAACTGCTTGTCCACCTGCGCCCCCCGAAGCATCGGAGCAGCGCAGATGGACGCTGTCAACAAGTAGCCCTTAAGCCACCTGCCTCCCATACTTGCTCGCCACTTCCTCAGCCAACCGTCCGCCGATCTCCGCCAGGTGGTCGAACGACTGCTCGAAGCTGCCAACCCCGGCCGTTGCCGACCTGAGTTCGATGATCAGGTCCTGCATCTCGGAGGCGGGGACATAGGCGTGGATATCATCCCAGCCGTCCCAGCCTTCGCGGGTATCGGAGCCGACGATCTGGCCGCGCCGGCGCGGCAGGATGGCGTTGATGCGGGCAGTCGCTTCGGTGGGGCAGTGCACCGTTACCTCCATCACCGGCTCGAGCAGCACCGGTTCGCATTGCGGCATGCCTTCGCGCATGCCGATCTGCGCTGCCTGGCGGAACGCCATGTCGGAGCTATCGACCGTATGGTACGAGCCGTCGGTCAGCGTTACCGCTACGTCGACCACCGGAAAGCCCAGCGGACCGCCCATGCCGAAATACTCGCGCACGCCGGCTTCCACCGAGCTGATATACTGCCGCGGCACCACGCCGCCGGTGATCTTCTCATCGAACCCAAGCCCACCGCCACGCGGCAGTGGCTTGATGGTCAGCACCACATCGCCGAACTGGCCATGCCCGCCCGATTGCTTCTTGTGTCGGCCGCGCACATTGGCGGATTTCTTGATCGTCTCGCGGTAAGCGATGCGTGGCACCGAGGTGGTGACCGCCACCCCATAACGTCCAGTGAGCCGCTCGATCACCACCCGCAGATGCATTTCGCCATGCCCCTCGAGCACGGTTTCGCCGGTCTCGGGCACGTGGGTCAGGTGCAGCGACGGATCCTCCTCGAGGATCCGCTGCAGCGCCGTCGACAACCGCACATCGTCCTTGCGCTCCCGCGGCGACACCGCGATCGCCATCATCGGCATGCTCTCGGGTGGTGGCATCAGGTCGGGGACCATGCGGCCGGCCGAAAGCGTGTCGCCGGTGCGAGCCGCTTCGACCTTGCCAAGCGCCACCGTCTCGCCCTCCTGCGCGGTGTCGCGCTTCTGCGTTTCCTGGCCCATCACCCGGAACACGCCTGACACCTTGCTCTCCCGGCCGTCGGCGGAGCGGAGGGTTGCGCCGTCGGCGACGCTGCCGCTCAGCACCCGCGCCACGCACATCTTGCCGCTGCGGGCGGTTTGCATGGTCTTCATGACCTGCACCACGGCGCCAGGCCCATCGGCGAGCCCCAGCCGCGCGCGGGTTGCCTTAACCGTCGGGGCTTCGTGGCGGATCGCCTTCAACAGCCGGGTGATGCCATTGCCGTGCTCGGCCGAGCCGATGAACACCGGGCAGATCTTGCCCGCCCGCATCTCCTCGACCAGGTCCTTGAAGATCAGGTCCTTTTCGGGTTGCACGTCCTCGAGCAACTGCTCCATCAGCACGTCGTCGAAATCGGCGATCTGCTCGAGCATGGCGGTGCGCGCCGCGACTTCGTCGGCCTTCTCGCCAGCCGGCAGGGCAACGATCTCGCTCTCCTTGGCCTCGTGGTAGACATGCGCCCGCTCGAGCGCCAGGTCGATGCAGCCGGTAACCACGCCGCCCTTGGTCATCGGCAACTGCCTCAGCACCAGCGGCACCCGGCTCGCCGGCTGCAGCATCTGAAGGATGTCGCGAACCTGGCCCGAGAGCTTGTCGATCTTGTTGAGGAAGATGAGGTGCGGGAGTTGCCGCGCTTCGAGATCTCTGAGGATCAGCTGCAGCGCCGCTACCTTCTTGGGGTCCGCTTCCGCCACCACCACCGCCATGTCGCAGCCGGCAAGGACGGCCAGGGATTCATACTGGAACTCGACCGAACCGGGGCAGTCGATGAAGCTGTAGCGGTCGCCCATGAACTCGGTTTCGGCGACGTTGACCTCGACGCTCATGCCGTTGGAGCGGGCTTCCGGCGAGGCATCGCCCACCATGTTGCCGTCCCTGGCGTGGCCTTGTCGGGTGATGGCCCCAGTGCGCATGAGGATTGCTTCGAGCAGCGAAGTCTTACCGCTCGCGAACGGCCCCACCAGCGCGATGCACCGGGGCCCGGCTTGTCTGCCGTTGTCGTTTGCCATCTACTCCTCCTCGTTCGTGATTTATTCCCTCGGCGACGTCCTCCCCGGTGCGTGTTCATCGCACCGTCGAGGCGCGTCCGCGTTTCGAGCTTATGACTTTTCTGCTGCCCTGTCCTCAGCGCCTTGCAGCCATGTGGAAAGCGCCTTCCCAAACCCGGGGGGCGGTGGTAATCACCCTCGCCAACCCGTGAGCCGGCGACGAGTCGTACCCGCCCACGGGCTTCCGTTTTTCTGATGCTCAGAAGGGAAGGGCCCGACCCTTGGCGAAGATCATTACTTCCATCACCGGCGATAGCGCACTGACGTTCGACGACGTGCTGCTCCAGCCAGCGCGCTCCGATGTGCTGCCGACCGATGTCGACATCCGCACCCGGGTGACCAAGGACATCTCGCTCAACATCCCGATCCTGTCGTCGGCCATGGACACGGTGACCGAGAGCCGCATGGCCATCGCCATGGCGCAGGCCGGCGGCATGGGCGTGATCCACAAGAACCTCGATATCCTGGTGCAGGCCGAGCACGTCCGCGCCGTAAAGAGTTTCGAGAGCGGCATGGTGGTGAACCCGATCACCATCGGCCCGGACGCCACGCTCGCCGATGCGCTGGCGCTGATGGAGGCCAACCACATCTCCGGCATTCCGGTGGTGGAGAATGGCGGGCAGGGCGGCCGCAAGACCGGCAAGCTGGTCGGCATCCTCACCAACCGCGACGTGCGCTTTGCCAGTAACCCGCGCCAGCGCATCGCCGAGCTGATGACGCACGAGAACCTCGTGACCGTTCGCGACGGCGTCAGCAAGGAAGAAGCCAAGCGCCTGCTGCACGCGCACCGCATCGAGAAGCTGCTCGTCACCGATGACGAAGGTCGCTGCGTCGGGCTGATCACCGTCAAGGATATCGAGAAGGCTCAGCTCAACCCGCATGCCGTCAAGGACGCGCAGGGGCGCCTGCGCGTTGCTGCGGCGACCGGCGTCGGCGATGCCGGCTTCGAGCGCTCGCTGGCGTTGATCGACGCCGGCGTCGACCTGCTCGTCATCGACACGGCGCACGGCCATTCGACCGGCGTGCTGAAATCGGTGGAGCGGGTGAAGCGCGAGAGCAATTCCACCCGCATCGTCGCCGGTAACGTCGCGACCGCCGAAGCCACCCGCGCATTGATCGAAGCGGGCGCGGATTCGGTGAAGGTCGGCATCGGCCCCGGTTCGATCTGCACCACCCGTATCGTCGCCGGCGTCGGCGTGCCGCAACTGGCAGCGGTGATGGCCTGCGCCGAGGAAGGCGACAAGCACGGCATTCCGGTCATCGCAGACGGCGGAATCAAATTCTCAGGCGATCTGGCTAAGGCATTGGCGGGTGGAGCTTCCTGCGCCATGGTCGGCTCGCTTCTCGCCGGTACCGACGAGAGCCCGGGCGAGGTCTATCTCTACCAGGGCCGCTCCTATAAGTCGTATCGCGGCATGGGCTCGGTGGGCGCCATGGCCCGCGGTTCGGCCGATCGCTACTTCCAGCAGGAAGTGAATGACAGCCTGAAGCTGGTGCCCGAGGGCATCGAGGGGCAGGTGCCGTACAAGGGTGCCGCCGGCAATGTGCTGCACCAGCTGGCAGGCGGCCTCCGCGCCGCGATGGGCTATACCGGCGCCCCGACGCTGCAGGATTTCCGCGACAACTCGGTGTTCGTGAAGATCTCCGGCGCCGGCCTCAACGAAAGCCACGTGCACGACGTTTCGATCACCCGCGAGAGCCCGAACTACCGCGGCAGCAACTGAGTACGGCCTGGCCTCGTTGCTGCCAGGCGCCCGGGAAGAACTCCTTGGCGGCTCGAAGCAATGAGGGCAGCGATTGCACATGACCCCGATGGCGTTCTGGCTGATCGCCGCCATTCTCACCCAGGGCGCCCTCGCCCTGGGGCTGCTCTGGTACCTCGGTACCATCCGTATCCCGATGGTGATGCGCGGCGAGGTGCGGCTCGACGACATCGCGCTCGAGCGCAAGGGCTGGCCGAAGCGCGAGTGGCAGGCCTCCAACGCCTTCGATAACCAGTTCCAGCTGCCGACGCTGTCTTACGTCGGGGCGGGGTTGGCGCTGTATTTCGGCCCGACCATCTTCGAGATCGTGCTGGCGTGGCTGTTCGTGGTGTCCCGTTATGTGCATGCCTTCGTCCACGTTACCGACAACCACGTGATCCGGCGCTTTGCTGCCTATTTTGTCGGCCTCGCGTTGCTCTGCGTGTTCTGGCTCGATCTCGCCGTGCGGCTCGTGCTGGCGCTGTAGCGCCCTTGATCCGCGCTCCGCATCGTGTCACGGACGCGGCTGACCTATTGAGGATGTTCCCATGAGACTGCCCGGCCGGATTGCCGCCGCCATCGCTGTGCTCGCCGATATCGATGCGCACAAGCGTCCGGTGGCCGAGGCACTGAAAGCCTGGGGGCTCAACAACCGCTTCGCCGGCGCAGGCGACCGTGCCGCCATCGGCAACCTCGTTTACGACGCACTGCGCCGGAAAAGCTCGCACGCCTTCGCCATGGGTTCTGACGCACCGCGCGCACTGGTGCTCAGCGTGGTGGTGCGCGAATGGGGCGAAAAGATCGACGACCTGAACGACAGCTTCGGCGGTGATCGCTTCGCCCCGGCGCCGATCGATGCCGAAGAAGCGGCAAAGCTGACTGCCGCCGATCCGCTGGCCGGCGCGCCCGATTACGTGCGCGGTGATGTGCCAGAATGGGTGGCGCCGCACCTCGCCGAGAGCTTTGGCGATGATTGGGTCGCCGAGGCGCACGACCTCTCCGGCCGCCCGCCGCTCGACCTGCGCGTCAACACCCTGAAGGCCAACCGCGACAAGGCGCTGCGGGCGCTTGGCCGTTTTGCTCCCGATGCTGCGGTGACCATTCCCGAAGGCATCCGCTTTCCGGCCGGCGACCGCGACAGCCGCACGCCCAACGTGCAGAGCGAGGAAGGCTACATCAAGGGCTGGTTCGAAGTGCAGGACTTCGGCAGCCAGATCGTTGCGGCACTGGCCGGCGCGCGGGGCGGCGAGCAGGTGCTCGATCTCTGCGCCGGGGCGGGGGGCAAGACCCTCGCCATGGCCGCCGCAATGCAGAACCGCGGCCAGATCTTCGCCTATGACAGCGACCGCACGCGCCTCGCGCCCATCTACGACCGCCTGAAGCGCGCCGGCGCCCGCAACGTGCAGGTTCGGGCTCCGGGCGAAGGCGTGCTTGACGACCTCGTCGGCAAGCTCGATCGCGTGGTGGTCGATGCGCCCTGCACCGGCTCCGGCACCTGGCGCCGCCAGCCGACCGCCAAGTGGAAACTGACGCCCGAGCAGTTGGCCGTGCGCGTCGAGGAGCAGCGCGCCATCCTCGTCGAGGCGGCGAAGTACGTGAAGCCCGGCGGTACGCTGGTCTACATCACCTGCTCGGTGCTCCCCGAAGAGAATGCCCGGCAGGCCGCGGCCTTCCTCGAGGCCAATCCTTCCTTCACCGCCATTGCGGGCAACAAGCTCTGGATGAGCCACTTCTCCGGCGCCAAGCTCCGCGCCCGTTTCTCACCCGAAGGCGGCGTGGCGCTCACCCCGCATCTGACCGGCACCGACGGCTTCTACGTCATCGCCATGCAGCGAGGCTGAGATGATCCGCGACGAAGCGGGCGGCCTTTCGCCCATGTTCCTCTTCATCGTCGGCTCGATCGCCTTCCTCGGGATCGTCGGCGCCATCATCTGGTTCGCCATCCCCGGCGCGACGGCGAAGCACCATTTCGTCTCGCCGTCGGGCCGCGTCACGCTCGACATTGGCGAGCAGTGCGGCGAGACCTGCGAGCGGCGGATCATCGCCGAGACCATCGCTGCCAGTGGCAGCAAATCCCGCCGTGGCTGCAGCGTCCCGCTCACCGATACGCATGCCGTGCTGCTCAACGCCTATCCGCTTTGGGCCAGCGACGAGCAGACGGTCGAGATCGTCTATGCCGACTCGCAGGGACAGGGCGGCAAGTTCCCGTTGAACATCGCGGCCGATTGCACCGCGACGGAGTGAACCTGCCGCTGCTTCGTGCGTTGGGAGCGGTATGAGCACACTCTCCATATCCGACCTGAAAACGCCGCGAGCCTTGATCCTGCTGGCGGTTTTCCTTGCCGTGGTGATCGGCGTCGGCGCCGTGATCGGCGTGAGCACTGCACCCGGTGAATGGTATGCCGGTCTCGCCAAGCCGCCGTTCAACCCGCCCAACTGGCTGTTCGGCCCGGTCTGGTTCGCGCTTTACGTGCTGATCGCCATCGCTGGTTGGCGCACCTTCCTCAGTGAGCCCAGCGGTATCGGCATGAAGCTCTGGGTCGGCCAGATGGCGCTCAACTGGCTGTGGTCGCCGACCTGGTTCTCGCTGCACCTGCTGTGGCCGGCCTTCGTCGTGATCATCGCCATCTTCGCGCTGATCCTCATGTTCATCGGCAACCGTTGGAATCGCGACCGTGTGTCGGCCTTGCTGTTCGTGCCCTATGCCGCCTGGGTCGGCTTCGCCAGCCTGCTCAATCTGGCTATCGCGACGCTCAACTAATGCAACTCGCGTGAGATCGGCTCACCCAGATCCAGCCGGCTGAAGCTGACGTCGAGGCCTTCGCCGGTGGGCGAGCAGGCCATCGGGCCAACTTCGACCGTCTCGCCCATGCGGAGGAAGCAAAGCCGCACCAACTGCCAGCTTCCGTCCGGCTCCTGCAGTTGCACCCGTAGCGCTTCGGCATGCCGGGTCAGCCGCAGCGTCACCGGACCCTCGACCGGCCGATCGAGCTTCAGTACCGACCAATCGGACTGGTCATCACGGGTCACCACCACAGAAAAGTGCATCGCCCCATCGGTGTATTCGACCCCGCATTTCATCCAGTTGTCGCCATCGACGAACAGCATTGCCCCGGCTTGATCGTAGAGCCGCTGGTAGTTGGCGGAGAACGTCACCTCGAAACTGAAGTCGCCGCTGACCTCGGTGCCGCGGAAATGGCCGTCGGCATGCTTGAAGCGATAGAAGGTGTTGTTCCAGTAATCGGTGTCCTTGCCGGTGGTGACGCGCAGCGTACCGCCGCGCTCCTCGTAGAACGGGGGCTGGTTGCGCCACGAGGTCTTGCCGGTCTTCATCAGGTCATCCCGCTGCTGGAGAGAGTGTTGCCGAGCTCGCCCTGCGCCGCTCCTTGCCGCGCGCCCACTGAATCACCGGGTGCTCGACCAGATGATACGACAGGTGCGCCACGGTGAAAGTGATCACCGTGATGAGGGCGCAGGTGACGACGAAGCGGACCGGATCGGACGACTGCCCGTGGTCGATCTGCGGATCCCAATAGACCCGCACCAGTTCCAGTACCGGATAGTGCCAGATGTAGATGCCGAACGAGATTTTGGCGACATAGCGGGTAAGCGGATTGTCGAGCAGTGGCCCGAGCAGGGTGCTTGATGGGGAAGACGACAGGAACAGCCCGACGGCCAGTACGAACCATGGAAAGCCATAGGGCACGCCCAGCCAGCCCCAGCCATCGGCTGTCTTTTCGTAAAACTGCTGGTTCATCAGGTAGATACCCCAGGCAAAGGCGCCGAGCGTGATCGCATCGAACGCCATGTGGCGGTGCTTTGCCCAGCGTACCTGCACCCCGCCGGCCAGTGCGCCGATGGCGAACATGGCGAAGAAGGCGAAGGGGTTGAAGCGCGGCATCCAGTACTTGGCGCCGCCGATCAGCCCGTAATCCCAACCGCGCTGGTGCATGTCGACCCGAACATAGCGGGTGAACAACCAATGTGCGACCAGCGCCAACCCGATCACCCCGAGCCACAACAGCCGCGATTGCCAGCCTTGGCCGCTCCAGCGCCCGATCAGGAACAATGCAGCAAAGCCAAGTGGCAGCAGCAGGTAAGAGGTGACCTCGAAGCTGATCGACCACAGCGGCCCGTTTACCTCGACCGGAAACAGCGTCACCCAGTGCCAGTCGGCAACGGTGAAGATGCCGGCAAAGAGCCGCAGCACCAGTTGCTCGTCGAGCACGGCGCCGAACACCGTGATGCTGAGCACGAAGGTGACGATGAGCGCGAGCCAGAACCCCGGCAGGATGCGTGCAGCGCGCCGCATCGCATAGATCCGCAGCGAGGGAGCCGGCTCGCCGCGATCCAGCGCCTGCCAGAATGGGCGTGACAACAGAAAACCTGACAGTACGAAGAACATCGCCACGCCGAACGTGCCGATCTGCGCGAACACCCGGAACCACTCGACGCCGCCGAGCTGATCCTGCCAGCTCATCCGCTGCGCCAGATGATGAAACAGCACCGTCAGGCACGCCGCTGCGCGCACGAAATCAGCGCCGTTGAGGCGGTTGTCAGTCATCGGTTCCCCTCGCATCGCACGCCGCGTCTGCCGCGCGGCTCATCGTGCAATCGATTTCATTTGGCACTCGCGGCGGCAACTGCGCAACCCCCTTACGCGCTTTCCAGCCCGCATCCCGCACACCGCCGTCACCGGTTGACGACAGCTCGCAGGTGCGTCCTACTGCGACGATACTTACGCCGCAGAGGCCAGATGACATTTGAGGATTTCATGGCTCGGATGATGGATCCGAGTCATCTGCTGACTCACCTGCCATATGCTTTGCTGGTCATCTCGATGTTGATGAACGACATGGGGTGGCTGCGCGCTATTGCTATTGGTGCAGGCGTAATACGTATTATCAATCGCGCGTTCTTCGAGATCGATCCGATCATTGTGTTCTGGGAGGTGATCTTCGTCGGAGTGAACGTCGTTCAACTGTTGATCCTCTGGTACTATGCGAAGCGGCATCGCTTCTCGGAGGATGAGCAGCGTCTGGCGTCGATCATGCCGGCCAGCATCGACCGGCGCACCATCCGGCGACTACTCCGTTTGGCCAGGCTCCGCCATGCCGCCGAGGGGCAGGAACTGACCCACGAGGGCAGGCCGGTCACCGAGCTGGTGTTCATTGCCGATGGCGTGATGCAGATCGAGCAGGGTGGCCGGATCGTCGGCGTCTGCGGACCGGGCGACTTTGTTGGTGAAATGAGCTTTGTCACCGGCGCTCCAGCCTCGGCCACCGCCATCGCCGCCAAGCCGATGCGCTATCTGGCTTTCGAACAGACCAGGTTGCGCGCCGCCATCGAGGCCGACAACGAGCTGCGGCAGGCGCTCGATGCCAGCCTCAATCACAATCTCGTCGGCAAGCTTCAAAAGGCGAATGCAGCGCGCCCCGAGCGGGTCGCCGCGGACTAGGCAATCCAGCCTCTTGTTTGTGACAGTCGGAGCGGGCTAGGCCAATCGACTTAGCCTCTTGCTTCGCGGTGCACGATGTCCGGTCTGTTCGACCAGTTGTTCGCGGGTCTCTCCAACCCGGTCATTCTGTTTGGTCACTTCACTTACTTCCTCCTGATCGTCTCGATGCTGATGCGGCGCATGGTGTGGCTCAGAAGCTTTGCCGTGGCCTCGGGCGTCGCCAAGATCATCTATCGGGCGTTCTTCGTCTTCGATCCGGTAAGCGTCCTGTGGGAAACCGTGTTCGTCCTGGTCAACATCGTCCAACTGCTGCTGATCTGGTACTACGAGCGCCACCACCGCTTCACCGATGATCAGCGTCACTTTGTCGACAGCATGCCGCCCGGCGTAGAGCGGCGGGCCCTGAAGCGGCTGCTCGCCTTTGCCACCATCCGCGAAGTCCCGGCCGATCAGGTGCTGGTGCGCGAAGGGGAGGTGGTGAAGGATCTGCTCTATGTCGCTACCGGCGTGGCGCGGATCGAAAGCGCCGGGCGGATCATCGCGGTCTGTGGACCGGGCGACTACCTGGGCGAAATGAGCTTCCTCAGTGGCGAGCCGGCTACGGCCACGGTGGTGGCTTCCAAGCCGATGCGGGTGCTCGCCTTCGACCAGCAAAGGCTGCACGCTGCCGTGGCCTCCGATGCCGCTATCCACCGCGCCATGGAGGCCGGGCTGAACCGCAACCTCGTCGGCAAGCTCGTGCGGTCCAACTCCACGAGGGTCGCACCCGCCTCGGCATAGGTGGTCTGCCGGGGAGGAGACTTGCGGAATCCCCGGCCGGGCTTTATTTCCCCGCCATGACAGACATCGCCGCCGCCCCCGCCGAGTCCATTCTCATCATCGATTTCGGGTCCCAGGTGACCCAGCTGATCGCGCGCCGCTTGCGCGAGACCGGTGTCTATTGCGAAATCCATCCGTTCCAAAGCGCGTCCGAGGCCTTTGCCCGGCTCAAACCCAAGGGCGTGATCTTCTCCGGCGGTCCTGCCTCGGTAACCGACGAGGGCAGCCCCCGCGCCCCGCAGGAAGTGTTCGACAGCGGCGTGCCGATCCTCGCCATCTGCTACGGCCAGCAAACGCTGGCGCTGCAGCAGGGCGGCAAGGTCGAAGGCGGCCACGCCCGTGAGTTCGGCCGCGCCGATGTCGAGATCAAAGCAGCGAGCCCGCTGTTCGACGGCTTCTGGGAGGTTGGCGGGCGCTACCCGGTGTGGATGAGCCATGGTGATCGCGTCACCGAGCTGCCCGAAGGTTTTGCCGTCATCGGCACTTCCGAGAACGCCCCGTTCGCCATCGCGGTGAACGAGCAGAAGCGCTACTACACCACCATGTTCCACCCCGAGGTGGTGCACACCCCGGATGGCGGCAAGCTCCTGCAGGCCTTCGTGCACAACATCGTCGGTCTCAAGTCCGACTGGACCATGTCGGCTTACCGCCAGCGCGCCGTCGACAAGATCCGCGCCCAGGTCGGCAAGGGCAGGGTGATCTGCGCCCTCTCCGGCGGCGTCGACAGTTCGGTCGCGGCGATCCTGATCCACGAAGCGATCGGCGATCAGCTGACCTGCGTCTTCGTCGATCACGGCCTGATGCGGATGAACGAGGCCGACGAAGTCGTCTCGATGTTCCGCGACCATTACAACATACCGCTCGTCCACGTGGACGCGGCCGACAAGTTCATCGGCGCCCTCGAAGGCGAGTCTGATCCGGAGACCAAGCGCAAGACCATCGGCCGGCTGTTCATCGAAGTGTTCGAGGAAGAGGCCAGGAAGATGGGCGGGGCCCAGTTCCTGGCGCAGGGCACGCTCTACCCCGATGTCATCGAGAGCGTCAGCTTCTCGGGCGGCCCTTCGGTCACCATCAAGAGCCACCACAATGTCGGCGGCCTGCCGGCCCGCATGAACATGCAACTGGTCGAGCCGCTGCGTGAGCTGTTCAAGGACGAAGTCCGGGCGCTCGGCCGCGAACTGGGGCTGCCCGACCGCTTCGTCGGCCGCCACCCGTTCCCAGGTCCCGGCCTCGCCATCCGCCTGCCCGGCGGCGTGACCCGCGAAAAGCTCGACATCCTCCGCCGCGCCGACGCCATCTATCTCGATGAGATCCGCAAGGCCGGACTTTACGACAAGATCTGGCAAGCCTTCGCCGTGCTGCTGCCGGTGCAGACGGTCGGCGTGATGGGCGACGGCCGCACCTACGAGTTCGTCTGCGCACTGCGCGCCGTGACCTCGGTGGACGGCATGACGGCGGACTTCTTTCCTTACGACATGAACTTCCTCGGCCGCGCCGCCACTCGCATCATCAACGAAGTCCGCGGCATCAACCGGGTGGTCTACGACGTCACGTCCAAGCCGCCCGGCACCATCGAGTGGGAGTGATCTCGGCAGAGCGCATCGCTGAGGCCTCTGCCGTTCGGCCGACGCCGCGGCAGCTGGCCTGGCAGCAACTCGAGTTCTACGGCTTCATCCATTTCGGCATGAACACCATGACCGATCGGGAGTGGGGCCTGGGGCACGAGGATCCCGCGCTGTTCGATCCGGCCCGACTCGAGGCCGATCAATGGGTCGAAAGCCTCGCCTCGGCCGGCATGCGCGGCCTGATCCTGACCTGCAAGCATCACGATGGGTTCTGCCTCTGGCCGAGCGCCGTGACCCGGCATTCGGTCGCCTCCAGCCCGTGGCGAGAGGGGCGCGGGGATCTGGTTGCGGAGGTCTCGGCGGCCTGCGCGCGCCGTGGCATGAAATTCGGCGTGTACCTGTCTCCCTGGGACCGCACCGAGCCGGCCTACGGCACCGGGCGAGGCTACGACGATTTCTTCGTCGCGCAGCTGCGCGAACTGCTCTCCGGCTACGGCCCGATCTTCTCGGTCTGGTTCGACGGCGCCAACGGCGAAGGCGCCGGCGGCAAGAAGCAGTATTACGATTGGGATCGCTACTTCGCGGTGGTACGCGAACTGCAGCCGGACGCCGTGATCAGCGTCTGTGGTCCGGACGTGCGCTGGTGCGGCAACGAGGCGGGGCACACACGCGCCAATGAGTGGAGCGTGGTTCCCGCTTCGCTGCGCGACGCTGAGCGCACCGCGTCCAATTCGCAGCAGGTCGATGACGGCAAGTTCTCGCGCCAGGTCCGCTCGGACGAGCAGGATCTGGGGAGCCGAGAAGCCATCGCTGCGTCGAGCGACGATCTGGTCTGGTACCCGGCCGAGGTGAATACCTCGATCCGGCCGGGCTGGTTCCATCACGCGAAGGAAGACGCCGAGGTGCGGTCCGCCGAAGACCTGTTCGGCATCTACTGCGGTTCCGTTGGCGGCAACGCCACGTTCCTGCTCAATGTGCCGCCGGACCGCTCCGGCCTTGTCGGCGCAGCCGATCGGCGGGTGCTGGCGCAACTGGGTACGCGGATCGCCGCCTTCTACGCCTCCGACATCGCCCGCGAGGCCACCGTCTCGCCTTCGGATGCTGTCGACCAGCCCGGCGCATGGACCATCGATGCCACCGGCGGCAGTCTCGTTCTGTCGTGGCCGCAACAACTGTCGGTTGGCGCCATGATCGTCGACGAGGATATCGCGCTGGGCCAGCAGGTGGAGCGGCTTCAGGTCGAGACCCGAACCGTCGACGGTAGGTGGCTTCCGGTCGCGGCATGCGACTCGGTCGGCTATCGCCGCATCCTGTCGTTCCCGCCCACCCAAACCGATGCGGTTAGGCTGACGGTAAGCGCCGCGCGCGGACCCGCGCGGCTGAGAACCCGAGTTGTGAATGCGGGAGCGGGCGGCTGATCGCATGACAGAGAACCGTCCAGATGGTGTCTCGGCCCGCGTGGTGCGCCTCGGCTACCTCGTCGCCGGCTTTCTGCTGCTGGCGCTCGGCATCATCGGCGCGTTCCTGCCGCTGATGCCGACCACCATCTTCGTCATTCTCGCCGCCGCATGCTTCGCGCGCTCGTCGGCCCGGCTGGAGGCCTGGCTGCTCGGCCACAAGCGCTTCGGCCCGATGATCGTCGCCTGGCGTACCGAGCGCGCCATCCCTCGCCGCGCCAAGGTGCTGGCCTCGATCGGCATGGTGATCGGCTACGGCACCTTCCTCATCGGCGCCCGCCCGGGCCTCGTGTTGAACCTCTCGGTCCTCGCCTTCTTCGTCGCCTGCGCCTGGTACGTGCTGTCACGGCCGGAGCCGAAGTGACACCGGAGGAAGGCCCACGGTTCGACGTCGAGGCGCTGCGAGAGATGGCGGGGGCTCAGGCTTTCTCGCGCGGCGAGGCCTACTATCGCAACGACCAGGTGGCGCTGCTTAGGGTCGAGCCGGGACGCGTCCTGGCGCATGTTGCAGGAACCGAGGATTACCGGGTCGAACTCACCGGTCGCGGCGAGGACATCGATGGTACCTGTACCTGTCCGGCCTTCGACCGCGACGGGTTCTGTAAGCACCTGGTGGCGGTGGCGCTGGCCGTCAACTCGCGCGGGACCCAGGGTGAAGCGGAACAAGACGACGTGCTGGTGCGGATACGCCAGCATCTCGAGGCAAAACCTGCTGGTGCCCTCGTCGACATCATCGTCGAGCTGGCTGAGCGAGATACGGCGTTGCTGCGGAAACTGGAGCTTGCCGTGGCGGCGGCCAGCCTCGACGACAAGACGGTCGAGAAGCGTCTGCGTCAGGTGATCGACGGGGCCATCGGAAGAAGCAGAGACATCGACTACCACGAGATGGGCGAGTGGGCTGACGGCGTGGCCGAAGCGCTCGATGCTGTCGCCGATCTGGTGCCGGCAGGTCGTCCGGAACTTGCGCTCAGGCTGGCGGACCGGATCCTCGGCAAGCTGGAGCAGGCACTCGATCGCATCGACGATTCCGACGGGTACTGTGGGGCATTGCTGTTCCGGGCCCGTGCTATCCACCTTGCGGCCGCGGGCCTGGCTCCGCCCGAGCCGTTGGCGTTGGCGCGCGAGCTCTTCGCGCGCGAGACTGGCGGCGGCTACGGCACCTTCGACGGCGCCGTCGCGGACTATGCCAATGTGCTCGGCGAGGTCGGTCTCGCGGAGTATCGGCGTCTCGCTTCCGAGGCTTGGCAAAAGCTGCCCGTGCGGGCGGGGCCGGCGCCGCGGGGGCTGGGAGTATCGGGCGAGTTTCACGCCTTGCAGCGTATCCTCGATTTCTTCGCCGAGCGCGAAGGGGACGTCGATGCTCGGGTGGCTTTGCGGTCCAAGGACCTGACGTCGCCATGGAGCTATCTGGAGCTTGCCCAATTCTGTCTGGCTCAGGGCCGCCACGACGAGGCGCTTCGTCGCGCCGAGGACGGGCTGTGGATGTTCGAGGATGACAAACTCGACGAGCGGCTGCTGCACTTTGTGGTTGGCCTTCTCGCCAAAGCCGGGCGGACGGCCGATGCCGAGATGCGGCTGTGGCAGGCGTTCGAAAAGGCGCCGAGCCCCGGCCTATTTGCGAAATTGCGCAAGCTGGGCGGCCTCGCTGCGCGAGATCGCGCGTTGCAGCTGCTTGAGACCCGCCTCGCGGGGCAGAAGGCGACCAACTGGTATTTTCCCGCCGACTTCCTGGTTGACGTGCTGATTGGGGAAGAGCTGTTCGAGCGGGCCTGGGCAATCATTCGCAAGCACGGTGCCTCGCTCAGCGTGAAGGAGCGATTGGCGCGGCAGAGCGAAGAAACGCATCCGGGCGACGCGCTTGCCGTTTACACCGTATGCGTCGACCACCTGGCCGCAGCGGGCGGCGATCCGGCCTATGACCAGGCGAAGCTACTGGTAGCCCGCATAGCCAGGCTGCAGGATGCGGCCACGCACGCGCACTATGTCGCGGCCCTGAAACAGCGCTATGCTCGCAAGCGCAACTTCATCAAGCGCCTGGGGTGAGCCGTGCGACGCGCCGAGATCGACGCGCAGAACCGAATGATGCTGGAGCGCCAGCGTCAGTTCCGCGTGGCCGCCGATACGGTGGCCGATGCGTGGGCGGCGTTTGCTGAAGTGCAGGCGGTGGCGGTGATCGGTTCGGTCGCCAAGCCCCTATGGAAGGAAGTTCCGCGCTTCAGCGAGTTTCGGCGTGAACGCATCGAGGTCTGGCATGAATGCAGCGATCTGGACCTTGCCGTCTGGCTGCATTCGCAAGAGCGGCTCGGCGAGCTCCGCCGCGCCGCCGTGCACGCCCTGCGTCAGGCCTACGAACGCGGCACGGGCGCGGGGATCGTCACCGAACAACTCGATATCTTCCTGTTCGCCGCGGGGAGCGAAAACTACCTTGGCCGGCTCTGCCGCTACAACGAATGTCCCAAGGGCAAGCCCCAATGCTTGGTGCCGGGTTGCGGTGTGGTTCCGTTCAACAAGCGGGTCGCAGAGTTCGAACCTCAGGCCGATCTGCTCGCTCCCGCGTCGTATTCCACGCTTTATGAGCGTGGAGTCGGACGGCGGCGATCGGCCCTCGAGTTGCCGCCGCCCGAACCCGGTTGACCGTGAGTCCCTCTCGGATTGTCTCATCGTCGGTGCTGAGCGTTGACTTGTGCGGCGCATCAATGATGCTGTCATAAGAGAGTTTTTCCTCCTGGGTGGCGCTATGGATATCTCGGAAGAACGTGTAGCGGAACTGATCGCAGCATCGTATTCAGCGGCTCTTGGCCAACTGGGTTGGCAAGACTACTGCAACGCTGTTGATGCGGCCCTCGGTGGAGGCAATTGCGTTGCTATCCACGGCCAGGACATGAAGGCCAACATCAATCTTGGCATCGTCTATACAGGCTTTCGCCCGGATTTCATCGATACCTATGCCGCGCACTATTCCGGCCTCAATCCGTACGTGTCCTCGTTCTTCAGGGCCCCGGTCGGCGCGAAACTGACCACCGAGGACATGGTCGATATTCCTGCCCTGATGAAATCGGAGTTCTACAACGATTGGCTCCGGCCCCAGGAAGACGTGTGGCCCGGCTGTGGAGTGGTGCTGTTTCACGATGACTCGCGTGTGTTGGTGTTCGGCGGGCAGTTGCGCGCCAGGGAAACCGACGACAAGTTCGATCCGATGATGAAGCTGCTGAACGTGCTCACGCCGCACCTGACGCGGGCATTCGACATCCAGCGTGCGGTCGCCCTCTCGCAAATGGCCGAGACTCGCAAGGCGATGGATGTAGCGCGCGACGGCATCGTCGTGGTCGACGTCCGTGGCCGCGTGCGTCACATGAACAGCGGCGCGAGCAAATACCTCGACCAGCAGGATCTGATCCGCGTCAACGCCAGCGGCGCTCTTTTCGTCGCCGATGATCGGGCACAGGCATTACTGCGGCGCGCCCTCGGTTCGTCAGTCGAACCCGCTTGCTTTTTTGTTCGGTCCGCTGGCGGAAACCCGGTCGCGCTGCTGACGGTTACACCGATCCAGCGCGACAGACCTGTGAGCTTCGTGCAGCCATTCGAGGATCATTCGGCCTCCCATCTGGTCACGATCACAGCGCCGGCCAACGGGTTCCGCCAAGATGCGCGGCGTTTGCTTGGGTTGTCCGCGGCCGAGATCGCCGTCGCCGAGGCGTTGGCCGCGGGTCTCAGCCTGCGCGAGATTGCCGAGGCAAAGGGCAGGAGCCTCCATACCGTTCGCAACCAGGTTCGCTCTATCCTGGAAAAGACTGACACCCGGCGTCAGGCCGAACTGATCTCGGTCCTGAGTATGCTCCAGGGCTGAGGGAGAACTCCTTCGCCCAGCCTAGGCCTTCACCCGGATGCTCACATTGCCGCTGCCGTGCTTGAGCACCAGGTTGTAGAGCCGGCGGGCATTTTCCGGCGCCAGGCGGACGCAGCCATGCGAGGCGACGCGGCCGAGGCGTTTGGTGTCATAGGTGCCATGAATGGCGTAGCCGCCACGAAAGAAGATCGAATAGGGCATCGGCGACCAGTCGTACTTCTTCGAATAGTACTCCTTGTACATCCGCTGCACGCCATAGCTGCCCTTGGGCGTGCTGTAGCCCTTTCGTCCGGTAGAAACGTCGAAGCTGTATTTCGGCGCGCCGCCGACCGAGACCCGCATGTGCTGATCCGAGAGATCGATGACGATGGAAACGTTAGCGGCTGCGGCAGGTGTTGCAATGGCGAGAAGGGCAACAAGCAGTAAAACGCGACTGAACATCTTGATGAACTCGAACTGGCGCTGGCGAAAGCTTCGCGCGAGCCAGTTGCTGACGGATTAATTTGGTCGCTTGCATCTGCAGCCTCACGCGCTCGTGACCCCCGGTGAACGCCGCGTGCGGCTTGGGAACACCCCCAGTGTCCCCCTTGGGATCACTGCGTTGTACGGGTTTGCATTCGTGCGGACGCCTCACTATGGTGCGGCCGAATTCGACCCCGTTTCACTTGAGCTTCATGTCCAACGAAAACATCATCCGCGAGATCGACGAGGAACTGCGCAGCGACCGGGCGCGCAACCTGTGGCGCCGGTTCGGCCCCTATGTGATCGGCGCGGCCGTTGCCATCGTACTTATCGTGGCGGTGAAGGAGGGTTGGGACTGGTGGCAGAACTCCAACTCGTCTAAGTCGTCGGACCAGTTCTACGCGGCGCTGCAATTGGCCGATGGGACCGATGCCGAGGCGGCCAAGCAGGCGCTCGACGAGGTGATCGCGGCCAACCATGGCGGCTACCCGATCCTGGCGCGCTTCCGCGAGGCCGCGCTGCTGGCGAGCGGCGGCAAGACCGCTGAGGCGGTGGCCGCCTATGACGCCCTGGCGGCTGGCCAATCCAACAAATATCTGCGCGAGCTGGCGCTGGTGCTCGCCGCCAACCTGCTGGTCGATGGCGGCGACGTTGCCCAGGTCGAGCAGCGCGTCGGTGGTCTCGTCGGCGCCGCCAGTCCGATGCGCAATGCCGCCCGTGAGGCGATCGGGCTCACCAAGTACAAGGCCGGCGATCTCGTCGGAGCGCGCCAGAGCTTCGAAGATGCGGCCAACGATCCGCAGGCGAGCCAGCAGCTGCGCAGCCGGCTGACGGTCTATCTGGCGCAATTGGTGGCCGAGGGTGTTGCCCCTCCGGTGGCCGAGGCTGCCGCGACCGAAACACCGGTGGTTGTCGATCCCGCGACCGCTGCGCCTGCAGCGACCTCGGTCGGCGACGCTCCGGCACTTGACACCGCCCCGGCTCCCGAAGCCGCGCCCGCCATGGAAGCGCCGGCGATGCAGGCCACTCCGATGATGGAAGCCGTCCCGCCAGCGACCGAAGCACCCGCGACCTCGGAAGCACCAGCGACCTCCGACGCTCCCGCGTCTACCGAAGCACCTGCCGCGCCCGCGAACTGAGGTTCGCGTCCGGCTCTAGATACTGGGGTCTCGCTTGACCGTTACCGTCGCCATTGTCGGCCGTCCCAATGTCGGCAAGTCGACGCTGTTCAACCGTCTGGTCGGGCGGAAGATCGCGCTGGTCGACGATACGCCGGGCGTCACCCGTGATCGGCGTGAAGCCGAGGGGCGCATCGCCGACCTGCGCTTCAAGGTGCTCGATACCGCCGGCTACGAGGACAAGACCGACGGCTCGCTCGAAGACCGGATGCGCCAGCAGACCGAGATCGCCATTCGCGATGCCGACGTCATCCTGTTTATGATCGACGCGAGGGCTGGGGTCACCCCACTCGACGAGCGCTTTGCCCAGGTGCTGCGTCGCGCCGGCAAGGACGTGCACCTGATCGCCAACAAGGCCGAGGGCAAGGCGGCCGATCCCGGCCTGCTCGAAGCTTACAATCTCGGCTTCGGCGAACCGGTGGCCCTGTCGGCCGAGCACGGCCAGGGTCTCTCGGATCTGCATGCCATCGTCTCGCAAGCCGTCGACGCGGCCGCCGAGAAGGCTGAAGCCAAGGCGCCATCGCTCGACGTGATGCCCGAGGTCGACGTCGACCTCCCCGAGGACGACGGCTCCACTGAGGACGGCCCGGTCAAGCGCTGGGACCCCAAGCGCCACCTCAATGTCGCGATCATCGGCCGTCCGAATGCCGGCAAGTCCACGCTGATCAACCGCATGGTCGGTGAAGAGCGGCTGCTGACTGGCCCGGAAGCCGGCATCACCCGCGATTCCATCCTCGTGCCGTGGGAGTACGAAGGCCGCACCATCAATCTGGTCGATACCGCTGGCATGCGGCGCAAGGCGCGCATCGAACAGAAGCTGGAAAAGCTCGCGGTTAGCGATTCCCTGCGCTCGATCCAGTACGCCGAAGTTGTCGTGCTGCTCCTCGATGCGCAGATCCCGTTCGAGAAGCAGGACCTGACGCTCGCCGACCTGGTCGAGCGGGAAGGCCGGGCGATGGTGATCGCCGTCAACAAGTGGGACACCATCGAGGACAAGAACGCCAAACTGGCGGAACTTCGTGAGCAGTGCGAGCGCTACCTGCCGCAGCTCAAGGGCATCCCGCTGGTTACCATTTCGGGCCTGCAGGGCCGCAACATCGACAAGCTGATGTCCGCAGTCTTCGCCATCGAGCGCAAATGGAACAGCCATGTTTCGACCGCGCGGCTCAACCGCTGGCTGAGCGGCATGACCGAGAGCCACCCACCTCCGGCTGTCTCCGGCCGTCGCCTGAAGCTCCGCTACATGACGCAGGCCAAGATCCGGCCACCAAGCTTCATCCTCTTTGCCTCCCGTCCCGAGGCCTTGCCGCACGCCTACCAGCGCTACCTGGTCAACGGCCTGCGCGATGCCTTCGACATGCCCGGCACGCCGATCCGGCTGTGGGTACGTGGCGGCAAGAATCCGTTCGACAAGAGCGATAAGTAGCGGCCTCAGCTCAGCCAGGTGACATCGGGCATGGCGCGTGGTGTCCCGATTGGTGCTCCTGACGGGTACCCCAGGGTAAACACTGCGTACGGCGCATAGTCGGTGGGCACGCCGAGGCTGGCGCAGGTCGCTGCGTCACGCAGCCAGAGCATGGGCGAGCCGACCCAGCAGGTCCCCAGTCCGCGCGCCCGTGCCGACAGCATGAGATTTTGGCCGGCGCGGCTGCAATCCTGAATGGCCTGGCCGAGGCCATCGTCGAAGCCGCAGATGATGACCACCGCCGGTGCGTTGAAGAAGACCGAGAAGCCGGGCTTGTCCACCCAGTCATAGGCCGGACCCGGCTTGCGGTTGTTTCGCGCATATTCGAGCGCCGCGGCCCCATATTCCGCGACGCGCGCGATTCCCTCGATCACGACGAAGGCGAAAGGTGCTGCGCCACTTACGGGCGGGGTGGGCGCCTGGGCCGCATCGTGCAGGATCGTCGCGATCACCGAACGGGGCACGAGGCGCGGCTCATAGTCGCGTATCGAGCGGCGGCCGTGGATGGCAGCGATCGTATCCATGGCGAGGCGCCCACCGCTGATGTTGCCTGTGCGGCCAGCGTATCGGAGCCCGGTCGCGCGGTCACGCATCGCCTGCAGATCGTGCCCCGGGCGGTGCGGGAAGACCTTGCGCTACGCTGCACCGTCATTGCGCCCCGTCCGATCCCCGCTATACTCCGCGCCTCTTAAGCGACCCGATGCTGAGTGCGGGGCCGCAACCTTGAAACGACATTGTTCCTCGAAATTCTGATTGTCGCCGTTCTGACGCTGGTCAACGGCTTGCTTGCAATGAGCGAACTGGCGGTGGTTTCGTCCCGCCCGGCGCGCCTCAAAGTTCTCGCTGCCGAAGGCAAGCGTGGCGCCACCGTGGCGCTGAAGCTGCAGGAAGATCCCGGTAAGTTCCTCTCCTCGGTGCAGATCGGCATCACCCTCGTCGGCGTGCTCTCCGGCGCCTTCTCCGGTGCGACGCTGGGTGAGCGCCTCGGCGACACGTTGATCGGCGCCGGTATCAATCCCTCGATCGCCGCGCCGCTGGGCGTCGGCATCGTCGTCATCATCATCACCTACCTGTCGCTGATCGTCGGCGAGCTGGTGCCCAAACAGATCGCCCTGCGCGATTCGGAAGGCGTTGCCTCACGGGTCGCGCCGGCAATGGCGCTCATCGCCTCGATCGCCGCGCCGCTGGTGTGGTTCCTCGATATTTCCGGCCGGCTGGTGCTGCGCCTGCTCGGCCAGAGTGGTGAAACCGACGAGCGGGTGACCGATGAGGAGGTCAAAACCCTCATCGCCGAGGCTGAGCACGCCGGCGTGCTCGAAACCGAGGAGCGTCACATGATCTCGGGCGTCATGCGTCTGGCTGACCGCTCGGCGCGTGGCCTGATGACCCCGCGCCTCGACGTCGAACTGCTCGACCTCAGCGAGACGCATGAGGAGATGATCGAAAAGCTTCGCGCCACCCGGCACTCGGTGCTGCCGGTGCAGGATGGGGCAGTGGACTCGATCGTCGGCGTGATCGTCCGCAAGGACCTGGTCGAGAACGTGCTGTCCGCCACGCCGCTCGACATGCGCGCCCTGGTCAAGCAGGCGCCCGTGGTGATGGACCGCTCCAGTGCGCTCGACGTGCTCAAGGCCATCCGTGGCTCGCTGGTGCACATGGCGCTGGTGTTCGACGAGTACGGCCACTTCGAGGGTATCGTCACCCCGGGTGACATCCTCGAGGCGATCACCGGCGCATTCCAGGAGGAAGAGGGCGACGAGAAGGCCTATGTCACCCGCGACGATGGCTCGTACCTCGTCTCGGGTTGGATGCAGGTCGACGAGTTCCAGGCGCATCTGGGCGTACCGGTGCCCAAGGATGCCAAGTTCGAAACCGTCGCCGGGTTCGTGCTGGCCGAGCTCAATCACCTGCCGGCGGTGGGCGAAACCTTCGAGCGCGGACACTGGCGCTTCGAGGTACTGGACCTCGATGGTCGCCGCATCGACAAGATCCTGGTGACGCGGCTGAACTAGCAGCCTTCGGTTGCGCTCCGTGGGTGCCCGCTACCCACGGAGTCTTATTCCCGCGCAGGCGGGAACCTGGTGGGATGCTGCAGCACCCGCTGAGGCTGAGAGATGCCACCCAGGTTCCCGCCTACGCGGGAATGACGCCGGCGGGAAGACGAGCCTGGTTGTGAAAGGCCTCAGAGCGGCCGCAGCTCCGACTTTTCCCAGTCGAACAGCATCCGGTTCTCGGTGAATTCCGGCGCGATCATGTCGATCAGCTTGGGAGCCAGCGCCGCGGGGCGGGGCAGGATATCGGGGTTCTCACCCGGCATCGCCTTGGCCCGCATCGCAGTGCGTACGGCGCCCGGATAGAACGCGTTGACCCGCACCGGCGTGATGCCGCCGACTTCGGCGGCGTAGCTCTTGGCCAGTGCCTCCACAGCTGCCTTGCTCGCAGCATAGGGGCCCCAGTTGGCGCGCGCCGAATGCGCCGATGACGAGGAGAGAAACACCACCCGCCCCGCCGCTGACTGGCGCAGCAGCAGGTCGAGCGAGCGGATCAGCCGGTAGTTCGCGGTGACGTTGAGCGCCATCAGCTTATCGAACTCCTTGGGTTCGACATGCGCCAGCGGGCGCAACTCGCTCAGCATCGCGGCATTGGCGACGAGACCGTCGAGATGGCCCCAGCGCTGGAAGAGCGCCAGCCCGAGCCGGTCGATGCCGTCGAAATCGCTGAGGTCCATCGGCACCAGCGTGGTACTGCCGCCGGCCTTCTGGATCTCGTCATCGAGCTCCTCGAGCCCGCCGATGGTGCGCGCCACCGCGATCACATGTGCCCCACGCCGCCCCGCCTCGAGCGCCGCCTGGTAGCCGATGCCGCGCGACGCGCCGGTAACGAGGACGATCTTGCCGGCAAGTGAGTTGGTCATGCGTGAGGGTTCCGTGGTTTCGGCGCGGTTCTAGCGGGGCAGCCGAGGAGGGGGAAGGGCAAAGGTGTCACAGCGTGGCCGGATGGGCCGGTGGCTGTGGCCCCCCCGCAAGGGGGAGGGAGACGCAAACTGAGATGCCGGTGTGAGGGTCTCCCTCCCCCTTGCGGGGAGGGGACAGGGGTGGGGGTCAGCGCGCGCCGGACTTGAGGTGAGCCGGCCTCAGCTCGCTTCCTTCATCAGCGACAGCGTCTTGGGATCGTTCTTGCTGCGGCCGTTGAGGTCGGTAAGCTTGGTCGGGTAGTCGCCGGTAAAGTGGTGGTCGGTGAACTGCGGGCTGAGCGGATTGCGCTTCACCCCGCCGACCGCGTCGTAGAGCCCATCGATCGACAGGAAGGCTAGCGAGTCGGCGCCAATGAACTTGCACATCGACTCGAGGTCAGGGTGCTGGTTGGCGATGAGGTTCTCCGGGTCCGGCGTATCGATGCCGTAATAGTCGGAGTGAAAGATCATCGGCGAGGCGACGCGGATATGCACCTCGCGGGCGCCGGCATCGCGGATCATCTGCACGATCTTCACCGAGGTGGTGCCGCGCACGATCGAATCGTCGATCAGCACGACGCGCTTGCCCTCGATCTCGGCGCGGTTGGCCGAGTGCTTCAGCTTCACGCCAAAGGCGCGGATCGTTTGGGTCGGCTCGATGAAGGTGCGGCCGACATAGTGGTTGCGGATGATGCCGAGCTCGAAAGGGATGCCGCTCGCCTGGGCATAGCCGATCGCCGCCGGGGTGCCGCCATCGGGCACCGGCACCACCACATCGGCCTCGACGGGTGCTTCCTTGGCCAGGTTGATGCCCATGCGCTTGCGCGCCGAATAGACCGGCCGGCCGGCGACCACCGAGTCCGGGCGCGCGAAATAGACATACTCGAACAGGCAGATGCGCTCCGGGCGGGGCGCGAACGGTTTCACCGAGTCGATCGTGATGCTTCCATCCGGCTGCGTCTCGCAGATCACCACTTCGCCGTTCTCGACGTCGCGCACGAACTTGGCGCCGATGATGTCGAGGGCGCAGGTCTCCGACGCAAAGATCGGCTTGCCGTCGAGATCGCCCAGCACCAACGGGCGGATGCCGTTGGCGTCGCGTGCGCCGATCAGTTTGGTGCGCGTCATCGCCACCAGCGCAAAGGCGCCCTCCAGGTGCATCAGTGCATCGATGAAGCGATCGGAAGAGGCGACCTTCTTGGAGCGGGCAATCAGGTGCAGCACCACCTCGGTATCCGAGGTCGACTGGCAGATGGCGCCTTGCGAGATCAGTTGCTTCCTCAGCGTCAGGCCGTTGGTGAAGTTGCCGTTATGCGCGATGGCAATGCCGCCCACTTCCAGCTCGGCGAACAACGGCTGCACGTTGCGCAGGATCGTCTCGCCGGTGGTCGAGTAGCGCACATGGCCCATGGCGAGGTGGCCGGGCAGGCGCCGCACCGTCGCTGGGTCGGTGAAGTGGTCGCCAACGAGGCCGAGCTGACGTTCGGAGTGAAACTGCTTGCCGTCGAAGCTGACGATGCCCGCCGCTTCCTGCCCGCGGTGCTGCAGAGCATGCAGGCCGAGCGCCGTGAGGGTTGCTGCCTCGGGGTGGCCGAGTATGCCGAACACGCCGCACTCCTCGCGCAGCGTATCATGGTCCCATTCCGCGATCGGTTTGGCGTTTAGGGTCATCGGGCACCTCTGCGGTTCAGGTCGGGCCAAACAAGACGGGACCGCAGATGCGGCCCCGGTCAGAAATATGCAATGCGCTCACCCGAATTTCATCAGGCGTTGGGTGCGGCTCCCTCGGCCGGCTCCAGTGGCGCGTCGTTCTCGAGCTGGTCGGTGCCCTCTTCGCTGGGCACGTCGGCATCGGGCGACGGTACGTCGTCGGGCGACGCATCCTCGCCAGTGCCACCACCGGCGCCGCGCTGCAGGATGTCGGTAACCTGCTTTTCGAGATCGGGCGGCAACAGCGCAATCAGGCTGTCGCCGAAATTGCGAAGGATCGGCAGCGAGCGCGACTCGGCGGCCCAGGAGGGCAGGTTCGAGGGCATCAGCCACAGCCCGAAGATCACCACGATCACTGCGATCAACACGCCACGGGCGACGCCGAAGATGAAGCCGAGGGTGCGATCGAGCGGCCCGATGCGGCTGTCGACGACGAAATCGGCGATCCGCATGGTGATGAGGTGAAGGATGATCAGCGCCACGATGAAGGTGCCGAGCACCGTCACGATGTCGGCGACGATCGGCTCGGCGATGTAGCCGCGCGCGATTTCCTTGTGGTTGAAATAGGCATAGGCGGCGATGGCCGCCGAGCCCGCCCAGGTCGCCAACGACAGGATTTCGCGCGTGAATCCGCGGGCCGTGGCCAGGATCGCCGAAATCAGGACGAGAACGCCGATGCCGACGTCAAATGCAGTCAACATAGAGAAAATCCGCCCCTGGGACCCGCTTCAGGGTCCCGTGTAACCATTAATCGTGGCAAAGCCAAGCACGTAGGATGGGGTGCATGGCCGATGTTCACGGAAAGCAGGAAGCGTGGCCAAAGCGCTACTCTGCCGCCTGCCGCTGACCACGCGCCGCGATGCGGCCAATAAGCTCGGCAAGCTCCGCATACTCGCCCACGGCAATGCCGTTCGGCACGTCGCCCTTGCCGAGCCGGCCGGTCACCGCACCCTGGAAACCAAGCTTTTGTGCCTCGCGCAGCCGCTGTGCCGCATGCGCCACCGGGCGCACCCCGCCAGCCAGTGAGATCTCGCCGAAATAGACATTGGTCGAGGGGAGCGGCGAGCCGGTCAGCGACGAGATCAGCGCCGCCGCGACCGCGAGGTCTGCCGCCGGTTCGTTGATCTTCAGCCCGCCAGCGACGTTGAGGTAGATATCGTTGGCGCCGATCCGCACTCCGCAGCGGGTCTCCAGCACCGCCAGCACCATCGAAAGCCGCGACGAATCCCAGCCGATCACCGCGCGGCGCGGGGTGCCGAGCGGCGAAGGCGAGACCAGCGCCTGCACTTCGCACAGCATCGGGCGGGTGCCCTCCATGCCGGCGAACACGGCGGAACCGGCGGCATCCTTGTCGCGCTGGTCGAGGAACAGCGCCGAGGGGTTTGCCACCTCGCGCAAACCCAGCGTCGACATCTCGAACACCCCGATCTCGTCGGTGGCGCCGTAGCGGTTCTTCACGCCGCGGAGGATCCGGAACGTATGGCTGGCGTCGCCCTCGAAATACAGCACCGCATCGACCAGATGCTCGACCACGCGTGGCCCGGCGATCTGCCCGTCCTTGGTGACATGGCCGACCAGCACCACGGCAGCGCCGGATTTCTTGGCAAAGCGGGTCAGGGCCTGGGCCGAGGTGCGCACCTGCGTGACGGTGCCCGGGGCGCTCTCGACCCGGTCGGTCCACAGCGTCTGGATCGAGTCGATGATCACGAGGTCAGGGGGCGGGCCGTTCTGCAGTGTTGCGAGGATGATTTCGACATTGGTCTCCGACGCCAGCAGCACCGCGCGGTCACCGAGGTCGAGTCGCTGCGCCCTGAGCCGGATCTGCGCGATGGCTTCTTCGCCCGAGACGTAGACGATACGCCGCCCGCGCTCGGCCAGCGCGGCAGCCGCCTGCAGCAGCAGCGTCGACTTGCCGATTCCCGGATCGCCGCCGATCAGCACCGCCGAGCCCATGACGAAGCCGCCGCCGGTTACCCGATCGAGTTCGCCGATGCCGGTTTCGACCCGCGCCGCCGTCTCGGTTTCACCCGCCAGAGGCAGCAACTCGATCGGCCGCCCGCCGGCGACCGCCGATTTCGGTCCGGCGCCGACGCCCGAATCGACGATCTCCTCAACGATGGTGTTCCACTCGCCGCAGGCTTCGCACCGTCCCTGCCACTTGGTGGTCGCAGCGCCGCAGGCCTGACAGACATAGGAGGTTTTGGTGCGCGCCATGAGATGCCCCGGAGGAGTCGACGAGAGGTAGCCGACAATAGGAGCAAAGGCAAGAACGAAGAGTGAACAGCAGATGGGTGACGGCGACGGCGAAGAACGCTACCTTTCAATCATGCAGAACCCTGAACCAACGACCGACGTGACGCTGTTCTGGCGCGGCGCATTCTCTAATGACGAACTGAATCGCCTGCACGCCGAGTGCTTCGACCACCGCGTGCTGACAGATGACTGGTGGGGCCAGGTCAACAGGCACAGCCTCGGCTGGGCGGTGCAACGGACGGGCGACGTCCTGGTTGGCTTCGTCAATGTTGCCTGGGACGGTGGCGTGCATGCCTTTGTGCTCGACACCATGGTGACCGCGCCATTCCGTCGCCGTGGCCTCGCAGCCCAGCTGATTGCCGCCGCCGCGGAGGGCGCCCGCGCCGCCGGGTGTGAGTGGCTCCATGTCGATTTCGACCCGGAGCTCAAGGCGCTCTACTTCGACGCCTGTGGCTTCCGTCCCACTGATGCCGGGCTGATCCCTCTGCGTTAGGTCGGCGCTTGCGTGCCGGCCCCGCCGACCAGCATCGGGTCATCCCGCCCGCTGTCGCGGCCATTCCCCGATCACTTCGTACCTTCCCTGCCCATAAAAGCTCCGCACCAGCGCAAAGCCATCCACCCGCAGCGTCGGCGGCCGTTCCAGCGCGACCTCTGGCGCATGCACCCGGTCGTAACAGAGCGTCAGGTGAAACGCTTCGCTGGGCGCCGAGCGCACTTCGAAGCCGCGCTCCAGCATGCCCCAGCGCAACAGCCGGGCCAGTTCGACCAGCGGCGTGTCCGAGCCGGGCCTCAATACCATCGGCGGCGAGCCCACCTTGCGGCGGAAACTCGCGAGCCGGGTGAGGGCGATGTCGAACGGCGAAAAGCCGATGGCGTCGCCCGTCGCCATCGCCACGGCCAGATCGCTGCCGCTCAACTCCTGGTAAAAGCCCACGCCAACCAGCGAGATGTGCAGCGTCGTGGCCGGCAGCAGGGCCGCCGTGATGCCATGCAGGCGCCGCTGCTCGTCGACGATTTCCTGCAGTGCTGGCCGGATCGTGCCGCCGACCAGCACCGCGAAGAACACCGGATCGCGCCCCTGGCGCGGCGGCACCCGGATTGACTTGAGCGGCCGCGTGTCCTCAGCGAACATCGACAGCTGTGGCAGGTCACTCATCTCATTCGTCCTCCGTTTCAGGGACGGACAATGAACCAGCGAGGCCGCGCGACAGTCAAGAACAAAAAGAGAACATTGCGTCGCTCAGAACGCCCACGACAAGCCTGTGCCGAACTGCGTGCTCACCTCGTCGGTACCGTCGTCGCCGGTCAGATGGACGACATTGAAAGCGGCATCGACATAGACTTCGTCGACGATCCGGTACTCGGCCGTAGCGCCGAAACTCAGCTCCTCGTAGCTGACACCCGCATCCTCATAACCATCCGCCGACACCTCTGCCGCGAGGACGAGCTGCTCGGTAACCGCTTTACCGAGGCCGACACCGACACCCCAGCTATTGCCGCCGGCGAGCGAGTTGAGCTCGTACTGCGCGGCACCGCCGGCGATCCAGCCATCCCACCCGATGTTGACGCCAGCCTGTACCGTCACGGGCAGTTGCTGATCCGGCGCGAGGCCGCCATTCACGCTGGTGGCGAAGTCGGCCGCGAGGCTGGCGCTTATGTCGATGCCGCCGTCGGTGGTGTGCGCATAGGTGAGCGCCGCCGACACGGCGCCATCGACCGAGCCGACATCGCTCGTGCCGACGATATCCCGCATCGCCGACAGTTGCACGCCGAAGCCGTCCAGATCGGGGCTGATGTAGAGAACGGTCTGCCCGCCATAACCACCGCAGGTACCGAAGCTGAGCAGGTCGTCGGTGCCGAAATGCTGAGAGCCACCGGTCGGGGTGATGCAGGCGTTGTCGAGCGCGCCGCTGGCATCCCAGACCTGCACTTCGCCGAATGCGTCCGACGAGAGATAGGCGAGAAAGCCGGGCGTCTCCACCGTGACCTCTTCGAGGTCGTAGCCGATCTCGAAGCCACCCCAACCTTCGACCCCGACGGTCCAGGCGCCGACCTTGCCCTCGAGCACCACGTCGATCTCGTGGGTGCTCAGCAGCGCGCCATCGCCGTCGATGGTGGCGTAGTTGTCGATGGTGATGGTGACCGGCTTCGTTGCCTCTTCGGCAGTGGCCGAGCCCAGGAGGCCGGCAGCCGCAATGGCCGCCAGTACAATGGCGTTACGATGGTTATTCATGAATGCCCCAAACCCAGATCGCTGTCCGTACGGAAGCGCACAGACGCTGACTCGCCACTTCTAGCGCGGCCCTCGATGGGGATGCAAATATTTATGACTCAAATAGTCATCTTTGTGATGATGCCTGAGGCGTGCGCTCGACCTTTGCCCAACTTGCCTCCGACGCCGTCCGTTGCGAAGCTGGCTGTCGCGACTCCTCAACGGCCCGACCAGTGGCCGAGACCAGCACACATAGGGAAGAGATGACCAAGATCACCGGGATCGAGACGATCCGCACGCGCGCTGACGGCACCTGGCTGTTCGTCAAGGTTCTGACCGATCAGCCCGGACTCTACGGTATCGGCTCGGCCTCCGACCACTACCGCGCCAAGGTGGTGCAGGCGGCGATCGAGAACGTCACACCGCTGCTGATCGGCCGCGACGTCAGCCGCATCGAGGACATCTGGCAATCCGTCTACACCCAGAGCTACTGGCGCAACGAGGCCATCGGCAACACCGCTCAGGCCGGCATCGACATGGCGCTGTGGGACATCAAGGGCAAGGAAGCCGGCATGCCGGTCTACCAGTTGCTCGGCGGCAAGACCCGCAGCGCCGTCGCCGCCTATGCCCACGCCCAGGGCAATTCGCTGACCGAACTCGAGGACGATGTCCGCCGCTACTGGGAGGAGGGTTACACGGTGATCCGCTGTCAGCTCGGCAACTATGGTGGCGGCGGTTTCCTCGACCGCGCCAATGCCCGCGGGCCCAGGGATCACTGGCCGCAGGACAAGGCCTTTGACGATGACGCCTACCTGCAGGCAATTCCTGAGATGTTCGCGCACCTGCGCGACAAACTCGGCTGGGGGCCGAAATTCACCCACGACGTGCACGAGCACCTCGCGCCAACCAATGCCGTGCAACTGGCCAAGCTCCTCGAGCCCTACCGGCTGTATTTTCTCGAAGATCTGCTGTCGCCCGAACAGGTTGGCTGGTATCGCCAGGTGCGCCAGCAATGCGCCACGCCGCAGGCGATGGGTGAACTGTTCGTCAACCCGCACGAGTATCTGCCGCTGATCACCGAGCGGCTGATCGATTTCGTCCGCGTTCGCGTCTCGAAAGGCGGCGGCATCACCCAGGCGCGCAAGATCGCAACGCTGTGCGAATGGTTCGGGGTGCAGACCGCCTGGCAGGAAGGCGGCGACAACGACCCGGTCAACCAGATGGCCGCCATGCATGTCGATCTCGCCTCCACTGCCTTCGGCATCCAGGAGGAAAACCACTTCAAGCCCGAGGAGTACGAGTTGTTTTCCGGCCACGCGTTACTCGAAGGCGGCTATCTCTATGGCAACGACCAGCCCGGGCTCGGCATCGACATCGATGTCAAGAAAGCCGAAGCGCTGCTCGATCCCGACAAGGCGGCCAAGTCGCACTACATGGCCGAAGACCGCCGCCGCGATGGCGGCATCGTCCGGCCGTAGCTGTCTGGCGCGGGTGCCTTCTTCGCCGGAGGGCACCCGCAACCTAGGCCCGCTCTCCCGGCATGCCACTGAACACTTCGAGGATCACCCCGATATCGGGGGCGCTGTCGAGATAGTGCACCTCGATGCCGGCAAAAGTGCCGCTGAGGGTGGATTGGCCACCGCGTGCCTGCTGGTCGGCCAGCGTTTGTTGGAAGTCCGGCGTCCGCACAGCGACGTGATGCACGCCGCCGATCCCGCCGCGTTGGGCGAGGAACTTGCCGAACATGTCGTCCTCGTCCCTCGGCTCGATCAGCTCCCACATCACATCGCCGATCATCGTCATGGCGATACGCGAATGCCAGGCCGCCGGCTTGCCGTCGACCAGGACGTTCTCGGCGTTCTCCGGCCCGATCTCCATGAACTCCCATGGTCCGATGCCGTAATGCTCCTCATAGGCGCGGACCGCCGCCTCAAGGTTGGGCACTACGATGCCGAGTTGCATGGTCTTGGTGAAGGTCGGCAGCTTGGTCGGCATTGTCTGACTCCGTATTCAACGACTACATTGATCAATGATATTGTTGAATATAGATGAGGCCGGCTGTCAAGTAGGGTGGGTGGCTCGATCGCGCTTCGGTCGTTAGGGTCCCGGCCGAATAGGGACGACAGGAGTGCGGCATGCGGTTCAAGGGCCAGGCGATTTACGTCACCGGAGCGGGACACGGCATCGGCCGCGCCATTGCGTTGCGCCTTGCAGCCGAAGGTGGCGCGATCGCGGTTTCCGATATCGACGGGCCGGCGGCCGAGGCGGTCGCTGCCGAAGTTGTTGCGAACGGCGGCCGGGCGTTCGCCACCATCTGCGATGTCACCGACCGGGCCGCCGTCGATGCCTCCATCGCCGACGCTGTCTCCCGCTTCGGCAAGTTGAACGTCCTCGTCAACACCGCCGGCGGCGATTGGAATGAACCGGTGCTCGAGGAAATCTCCGACGAGCTGTTCGAGCGCAAGCTGGACGTCAACCTCAACAGCGTCTTCCGCTGCGTCCGCGCTGCCCTGCCGGCGTTGATCGCCGCGGGGCCCGGCAGCAGCGTCGTCACCATCGGCTCGATCAACGGCAACTGGGCTTTTGGCGGCTACGCCTATTCGGCCGCCAAGGCCGGGCTCGAAATCCTGACCAAGAACCTCGCCGCGCGCTACGGCACGGAGGGCGTTCGCTTCAACCTGATCAGCCCGGGCACCATTCGCACCCGCAACTGGACGGTGCGCGACGACGATGGCGGCAAACGCGCCCGCAAGTACCCGCTTGGCCGGCTCGGCGAGCCCGAGGACATCGCCAGCGCCGTCGCCTTCCTCGCCTCGGCCGACGCAGCCTGGATCACCGGCATCAATCTCCCTGTCGACGGCGGCATCACCACCGGCGGGCTGCATGACCTGATCATGGAGGATTAGTCGCGTCAGGTGCTGCGATCAGCGGTTGGCCGCAACCCGAGGTATCGCTCGACCTCCTCGCGGCTGTGCAGGATCTGCCTGGCCCCGCCAAAACCATCCAGCAGTCGTAGATGTGCCAACCGCGAGTTGGAGTTTTCACGGCTAGGATACTCCGCGATCCACGCCAGCAGCGCAGCGAAGGCGGCTTCGTCGCCACCGCCCTGATTGCCCCGACGGCGCACGTTATCGATGCACGCGTCGACCGGCAGGTCGAGCAAGATGAACTCGGTGGCACGGGGCAGGGCGGCCGGCAGCAGCCAACCATAGACGCCCTCCATCACCCACGCGTCCTGTGCGGCACGTTCGACCACCTCGTCGAACACCAGCCGCTTGTCGCGCTCTTTGCCGCCATAGGCGCCGTCCCAGTAAAGGTCGTCGAGCCGCACCAGCGGCACCGAAAGGCGCTGCGACACGCGCTCCCCGAGCCAGGTCTTGCCGGATCCGCCATTGCCCGTAATCAGTATCCGCACCCCGTCAGCCATCGTTGGCGGGTTTCGGTGAGAGCAGGGACCGCGCTCGTTCCTCGCGCTCCTTTGTCTCGATGGCCACCCCGATCACCGCCTGAAGGCTCCAGAGGAAAGCATGAAGCGGCTTCATCTCGCCGAGGTCGTATCCCAGGTCCGCGAGTCGAACGAGAAACCAGTCAGGTTTCGCCACCGCCGACATTGCCCCCGATTTCTCGGCCAGCTCCAGGACGGGGAGCATCGCAGCGTGCGTATCGAAGCCCAGAGCGTAGGCCATCGCTTCATCGAAGTGGCCTGACTTGATCTGCGGATAGCGGTCCCGAACGGCGTGCTTGGCGGACAGAATGCCTGCGCGCGTAAACGGCGTAATTCCAAACGGCATGCCAGACCTCATCTCGGGTCGACGTCCGCCGATTACGCATCGACCAGGGATTGAGGTCGGTCGCAAACTTTTCGGGTAGCCCCCTTCAACCCGGCGGCAGGTTCGGCTGGAGCAGCCTTGGCTGACGCTAGCGCCCGTTGCCCCGCAAGGCAACACCGTGTGAGCCGGCGTGCGCGGCCTCAGGCCGGCGGTGCGGCGCTTTCGATGTAGTTGCGCGAGTAGCGGCCCTTGAGGCTGGTCAGCACTTCGTAGCCGATGGTGTTGGCAATGTCGGCATGGTCGTCGACGGTGACCTGCTTGCCGATGATCTCCACCATTTCGCCAGGCGCCGGCGGTCGCGGCAGGTCGGTGACGTCGACCCCGATCATGTCCATCGATACCCGTCCAACCACCGGGCAGGGCTGGCCCTGGATCACCACATGGGTGCCGCGATGGTTGTTCGACGAGCTCAACGAGCGGAAGAAGCCATCGGCATAGCCGATGGCGACGATGGCGAGGCGGCTGTCGCGCGACATCGTCTGCAACGCGCCATAGCCCACCGTCTCGCCGGTCTTCACGTCCTTGGTCATCAGCACCGGGGCTTCGAGCGTCACCACCGGCGCCATCGGATTGCGCCGTCCGGCGACGGCACGGCCGCCATACAGCGCGATGCCCGGGCGGACCATCTGGAAATGGTTCTCGCGGTTGCTCATCAACCCTGCCGAGTTGGAGAGCGATGCCGGAACACCGGGGAACTGCGCCATCACCGACGTGAACAGTGCCAGCTGCGTGCGGTTCTTCTCGTGCGCCGGCATATCGGCGCAGGCGAGGTGGCTCATGATCATCTGCGGCGCATAGCCGATCGAGTCGATCAGCCGTTTGACGATCGAGGTCTCGTTGAGCCGGAAGCCGAGCCGGTTGATGCCGGTATCGAAATGCAGTGCCGCTGGCAGCGCCTGATTGGAAGCAGCGCAGGCCGTGAGCCACTCCTCCAGCATCGGGATCGAGGCAAGACACGGCATCAGCCGCTCGCCGACATAGAGCGGCGCCGAACCGGGATAGAGCCCGGACAGGATGAAGATGTGGCTGTCTTCGGGCAGCGCCGCACGTACCGCGATACCTTCGTCGGGCGTCGCCGCAAAGAAGAACCGGGCCCCCGCCTCGTAAAAAGCGCGCGAGGCCTGAGCTATGCCGGTGCCGTAGCCGTCGGCCTTCACCACCGCACCGGTCAGCGCGCCGCGGCTCACCTTGTCGAGCGCCTGCCAGTTGCGCTTCAGTGCGCCCAGGTCGACCGTCAGCCGCCCGCCGTAACCGGTCGCAATGGCCGGTGCCGCCATCACTACTCCATCCTTTCGGGCAGGTAGTCGGCGCGCGCCAGGTTGCCGAAGCGCGTGAACTGCGCCTCAAAACTCACCTGCACGGTACCCGTCGGGCCGTGACGCTGCTTACCAATGATGACTTCGGCCTTGCCGTGCACCTGTTCCATCTCGCCCTGCCACGCCATGTGTTCCGGCGTACCCTCCTTGGGCTCTTTGTTCTTGAGGTAATACTCCTCGCGATAGACGAAGAGCACCACGTCGGCGTCCTGCTCGATGGAGCCGGATTCGCGCAAGTCCGCAAGCTGGGGATGCTTGTCGTCGCGGTTTTCGACCTGACGGCTGAGCTGGCTGAGCGCGATGATCGGTACTTCCAGCTCCTTGGCCAGCGCTTTGAGCGTGGTGGTGATTTCGGTGAGTTCCTGCACCCGGTTCTCGCTCGCCTTTTTGGACGAGCCACTAAGCAGCTGCAGGTAGTCGACGATCAGCAGGTCGAGCCCCTTCTGCCGCTTCAGGCGCCGGGCTCGGGCGGCGAGCTGCGCCACCGAGATACCGCCGGTATCGTCGATAAACAGCGGCACCTGTGCCATCAGGTTCGAAGTGTCGACCAGCTTGGAGAACTGGCTCTCGTGAATGTTGCCGCGCCGGATGTCAGACGACGAGATCTCGGCCTGCTCGGCGAGAATACGCGTCGCCAGCTGCTCGGCACTCATTTCGAGGCTGAAGAAGCCGACATGCCCGCCATCGACGGTCTTGGAATGCCCGTCGGCCTGCACTTCGCCGCGAAAGCTCTTGGCCACATGGAAGGCGATGTTGGTGGCGAGCGATGTCTTGCCCATGGCGGGACGCGCCGCAAGGATAATCAGGTCGGAGCGCTGCAGCCCGCCCATCAGCCGATCGAGATCGGTCAGCCCGGTCGAAGTACCCGACAGCGTGCCGTCGCGGCCATAAGCCTCGCCCGCCATCTTGATCGCTTCGGTCAGCGCTGCCGAAAAGCTCTGGAAACCGCCGTCGTAGCGGCCCTTCTCGGCCAGATCGAACAGCGCCTTCTCGGCCTCCTCGATCTGCTTGTTGGCCGTCGCCTCGACATCGGAGTCGTAGGCGATCTGCACCATCTCCTCGCCGATCTGGATCAGGTTGCGGCGGATCGCGAGGTCGTAGATCGACTGGCCGTAGTCTGCGGCATTCAGCACGGTCGTTGCTTCCGCCGCCAGCCGCGCCAGGTATTGCGGCATCGTCACTTCGGGGGTCAGCGTATCGGCAAGGTAGGTCTTGGCGGTGATCGGTGTCGCCGTCTTGCCGGCGCGGATGATCTTGGCCAGCACCTCGTAGATGGTGCGGTGGATCGGCTCGTAGAAATGCTCGGGCACGAGGAAGTCGCTAACCCGGTAGAACGCCTCGTTGTTGACCAGGATCGCTCCGAGCAACGCCTGCTCCGCCTCCACGTTGTGGGGCGCAAGGCGGAAGCCTTTTTCGTCTTCCGGATGCAGGCGATGCACGTTGTTGTCGGCCATGGCGACTCGAAGTCTCCTCCCAAAGTGTAAGGATTGGTTTACCAGCGGCGCCAGCCCGAACGACTACAAAATGTGACGCGCCGGTGGCCGAATCGGGTCACCGAGGAGACGCCTGTGGTTAGTGTTGAAAGCGGGGGAAACCAAGGCGGCGCGTTTACATTCGTTGCGTTTGGCCGATAGCCGATTCGTTCCCGTCAGTCCGTGCCGGCGTCGCGCTCCAGCGCCGCGATGATCCGGCGCATCATCTCGTAAAACACCTCGCGCTCCTCGGGCCGCAGTGCATCGGTGGCGATGCCGTTGACCTCGATCGCGGAAACGAAAGCCGCCTTGGCACGTTCGAGTCCGAGCGGGGTTAGGGAGACCTGGGCGCTGCGCCGGTCGTTCGGGTCGGGCGTCCGTTGCACCAGCCCGTCGCGCTCCATCCGGTTGAGCGTGTTCGCCATGGTTGGCTGCTCTACCGCTGCCAGCTGCGCCAGCGCCTTCTGCGTCATCGCCCCACCATCCTGCAGCGCGAAGAACACCGGCATTGGCCCCGAATTGCCGCCTGCCAGTCGCCGCTCGATGGCCCGCGCAAACAGCCGCGCCGCCCAGTTGGTGAGGTACCCGGCCGAGGTTTCGCGGACATAGCTCATGTACATAGCTTGCTATTTAAATTCATAGTGTGCTATGTAACTGCTGTTGGCCGCGAAACGCAAGGAGGCTTTGATGTCCGCAAGAAGTAGTTCGACACGCTACGGCAGCGTTGCTATCGCCATCCACTGGCTCACCGCGCTGATGATCGTCGGACTGTTCGCTACCGGCCTGCTGGCTGCTGCGCAGATCGACCCAGCCGCCAAGCTCGCACTGCTCAGGGCGCACATTCCGCTCGGGGCAGGCGTGCTGCTGCTCACGCTGCTGCGCATTGTCTGGTGGCTCGCCTTCGATCGCCACCCGGCGTTGCCGGTCGATCAGCCTGGCTGGCAAAGGTTCACGGCCAAGGCAGTGCATCTTGCCCTCTATGCCGTCGTGCTGGTCACCGCTTCGAGCGGCATCGCCACTATCATCCTGTCGGGTGCGCTGCCTGCCATCATCGGCTCCGCCACACTCCCCAACCTCGAGACGGTGCTGCCGCGCACCGTTCACGGCCTCACCTCGCGCCTGATGCTGGGCCTGCTCGCTCTCCATATCGGGGCAGCGCTCTATCACCAGTTCATCCGTCGCGACCGGCTGCTGGCCCGCATGGGGGTGGGTGCGGCCTGAGCGGCCCGACTGGTCCGCAGCGCGTCAAGCCCTGAGGAGTTCCAACAAAAACAACAAGGCCGGGATCGCTCCCGGCCTCGAATACGCTGCGATGTCTCTGGCTTAGAAGCTGAAGGTCAGGCCGGCCTGAACCACGTGGCTGCCGATGTTGACGATCGCGTCATCGCCGCCGCCTTCGAGGTCTGCATCGACGATAGCCTTGTAACGATAGCCAAGGTCGAGAGCGATGTTGTCGGCGACATCAACCTTCACGCCTGCACCAACCTGGTAAGCCCAGCCCCAGCCGGACATATCAACGCTGTAGGCGGGGGCGACCGAAGTCGCCTCGGCGCTGACAAAGCCGGCGCCCAGACCGGCGCCGATATAGGGCGTGAAGCCCGAGCCGGTGTCGATATCGAACCAGAGGTTGCCGAGCAGGTAGGTGGTGCTGGCCGAACCATCGACCGGGAAGGTGACAGCATCATCCACCGTCACGTCGGTCAGACCGATGGCGCCGCTGGAGAGTTCGATTTCGCCACGAAGGTTGTCGGTGAAACGCGCACCCGCGGCAACGCCAAACAGCCAGCCGATATTGGTGTCGAAGTCATAGAATTGGCCAGGCGCCGAACCGTCGTCAGCCTCGACATTGTTGGCCCACACCCCGCCACCGAACACGCTGACGTACCAGCCGGTATCGGCAACGGCCACCGGCTGGTCGACCGGGACGTCGACGATCAGATCCGCCGCGAGGGCAGGGGTGCCGACGATGAGCGCCACGGCGGCAGCGCCGGTGAGCAGTTTGAACAGGTTCATGTTGGAGCCTCCCAGAAGTGAGCTGCCTCAATGTTTTGCAGATGAGATGTATTCGTGGAAGCGGAGAAAGCAGCTTTCGGCACATCAATTTCGCCAGTGGCGCATAATGGCAACACCGGGCCGAAAGTGAGGCAAGCAACGGAGTCACGCGGTTGCTGATACATTCGGGGTCGGAATAAAAATGAGCTGCTGAAAGCTATGCACGGCCCCGCCACCAAAGCTCTCGCCGGGGCCGGTGGTCGTCCGCGGACCTGCCGCAAAAAACTAAGAAGGCCGGGATCGCTCCCGGCCTTCTTCGCGTATCGATAGGATACGTTCTTACTCTTCGTCGCCGAACGCGTCGGCGGCAGCGGAGCCGGCCTCGGCCTGGCCAGCCGCGAACTCTTCGGCCGCCTCGTCGTCGTAGTTGATCGCGGTGAGATCTTCACCGGCAGCCTGGCGGGCCGCCTCGTCTTCCGAGCGGGCGACGTTGACGGTGATCGACACCGCAACTTCGGCATGCAGGTGCAGCGGCACCGGGTGAACACCGACGGTCTTGATCGGGTTGGCGAGATCGACCTGCGAACGACCGACGCTGAAACCGTCGTTGTTCAGCGCGTCGGCCACGTCGCGCGACGACACCGAGCCATAGAGCTGGCCGGTTTCGCCGGCCTGGCGGATGATGACGACCGACTTGCCGTTGAGACCCGACGCGATACCGGCAGCGGCCTCGCGGCGCTCCTGGTTGCGCTTTTCGATGTCGGCGCGATCGCGCTCGAACTTCTTGCGGTTGGCTTCGGTGGCGCGCAGTGCCTTCTGCTGCGGCAGCAGGAAGTTACGGGCGAAACCGTCCTTCACCGACACTTCGTCGCCGATGTGGCCGTGCTTGCCGATACGCTCGAGGAGAATGACTTTCATGATGCTTTCCTATGCTGTCCCGTTCACGAGTGAACG
>JAESFN010000169.1_pt1 | contig 96270 bp, 95 predicted proteins | sample 9269411 | NCBI WGS metagenome assembly JAESFN01 (sample SAMN14505399, study PRJNA617100) | algae metagenome | isolation source: Iphinoe sp. HA4291-MV1 and co-occurring heterotrophs from trail next to... | place: USA: Maunawili Falls, Hawaii | collected 2009-07-25
CCGGCAACGCCGTAAGAAACGATCGCACGCATTCTGATACCCTCTATTCCGCTGCTGCAGCGTCGTCCCTGTCGGAACGGGCCAGCGCTATCAGTTCATCCCCGTGCGCCTCGATGTAGTCACGAGCCGCCTGCATACAAGTGCGGCCGTAATCGATGACCCAGGCGTCTCCGGGGTGGTTGTGTTGTTGTTTGAGCCGGTCGAAGTCGGCGAGCGTCGCGTCGATTTCGACGATTCGTTCATTCAGCCGCTGCTCGACCAGTGACTGCGGGAGTTCCGAAGCGAAGCGCAGGAACAGCAGAAACTCGCTGCGGAACTCGTCTTCGCCAAGCTTTTCGAACATCGACTGGATGAACGCAGCGCGGCCGGCCGGCGTGATCGAATAGATCTTCTTGGCGGGCTTGCCGTCCTGCTGTTCTACGCGCGCCGTAACCAGCTTTTCCTGTTCGAGGCGCGCCAGCGAGGGATAGATCGCCCCATAGCTGGCGTCGATGAAATACGAATACTCCCCTTCAACGGAGAGCTTTCGGATCTCATATCCAGTCGCGTCGCCATCGTAGAGGATGGCAAGGCAGATGGTTCTGACGTTCATTGGCTACCTATCCGGCTGGCATATAACGGACCAGCATATGCCGGGCCTATATATGGAGCCGGAAGAAAGCGCAACAAGGGCTGCAAGAGGGGCTGCCATGCATTTTCTTCATGGCCAACCGTTTGAATACTAACGGTTTCCGTCAGGCGTCGGCGAACCGCAGCATCTCGGCGAGAGCTCGAAGCGCCAGCCTTTCGCTGGCTGCGGCTACGAACCAGGCATTGAGAAACCCGTTGTCGCGGTGGCCGCAGGTGAGCGGCGCCCCGTCCATTCCCAGTACCACACCACCCGCCGCCTGCAGCACCGCCTGGCCGGCGGCGGTGTCCCATTCCGAAGTTGGGGTAAATCGCGGGTAAAGCTGCGCAGTGCCTTTGGCGAGCAGGCAGAACTTCAGCGACGAGCCGACCGAGACATCCTCGGCCACCTCGAGCGTGTCGCACAGTTCGGCCAGCGCCGCGTGTCCATGCGAGCGGCTGGCGACGATGCGCAGCGGGTGCTCGGCTTCGGCAACCTGCAGCGGCCGCACGTCCGCAACGGCGCCGGCGCTTACCTGGCCTACGAAGGCCCCGCCGGGGCCGCCCCAGTAAATCTCACCGGTCTCGGGCGCCAGCACCACTCCGCTGACCGGGTGCCCGTTCTCGCAGTAGGCGATATTCACGGTGAACTCGCCGTTGCGTTTCAGGAACTCCTTGGTGCCGTCGAGCGGATCGACCACGAAATACCGCGTCCCCAGTTCGGGGATCCGCCCTGCCGCGACGCTCTCCTCGGCCAGTACCGGCAGTCCGGTCTCGGCGAGGTATTCCAGGATGATCGCCTCGGCTCGCTGGTCGGCCTCGGTGACCGGCGAGCCGTCCGGCTTTTCCATGGCTACGACCGGACGATGGTAGACCTCGAGGATCACCTCGGCCGCGGCGATCGCCGCACGATTCATCAGCTCGGCAAACGGCAGGCTCATCGGATTTCTACGTCCAGTCCGAGGTCGAGCGGCCTCGCGCCCATGGTGATCTGGCTCGATGAGATATAGTCGACCCCGGTCTCGGCGATGCCCCGCACGCGCTCCAGCGTCACGCCGCCGGAGGCTTCGAGCCGCGCCCGGCCCGCGGTCAGCTTCACCGCCGCGCGAAGCAACTGGTTGTCCATGTTGTCGAGCATCACGATGGTGGCGCCGGCATCGAGAACTTCAGCCAGTTCGTCGAGAGTGGTGACCTCGATCTCGATCGCGACGAGGTGTCCCGCCGCCGCCCGCGCCGCCCGATAGGCCTCGCCGGCGCCGCCCGCCACGGCGATGTGGTTGTCCTTGATCAGGATGGCGTCGCTCAATGCGTAGCGATGGTTCGCGCCGCCGCCGCAGCGCACCGCATATTTCTCGAATGCCCGGAGCCCCGGCGTGGTCTTGCGCGTATCGCAGATCTGCGCGCCGGTGCCGGCCACTGCTTCCACAAACTTGTGCGTATGTGCGGCGATGCCGCTGAGATGATTCAGGAAATTGAGCGCCGTCCGCTCACCGGCCAGCAGTTGCCGCGCATTCCCCGACACCACCGCGACGATGTCCCCTTTGGTCACCACGGCGCCGTCGGCGACCTGCGGATCGATGGACACGCCGTCACCCAGTTGCCGAAACACCTCCCGAGCCAGCGGCAGCCCGGCGATCACTCCAGCCTCGCGTGCCGACAGCGTCGCCGTCGCCACGGCGTCAGCCGGGATGGTCGCCTGTGAGGTAAGGTCACCGGCCAGCCCCAGGTCTTCGGCGAGAGCGCGGCGAATTGCGTCTTCGATGAGGGCAGGGGGCAGGGCGCCGATAAGGGTGTCGCGCATGTCTGGGCTCTGGTGCTGGCGGCCAGCGGTTTACGCGAGCGCGCCACCCCACGCAATGCCGCGCCGCCGCGCTCATTACCTCCACGGTCGGAACAAATCGGGTGCGCAGTCGTTCCGACCCAGCGCCAGTTCTGGGCGGGTTGGCTGTTGCATCACAAGAAGAACGGAGAAAAACCATGCAGCTCAAGCGCTTATTGCTTACGACCACGAGCCTTTGCATGCTCTCGCTGCTCCCGCTGACTGCCCTTGGGCAGGATGCGGGGCTGACCGCAGCCTACAACGCCTATGTCGAAGCCCAGAGCGGCGACGACGCAGAAGCCAAGGCCGCGGCCGAGGCGGCGTTCCTCGCCGAGTGCCAGCGCATCGGCGCGCCCGACCTCAAGCAGTGTATCGCCATTGCTACCGGGGCCGCCACCGTCGAGCAGCCCGCGCCGCCTGCAGAGGAGCCGCCGCCGGCGGCCGAAGAGCCCGCGCCACCGGCTGAAGAGCCGGCGCCTCCGGCTGAGGAGCCTGCACCGCCCGCGACCGAGCAACCCGCGCCCGCCGAGCAACGTGCCGCTCCGGCCGAGCAGCCGGCGGCTCCAGCGGAGCAGCCACCAGCAGCCGAACAGCCTGCTGCCCCCGCAGAGCAGCCGGCCGCACCTGCCGAGCAGCCGTCGCCCGCCAGCGACCCGGCGCTGATCGCTGCGTTCGAGGCTTACGTTTCAGCCAGCTCCAGCGGCGATGCCAATGCCAAGGCTGCCGCCGAAGCTGCCTTCCTCACCGAGTGCAACCGTCTCGGCATTCAGTCGCTCGACGAGTGCCTGGCGCTGATGGGCGGTGCTCCGGCCACTCCGGCGACGCCAGCCGAACCTGCAACGCCCGCCGAACCCGCCCAGCCGGGTGAGCCTGCGCAGCCAGGTGAAGCTCCGGCGACCGACCAGTCCGGTCAGCCGCTCGAAGTGGTGCCTGACCAGGAGACGCCGGATGCTCCGGCCGCACCGGTGCTCGACAGTGCCAAGGATGCAGCGGGGGCCGGTGCCGAACAGCCTGCTCCGGCCCAGCCGCCGGCTGCCGAAACGCCGCCCCCGGCTACCGATGCCGAGGCCCAGACCCAGGCGCCACCGCCGGCCGAGGAAGTCGAGGCGACGGTCGTCACCGAGGGCAAGCGGGTCGACCAACTCCCGGCTCCCGAAGTCCCTCCGGCCGCTCAGGAGGCCAGGAAGGATGGCGACAAGCTGATCATCAATATCGGCATCAACATCGACATCTTCACGCCCTACAAGGATCGCGACCGTATCGGCCGCGGCGACGAGGTCTATTACGAAGAGCTCGACAATGGCCGCTACCGCCAGACCGTCATCCGGCCGGACGGCACCCGCGTCGTCACCGTGTGGAACCGCTACGGCGAGATCATCCGCCGCGTGAAGGTGCTGCCAGACGGTACCCGCATTATCCTGGTCTTCTCACCCGACGACCGTCGGGACGACGACTGGCGCGATCCGGGCGACGACCTGCCGCCGTTCTACCTGCCGATCCCGGTCGATGATTATGTGCTCTACAGCGAACGCTCGGACGAGGGCGACATCGAGCGCTTCCTCAGTGAACCACCGCTGGAGAAGGCCGCTCGGGTCTACACCGTCGACGAGGTGAAGCGTTCCGCCCGTATTCGCGACACGGTGCGCCGCGTCGAGATCGGTGACCTGACCTTCGACACCGGCTCGGCCCAGCTCGGCCGCGATCAGGTCGGCTCGCTCGGCAAGGTTGCCGAGGCGATGAAGAAGATCCTCCAGCGCAACCCCGGCGAGACCTTCCTCATCGAAGGCCACACCGACGCCGTCGGCTCGGACGAATCCAACCTCGTCCTCTCCGACGAACGCGCCGGTACCATCGCCGACCTCTTGACCGAGTTCTACGACATCCCGCCGGAGAACCTGACGACCCAGGGGTATGGCGAACGCTACCTCAAGGTCGAGACGGATGGCGCCGAGCGGGCCAACCGCCGCGTCACCGTCCGCCGCATCACCTCGCTGGTCTCCGGCGGCCAGGGCTGACGGACAGCGGCAGCAGCAACTATCGAAGCCCCGGGAGCATCCCCGGGGCTTCTTCTTTGTCGGCGGAAATGCTTGCCGCCATAGACAAGCCAAACTCCCCGTTCTAATTGAACGTCGTTCACTGGAGTTTGCGTCATGGCCCGTCGTGCCGATCATTCCAAGGAGGAGCTGGCGAGCCTCGTGGTCAACACCGCCGAGGAGCTGATCGCCGAGGAGGGGATCGACGCATTCTCGGCCCGCTCGCTTAGTCGTGCCATCGGCTACACCGCCGGCACGCTCTACCATCACTTCAAGGACCTCGATGACATCGTCACCCAGGTGAACACCCGCACACTGGTCGGCCTGGCTCAGGCCTTTGCCGATGCCACGCCGTCGGGCGATCCGCGCCAGATGCTGCACAACTATGCGGACGCCTTTCTCGGCTACATCACGCTGAAGCGGAACCTGTGGAACGCACTGTTCGAATTCCGCCGCAAGCCCGACCAGCCGGTGCCGCCCTGGTACATCGAGGCCATCGCCTCGCTGATCCGCATCATCGCCCAGTGCTTCCACGACATCCGGCCCGACCTCGACGACAAGACGGCCCGCCAGTCGGGGCAACTGGTCTTCGCCTCGATCCACTCGGTCGTCTCGCTGGACAGTTCCGGCCGCCTGAGCCTCGTCATGGATCGCGATATCGGCAAGGTCGTGCACGAACTCGTCGACATGCACATCCTCGCCTACACCCACCGGGCGAAATAGGTTCTCCTGCGGGGACAGGCCGGCCCGCTGCACATGGCTGCCTGAGCACTGACTCCCGACTCGCATCGGTTGATGTCGGGTAGGGAGGGATGGCACCCAGGCGTGCCGCAGTCACTCGACCTCGGCGCCCAACTCATTGATTTCACTTAACATCAAAGACAATCTAAACGCCGTTCAATTTTTCTCTTGAACGGCGTTTAAAACCCTGTATGTTGATCGTCGTGAACAGCGTTCAATTAAACGCCGACACCAACCGAAGGGAGACGCACTGCGATGTTGAACGTTCTGAAGACCCTGTTCCTGGGTGCCTCGGCCCGCGCCGAGGAGCAACTCACCGACCACTTCGCCATCGACCTGATCGAGCAGAAGATCCGTGAGTCCGAAACGGCGCTTGCGCTCGCCAAGTCGACCCTCGCGGCGCTGATCATCCGCCAGCGCAACGAGACCCAGACCCTCACCCGCCTCGAGACCCAGATTGCCGATCTCGAGACCCGGGCGCGCCAGGCGCTGGCCGCCGGTCGTGAAGACCTCGCCGCCGATGCGGCGGCTGCCATCGCCAGCCTCGAGAACGAGCGGGCCGTGCGCCGCGACACACTCGCTCAGCTCACCGATCGCGTGGCTCGCACTCAGGCTTCGGTGGAGAAGGCCAACCGCCGGATCATCGATCTGCGGCAGGGCATGATCTCGGCCCGCGCCGCCGACGCCGAGCGCAAGGCGCAGAAGTCGCTCAACCGCTCGATCGGCAACACCAGCGCGATCCGGGAGGCCGAAGACCTGATCGCCCGCGTCGTCAACGGCCCCGATCCGTTCGCCGAAAGCGAGGTGCTCGACGAGATCGACGCCGGGCTCAGCCAGACCGGCATCCGCGATCGCCTCGGCGATGCCGGCTTCGGCGACAAGACCAAGGTCCGCGCCGACGACGTGCTCGCTCGCCTCAAGTCCACCAGCCTCTGAACCGCAACCGCATTCGAACCAAAGGGAACCTCAAATGAACTCCGACAACAACCAGATCTACATCATGTTCAACGCTGCCGGCGTCGCCGCCGCGCTGTTCCTCCTCTCGCTGTCGCTGTGGCTCGCACCGGTCGACCTGTCGACCAAGGGCTACTGGGGCATGGGCATCGTGCTCTTGATGGGGAGCCTGGTGAACCTCGTCAAATACCGCACCGACGACCGCAACGCCCGCGACGTGGTGCGGCAGCTCGAGCAGGCCAAGAACGAAAAGATCCTCAAGGATTACGTCGGCAACCAGTGATCCCAGTCACGGCCGACGTGGAAGCCCCGGGCCAGTTCCCGGGGTTTCTGTTGTCGACCCTGCCTGATGACAAATGCACCGGCCCCCATCTCCCCCCTTGCGGGGGAGAATGGAATTTCTTGGGCTTAGCTTCTTGGCTAAGCCTCAGAAATTCCAAGAGGGGGGACGTGGCTGGCCCCCGCCAAGGGAGTGATGGCTGAGAGATCGAGGCTCACCCCAGCCGATAGGGCACCACCTCTCGCCGGTCGACGTCGATCTCCAGCCGTGCATCCATCGGCGGCACCGAGCGCTGGATGCAGTTGGTGCGCGGGCAGATCCGGCAACTGATGCCGATCGGCTCGAAGCCGCGCGTCAGGTCGAGGTCGGCGGCATAGGTCAGCCGCCCCGCATGCGCCACCTCACACCCCAGCGCATAGGCGTAGCGCCGTACCGGGCCGCGAAAGCCGCCAGTGTGCTTCTCTTCCGACCAGGCGAGGCAGAGGTAGCGGTTCCCATCCGGGGTTTCTGCAAGCTGCCGCGCGATACGGCCATTATGCTCGCCGAACACCCGGTGCACGTTCCACAGCGGGCACGCTCCGCCGAAGCGCGGGAACTGCAGCGGCGTTGCCGAATGGCGCTTGGTGATCGTCCCGGCAGCATCGACGCGGGCAAAGAAGAACGGCACGCCGCGCGCCTTGGGCCGCTGCATGGTCGAGAGTCGATGCCCGACCTGTTCCATGGAGGCGCCGAACTCGAACGCCAGTTCCTCGACATCGTAGCCGGTCCGGTCTGCCGCCGCGAGGAACGCGCCGTACGGCATCTGCAGCGCCCCGGCGAAATAGTTGGCGAGCCCCAGCCGGCAGATATCGGCGGCCTGCTGCGTCTTGAACTCCGCCCCGGCGACGATCCGGTCGATCAGCTCCGCCTGTTCGATCAGCGCCAGTTGCACGCCGAGCTGGAAGTACTGCGTCGTTGGCGCCAGTCGCCCGTTCAGCACAATGGCGCGCGCGACCCGATCGAACCGCCGCAGTTGATCCGGTGCGTTCGGCTCCTCGAACAGCACCGAAATCTGGTGCCGGGTCGTCAGGTAGCTGGCCAGTCGCTCGAGCCGGCCATGCAGCGCGAGGCCGATGCGCGCCGCGAGGCTTTCCGCCGCCAGATCGAGCGGATCGATGTAGTTGTTGGCATAGTGGAAGAAGTCGCGCACTTCTTCGTAGCTGGTCTGCAGCCCGGGGCCGCCAACCATTGCTGCGTCGGCGCCCATCAGCCGCTCATTCGCCTTGCGATAGGCCTCGTAGAGCCGCAGCAGCGCTCGTGCCGTATCCGGCGCGCTTGAGGCCACCGATTTGAGCTCGATCAATCCGGGCGCCGCCTCGCCGAACAGCGGATCGGCCATCGCCTCGCGCAGATCCGCCAGCACCCGGTCGGCGCCTTCCGAAGTGAGTTCGGTCAGGTCGAGCCCGAAATTCTCCGCCAGCGTCAGCATCAGCGCCGCGGTCAGCGGCCGCTGGTTGTTCTCGATCTGGTTGAGGTACGACACCGAGATTTCGAGGCGCCGCGCCAGCTCGCGCTGCGTCAGCCCCGCCTTGGTGCGCGCCGCCCGCACTCGGGCGCCGGCGAAGATCTTTCGGTCGGCCATTCGCAAGTTCGCAATTTCACAGTTTGCAACTTTGCAGAATTAGCAGGTCCGCACATTCCTGTCTCTCGCCGTGTCATCGGACCGTGTAAGCTGGCGCATGAGTTAAGCTCAGGGGACTCCATGCAAAAGATCATTGCCGCACTCGAGCAGCGGCGCAGCGAGGCCCGTCTCGGCGGTGGCCAGAAGCGCATCGAGGCGCAGCACGGCAAGGGCAAGCTCACCGCACGTGAGCGCCTCGAGGTCCTGCTCGATCCCGGTTCGTTCGAGGAATACGACATGTTCGTCACCCACCGGGCGGTGGATTTCGGCATGGAGCAGAACATCATCCCGGGTGATGGCGTGGTCACCGGCTGGGGCACCATCAATGGTCGCCTGACCTACGTGTTCAGCCAGGATTTTACGGTGTTCGGCGGCTCGCTCAGCGAGACCCACGCCCAGAAGATCTGCAAGATCATGGATCTCGCGGTGCAGAACGGCGCGCCGGTGATCGGTCTCAACGATTCCGGCGGCGCCCGCATCCAGGAAGGCGTCGCCGCGCTCGGCGGCTACGCCGAGGTATTCTGGCGCAACGTCCAGGCCTCGGGCGCCATCCCGCAGATCTCGGTGGTGATGGGCCCCACTGCCGGCGGCGCCGTCTATTCCCCCGCCATGACCGACTTCATCTACATGGTGAAGGACACCTCCTACATGTACGTCACCGGCCCGGACGTGGTGAAAACCGTCACCTCCGAGATCGTCACGCACGAGGAACTCGGCGGCGCCTCCACCCACACCAAAGTCTCGTCGGTCGCCGACGCCGCCTTCGACAACGACATCGAGACCCTGCTGGAAGTCCGCCGCCTGTTCGACTTCCTGCCGCTCAGCGCCGCGGGCAAGCCGCCGGTGGTCGCCGTCAACGACACCGTCGACCGCGCCGAGCCCAGTCTCGATACGCTGATCCCCGACAGCGCTCAGAAGCCCTACGACATGCGCGAGGTGATCCTCAAAATCGCCGACGAGGGCGATTTTCTCGAGATCCAGAAGGATCATGCCGGCAACATCCTCGTCGGCTTCATCCGTCTCAACGGCAGCACCGTGGGCGTCGTCGCCAACCAGCCGCTGGTGCTGGCCGGTTGCCTCGACATCAACTCCTCGAAGAAGGCCGCGCGGTTCATCCGGTTCTGTGACGCCTTCTCGATCCCCATCCTGACGCTGGTCGATGTCCCGGGCTTCCTCCCTGGCGTCGCCCAGGAGTATGGCGGCATCATCAAGCATGGCGCCAAGCTGTTGTTTGCTTATGCCGAGGCCACCGTCCCCAAGGTCACGGTGATCACCCGCAAGGCCTATGGTGGTGCCTATGACGTGATGGCGAGCAAGCACATCCGCGCCGACGTCAACTACGCCTGGCCAACCGCCGAGATCGCCGTGATGGGCGCCAAAGGCGCGACCGAGATCCTCTACCGTTCCGAACTCAGCGACAAGGACAAGATCGCCAAACGCACCGCGGACTACGAAGCCCGCTTCGCCAACCCCTTCGTCGCCGCCGAACGCGGCTTCATCGACGACGTGATCATGCCGCACGGCACGAGACGGCGGGTGGCGCGGGCGTTCGAGACGCTCAGGAACAAGAAGCAAGCCGTGCCGCTGAAGAAACACGGGAACATTCCGCTGTGAGTCAGAGCGAATGAGTTGGCTGGTTTTTGATGCAGCTTTCGACGTAGTCGTGGCGGAGGACAGCACCTGGCTGCAAGGATATACCTATCGCCACGAGTGGATCTCGCTTGGTGAGGCAGCCACGGAAGCCGAGGTGCGACGACTGCAGTCCTTTCCGCTGCGGTGGGAAATCAGGCCCCGAGGGAGCGGCAAGGTCAGGTACTACCTGGAGTTGGACGGTCGATCGGCCCCTGAGCGGGCCGCAACCGCCGTACGCGCTCCTAACGGCGGTATCGTCGTTATCGCCGAAGTTGACGAGGTCCGTTGGGCGTCGCTCCTTCACGCTTTCGAGGTCTTTGCCGCAGCCCCATTTCCGAAGCACTTCAGGATCAGCGTCCCCTTCGAGCTTTTGTCTTCTTGGGAGAAGCGTACTGCCGCACTGGAGGAATTCCTCGCTGGCACGCTACCTAACGGCAGTACCGAGGAGGTGACGATAGTTTTTCGGTACGGCGCCGAGTTGCCAGAAATGCGCGCATGATGGTGCGCCTCCCCCCGATCGCCGATCGCGCTGGTGTCGGCCAAGGCGTTATCCTAACCACCGGCCGTGCCCCGCGCGTCTCCCTCCCCCGTTGCGGGGAGGGATCAAGGGTGGGGGGAGCAGCCCTCTCGATGTCGGAGGCAAGGCGCCAATGAGCACAGAACTCGCCCGAAAGCTCCGTCGTGACCCACCCGAACCCGAGCGCCGCATGTGGGCAGTCCTCTTCCCGCTGCGTCGCCACGGCTACAACTTCCGCCGCCAGGCCCAGATCGGAGCCTATTATGCCGATTTCGCCTGCCGCCATCCGGCAATGGTGATCGAAGTCGACGGTGAAACCCACACCACCGACCTCGCGCAGTCCAACGACGCGACCCGCGACGACTATTTCGTCGGACGCGGCTATCGCGTGCTGAGGTTCTGGAACAACGAGGTCATGGAAAACGCCGAGGGCGTCTACCTGACCATCGCAGCAGCACTTGCCGAAGCATCCAGCATAGCTGCTCCCCCCACCCTTGATCCCTCCCCGCAACGGGGGAGGGAGTCGACTGCAGGCTCCGGGGTACCGCACGCGCAAACCGATAAGAAGACGTTCTGATGTTCTCCTCCCTCCTCATCGCCAATCGTGGCGAGATCGCCTGTCGCGTCATTCGTACCGCCAGGCGCATGGGCATCCGCACCATCGCCGTCTACTCCGACGCCGATCGTGATGCCGTGCATGTCAAACTTGCCGACGAGGCCATCCACATCGGTGGTTCCGCCGCCCGCGACTCCTACCTCTCGATCGAGAAGATCGTTTCCGCCTGCAAGGCAAGTGGCGCTGAAGCCGTCCACCCCGGCTACGGCTTCCTCTCCGAGAACCCCGCCTTCGCAGCTGCCCTCGAGGCCGAGAACATCATCTTCGTCGGCCCGCCGGTCAAAGCCATCGAGGCGATGGGCGACAAGATCACGTCGAAGAAGCTCGCTGCCGCGGCCGGCGTTTCCACCGTGCCCGGCCACATGGGTCTCATCGCCGACGCCGAAGAAGCGGTCACCATCTCGCGCACCATCGGCTACCCGGTGATGATCAAGGCTTCGGCCGGTGGCGGCGGCAAGGGCATGCGCATTGCCCACAATGATGCCGAGGCCCGCGAGGGGTTCGAGCGCTCGAAATCGGAAGCTGCCTCGAGCTTCGGCGACGATCGCATCTTCATCGAGAAATTCGTCACCGAGCCACGGCACATCGAGATCCAGCTGATCGGTGATCAGCACGGCAACGTGCTGTGGCTCAACGAGCGTGAGTGCTCGATCCAGCGCCGCAACCAGAAGGTGATCGAAGAGGCGCCGTCGCCGTTCCTCGATGCCGCAACCCGCAAGGCCATGGGCGAGCAATCCGTCGCCCTCGCCAAGGCGGTGGGTTACACCTCAGCCGGCACGGTCGAGTTCATCGTCGACAAGGACCGGAACTTCTATTTCCTCGAGATGAACACCCGCCTGCAGGTGGAACACCCGGTCACCGAACTGATCACCGGGCTCGACCTGGTCGAGCTGATGTTCCTCGCTGCAGCGGGCGAGAAACTGCCGCTGACCCAGGCCGATGTCCGCATAACCGGCTGGGCCATCGAGAGCCGCATCTACGCCGAGGACCCGTTCCGCAACTTCCTGCCCTCCACTGGCCGGCTCACTCGCTATCGCCCGCCGGCGGAGGAGGTTTCATCCGACCTCGTGGTGCGCAATGATACCGGCGTCGCCGAGGGCGGCGAGATCTCGACCTTCTACGATCCGATGATCGCCAAGCTCTGCGCCTGGGCGCCGACACGCGGCGAGGCGATCGACGCCATGGAAGTGGCGCTCGACGAGTTCGAACTCGAGGGCGTCGGCAACAATATCCCGTTCCTCTCGGCTGTGATGGGGCAGGAACGGTTCCGCGCCGGCCGCCTCACCACCGGCTACATCGCCGAGGAATTTCCCAACGGCTTCAGCGGCGTAGCGCCGGATGCGGAATCTCTTACGCATCTGGCGGCGCTCGCCTGCTGCTCGGCCTTCGCCCTCGACAAGCGGCTCTACCCGACGACGCCCGAGCCCCGCGCCGTGATCATCGGGGATCAGCGCTGGGACTTCTCGGTGCGCGCCGACGGCATCGAGTATTGGCTCACCGCGCCAGACGGCAAGAAGCTGCTGGTCGAAAGCGGCTGGAAGCCGGGCAACAGCCTCTGCATCGCCCGCGTCGATGGGCGCCTGCACCACGTCAAGCTCGACCGTGTCACCGGCGGCTTCCGCCTGCGCTGGCGCGGCGCCGATCTTGTCGCCCGGGTGCTGCTGCCGCACGTCGCCGACCTGATGCCGCTGATGCCGGTGAAAGTCCCGCCGGACCTTTCGAAATTCCTGCTTTGCCCGATGCCCGGCCAGATCGTCCGCATCGATGTCGCCGAAGGCGATATCGTCGAAGACGGCCAGACCCTCGCCATCGTCGAGGCGATGAAGATGGAGAACGTGCTGAAGGCCGAAAAGCGCGCCCGGATCAGCAAGGTCCGCGTGAAGCCCGGTTCGGTGCTGGCGGTAGACGAGGTGATCCTGGAGTTCGAGGCGGTATGAGCGTCGGGCCGACCTTCGCCGACTGGGCCAAACTCGCCCAGAAAGACCTGCGCGACACTCCGGTGGAGTCGCTGAATCGCGACTACGGCGATCTCCCGATCCGCCCCGCCTACTTCGCTGACGATGTCGACCCCGCCGTCGCCGCGTCCCTCCCCGGCGCCGCGCCGTTCACCCGCGGCGTGCGCGCCACCATGTATGCCAACCGGCCCTGGACCATCCGGCAATATGCCGGCTTCTCCACGGCGCGCGAGTCCAACGATTTCTATCGCAAGAACCTCGCGGCCGGCCAGAAGGGCCTCAGCGTCGCCTTCGACCTCGCCACCCATCGCGGCTATGACAGCGACCATCCGCGCGTCACCGGCGATGTCGGCAAGGCCGGCGTCGCCATCGACAGCGTCGAGGATATGAAAATCCTGTTCGACGGCATCCCGCTCGATCAGATGAGCGTGTCGATGACCATGAACGGCGCCGTGCTGCCGGTGCTCGCCATGTTCATCGTCGCGGCGGAAGAGCAGGGGGTGAAACAGGCCCAGCTCGACGGGACCATCCAGAACGATATCCTCAAGGAGTTCATGGTCCGCAACACCTACATCTACCCGCCCGCGCCGAGCATGCGGATCGTCGGCGACATCATCGCCTACACTGCTCAGCACATGCCGAAGTTCAATTCGATCTCGATTTCCGGCTACCACATGCACGAGGCCGGGGCGACTGCCGTGCAGGAGCTGGCCTACACCATCGCCGACGGCATCGAGTATGTGCGCTCGGCACAGGCGCGCGGGCTCGATATCGATGCCTTCGCACCGCGGCTGAGCTTCTTCTTTGGCATCGGCATGAACTTCTTCCTCGAGGTGGCAAAACTCCGCGCCGCGCGGACGCTGTGGCACAAGTTCATGACCCAGCTGGGGGCCAGGGACGCGAAATCGCTGGTGCTGCGCACGCATTGCCAGACCTCCGGCGTGTCGCTGACCGAGCAGGACCCGCACAACAACATCGTCCGTACCACCATCGAGGCGCTGGCTGCAGTGCTCGGCGGCACCCAGAGCCTTCACACCAACAGCTTCGACGAAGCCATTGCGCTGCCGACGGAATTCTCCGCCCGCATCGCCCGCAACACCCAGTTGATCCTGCAACACGAAAGCCGCGTCACCGATGTGGTCGATCCGCTCGGCGGCTCCTACTACATCGAAGCTCTCACCGCCGACCTGGTGGAGCGTGCTGGCGCGCTGATCGCCGAGGTGGAGGCCGAGGGCGGCATGACCGCCGCGGTGCAGGCCGGCACGCCGAAGCTCGCGATCGAGAAAGCCGCCGCCCTGCGCCAGGCTCGCGTCGATCGCGGCGAGGACGTCGTCGTCGGGGTGAACCGCTACCGGCTCGAGAACGAACCACCGATTGCCATCCGCGAGATCGACAACAACAAGGTGCGCGACGAACAGGTGGCTCGCCTCGCCGAAATTCGCCGCATGCGTGATTCCGATACCGTTGCCGCTGCGCTCAGGTTCCTCAAGGAGCAGGCGAGATCCGGCGGCAACCTGCTCGCCGCCAGCATCGCCGCCGCCCGTGTGCGGGCCACCCTCGGTGAGATTTCCGCCGCGCTGGAGCAGGTCTTCAACCGCCACTCGGCGGTCACCCGCGTCATCTCTGGCGTCTATGCCGAAAGCTACGCTGCCGATCCGCAATATGCGCAGCTCACCGAACGGATCGCTGCCTTCAATGCCAAGGAGAAGCGCCCGCCGGCACTGTTCATCGCCAAGATGGGGCAGGATGGGCACGACCGCGGCGCCAAGGTGATCGCCACCGCCTTCGCCGACCTCGGCTTCACCGTTCACATGGGCGACCTGTTCGAAACCGCCCCTGAGGTTGCCGACCATGTCGCCGAGCTGAAGGTCGACGCCGTCGGCGTCTCCTCGCTCGCCGCCGGCCACAAGACCCTGGTTCCCGAGCTGATCGGCGAACTGCGGGGCAGGGGCCTGGGCGACGTCACCGTCATCGTCGGCGGCGTCATCCCCGAGCAGGATTACGATTTCCTGCGCCAGGCCGGTGTCGCCGAGATCTTCGGCCCCGGCACCAACGTGCTGGAGGCGGCGTTCTCGGTGCTGAACCAGATCGAGGGGAGGCTCTCCAACCGATGATCGGTCGCCTCAATCACGTCGCCATCGCCGTCCCGGACCTCGCGGCTGCTGCAGCGAAGTATCGAGATCTGCTGGGCGCCGACGTGCATCCCCAGCACGAGCTGCCCGAACACGGTGTCACGGTCGTCTTCGTGCACCTCGAAAACACCAAGATCGAACTGATGACCCCGTTGGGGGAAGACTCGCCGGTCAGGAAGTTCCTCGATGCCAACCCCTCGGGCGGCATGCACCACGTCTGCTACGAAGTCCCCGACATCGCCTCGTCCATCCGCACCCTGGTCGAAGCCGGCGCCCGCGTCCTCGGCGATGGCAAGCCCAGGATCGGCGCGCATGGCCTGCCCGTGGTGTTCCTGCATCCGAAGGATTTCGACGGCACGCTGATCGAACTCGAGGAGGTGAAGCCGGAGTTGCAGCCGGGGTGACCAGTTGCCAAGTCCGCTTGCCAGCAGCGGCAATCCCCAGCCGTGGCATCGCTGCAATTGGCCCCGGACGCTCCCTGTGCTACGCGAGCACTCGTTTCATCGGCCCGGGGCCCCTATGCTCAAGATTCTCCGCAACGCGCTCACCGACATTGTCGGCGGCTACGAGCAGCGCCGCGTCTGGATCGCGCTGGCCACCGAAGACATTTTCGACCAGCACCGTCGCACGACCCTCGGGCCCCTCTGGCTGCTGGTGAACTACTTCGCGTTTGCGGCCACGTTCATCTTCATCTTTACTCCGGCGTCACTTGACCCGCTGCATGCCATCTACATCGGCGTTGGCCTGTTGGTATGGACGTACATTGCTGATGTCGTCACCCAAGCTGTGTACCTGTTCGAGCGAGAAGAGAGCTTCATAAAGGGCACCACGCTACCCTTGTCGGTCTATGTGATGCGCCTCGCCCTGCAGAACCTGATCCGCTCTGGCTATGCCTTACTAGGTTGCGTCGTGATCCTGCTCCTAGCCGGGGTTAGCGTCACTCCGGCTTGGCTGTGGTCCGCGCTTGGCGTTGGTGTTGTTCTCGTTGCTTCGCCGGCGGTTATCACCGTGTTCGGCTTTCTCGGAGTGTTCTTTCCGGACAGTCAGTTCATCGTAGGCAACCTCATGCGCGTCGGCATGTTCGCAACACCGGTCTTCTGGGGCACCGCCGACGGTGACGCCGTCCGTACTGTGCTCTACTACTGGAACCCGTTCACCTACTTCATCGCGATCGTGCGCGAGCCGATCGTCAACGGCAACGCGCCGCTGAACTCGCTCTGGGTATGTCTCGCCATCACTCTCGCAATGTGGCTGGGCGCCATCATCCTGCTGGGTGTGTTCCGTCGCAAGGTGGCTTTGATCGTCTGATGGTCTCCCTTCGCGCCCACGATCTGCACCTCGACTACCAGGTGCGCGAGAAGCTGACGCTTCGGCCGCGTGATGCACGCCTCCCGCAGACGGGTGGCACCATTTCAGGCAGCGGCTCCCATCGCTTTGTCACCGCACTCGATGGTGTGAGCTTTGAGCTTCAGGCGGGGGATCGCCTGGGCTTGGTAGGCGCCAACGGCTCCGGCAAAACCACACTGCTCAAGGTGCTCTATGGCATCTACGAGCCAACGGCCGGCAGCCTCGAAATCCGCGGCAAGGTTGATGCGCTGTTCAACATCAACCTGGGCTTTCGCCCTGAAGCTACCGGCCGCCGCAACATCCTGCTGCGCGGTCTGATCAATGGCTGGACCGAGGAGCAGATCGCCGAGCGTACCGAGGGGATAGTAGAGTTCTCCGAGCTCGGCGATTTCATCGACATGCCGTTCAAGAGCTATAGCCAGGGCATGGCTGCCCGACTAGCGTTTGCCATCGCCACGGCGCTGGACCCTGAGATCCTGCTCATGGACGAATGGATTGGAGCAGGAGATGCGAGCTTCCAAAAGAAGGCGACCGATCGAATGAACGAACTCGCCGAGAGAGCGGGAATAATCGTGCTCGCCAGTCACAGCGAGGAGTTGCTCAGGAGAACTTGCAATAAGCGGTTGGAGCTTGAGGCGGGAGCGGTAAAGTCATTTGGATAGGTCGCACAACTAATCGGGCACCAACCCGAGTGCCGCAAGGCGGTCACGGAGCATTTGGCCAACTCGCTCAGGACTGTGCTCTCGGAGAATGAACTCGCGGGCGGCACGCCCGATGAGTGCGGCTTCATCTCGCCGATGGTATATGTGATGCATGTGGTGAGCTGCGGCCTCGATGCTGGGGTCCGCCCAGTGCTGTCCAGGGCGATAGTGAGGGTAGTCCCCAGGCCGGACCTCGATAAGGTCGAACGATACCGGATACCCGGTTCTGCCATTTACGAAATCCGTTGTTCCCGAATAGTCTGTCGCAATTACCGGCTTACCTCGAGCCATGGACTCTGCAAGACCGAGTCCGAAGCCTTCGGAGCGGTGAAGAGAAACGTAGCAGTCGCAGGCCCACAGAAAGCTATCAACTTCCGCTCGGGACCACACGCGGTTCACTAGGTGAATACGGGGATCCCCTTCAGTGCTTGCCCGAAGTGTCAGAAGTGACTCTCGGCGGCCTGGGCCGTCGCCCATCATCTTTATCATTAGAGCGACCCCAGCCTCGTCCGGATCGGGAAATGCGAGCCGAAACGCCTCGACAACTGCGTAGGGGTTCTTTCTCGACGCGTACGAAGCGAAATCAAACGAGAATGCGAACAGAAACGTATCGGTAGGGATGTTGAAATGAGATCGGGAGAACAAACTGGGCGATGGTGAGGGAATAGCCATCGGAATGTGCTGCACTGGACGATCGACCGCCGCGCCAAACGTCTCCTGATTGAACTTCGTTGCCGCCCAGACCTCATCCATTGAGTTCAGTGGGCGCGTCCATTCGTCTGGTAAGACCGGCAGCTCCCAGAATGGCCGCACAATGTTGTATCGACCATCGAGACCAGACGCCCCGAGGACTTGGATAGTTTCGGTCAACAGATTTGCGTTGACGCAGAAAATGTTCGTTCGTCTTGTGGGCCGCGGGGCTAGCAGGTCGTCGAAGCTCGAGTCTTGTTGTCGGGCACCGACGTGTAGCGTGAAGTTGTATGTCTCAACCGGGACTTGGACCGCCGTGGCCGCTCGTGCCATGGATCGAATAGATTCACCCATCCCGAACTCAGCGCGCGGGTACCCAATTAGCGTGACACCCGGGAGGAGCACAGGCGGCGCGATTGAGGCCTCGTCAGTAGATGCTGAGCCCCAACCACGGCGAACTAGATCCGCCCTGATGCGAGCTCTAACCTGCGACGGAACTATCCGAACAAGCGGCGCGATGACTGGACGAACGAGCTTCAAGGCGAGGACTGCGGCGCGTGCGACGCTCTCTGCGACAGGTCTCATTGATCGATCTCGCTAGCTGGCGAACGTCGAAATGTCATCATAAGTCGTTCGTGCGACCCCGCGATTCGCAGACCCTGACCCTAGTGCATGATCGAAAAGCAATGACCCTCTACCTCCATTCGAGCTTTCGGACAGCCAGTACATGGCTATGGGCGAAGCTCCGGCAAGACACCACGGTCGCATTTTGCGAGCCGTTCAACGAATTCCTTGCTGAGATATCCCAGTCCAACATCCAAGATAGGAAGCCTGAAAGTTGGGCCTCGGGACACCCGTCAACCGAACCGTACTTTGTCGAGTATGGTCCGCTGATCGATGGTGTGGGCGTTGCCGGCTACGATCGTTCTTTCGCCTTCGAACGCTTCTTTCCGCAGGCTGGGGTCCGCGGTGAGATCAGCCCTGCTGAGGTCGCGTATCTATCGAGTCTCGAGAGTGCGGCAACGATGAGCGGACGCACCGCAGTACTGGGTTTTACGAGATCGTTAGGGCGCGCGCCCGGTATCCGCAAGGCAATGGGTGGATATCATGTCTTTCTCTACCGTCCACTGCTCGATCAGTGGCTTTCATACTGGTCACAATATCAGCATGGTATGCCGTACTTCCTGCAGACCGTTGGCAGGACTCTTGAGGTTGGCAGAAGTCATTCGCCCGCTCTGGAGGAAATATTCAAGAGGTGCTGGGTTGGCCACGAAGCAACGGGCAACGTCGCGGGCTTCGTAAGTGCGACGGCCGCCTTCGAAGCGTTTGTCGCGATCCATGCTTACCTGTACTCATTCGTTGAGGACTGGGCGGATCTCCAAATTTCCACGCGGCGCCTTGCCTCTGAGAGGCGGTATCGTGCGACCATATCGAATGCTCTGCGGAACGCATCGGGGATTAGCGTAGATTTGGACGACGCTTCCCGTCGTCTTTCGGCCATCGACGATTTCGGGGGCGCCACGACTCGCGCCGTGGAGATTGTCGAAAGGCTGGTGGCGGCCGAGAAAGCCCTTTCGCCAGCAGTATCAACTATCGTCGGCGAGTTGCTTGCCGACCTTGCACTGGCTGAGGCCGTGTCGTCGGAAAGTGTTGCGATAATCCATAGGCTTACTAGCGATAACGCAGAGGTACTCCAGCAGTTGAGAGTGATAGCGGAGTCCAAACGCTACAGATGGGCAAATGGGTTAGCGAACGCGGTTAACCAGCTTCTGGGACGCTAATTCCACTTGCGTTTCGGCGAGCGCCAACAGAAGTCGCCTGTTAAACTCCGTGACGGTGTGGCGGTTCGCATAGGTCTGCATGGCTGATGTTGGCACCTCAATTCCGGTCTCAAGCAGCTCAGCTAACCGCTCCGGATCGTATCCCTCGAACGAGGCCACGGCATTTCCATACTCAGTGAAGGCCCCGATGGGTGAAACGATGGTAGGTATTCCCAGACCTAATAAGGTCGGCACAACACCGCTGCTTTCGCCGAGATTGCCTCGACGCAGTTGAACTGCAATATCGCACTTAAGCATATCCAGTTGCAGATCCCGCTCTGTTTTTGGCTCGGCGACTTCAACCCAAGCGCGATCACCGGCGGGCAGCGTCTGATCCACAAAGCGCCTGGCCAAGTAACCAGCAAGCACAAGCCGGGCCGGCACGCCTCTCGCTCTCAGCAGTCGGACCGCAGCCAAGACGACGTCCGTACCCTTGGAATAGGCAGTGGCGCCAAAGCTGCCGACGGTAAGGACGTCGGCCTTCTCGGCATCCGCTTCGGTCACTTCAGCTGGGAACACCGGATGGAAGAGGACGTCGACGGAAGTCTGGTCTCGCAACTCAGGCGATAGATCGTTCCTGATCAGACTCGAAGCCGCAACCGAGTTGACCAGAAAGTGGCGAACGCCGAGCGCAGCAATCGCGCGAACGCCGAGTACTCCCGCATCAACAGCCATTTTGTGGGCCTGCCAACTCTCAATACCGCCGCTGTGGGCGAAGGGCATCGAGTAAACGTCAGCCAAATATCCCAGGTAGTCTGACGCTTCCAGCTGCTTTGCGAGTTGCACTACATTGTGACAGCAGGGATCATGCAGGTAGCACACTGCGCGATTGGCACCACCCAAGCCGGATATGGCCTCAAGCAAGCGGAACGACTCAATATTGTGCTCTGAGTTTCCCAACACGAAGACGATCTTGTCGTAGTGCCCCCCCGCATCGCGGGCGAGCATACTTGACATGGGATAGAGTCTCGCGCGGCCACCGGACTGCTGTTCGAACATCACTCGCGTTCTGAGGAATAGCGCTACGTCCCTCACCTGGGAGTATACGTCGATTGCGGCGTCCACCGAGGGCAGGTGCTTGGCAGAGAAGTTCGCAATGCCACTCTCGTCCGGTGGCAGACATGTAACGATGGCGATCCGAGCCCTCTGGGCGGTCCCGATGACCGTGGCGGATTCTAGCATCGCCAAGGTAGCGTCTGCCTCCCTGCCCACGGCCACATCGATGTACTGCTTCAGGTCGCCGAACCGCCAACCCGACAAGGTATAGAATGACTGGATAGGCAAGGCACGTAGGCGCGCCATAACCCTCATGAAGCGTGATTTCATCAGACGTAAAGTTCCAGAGGCCAACGATCTATGACAGGACCCACCTTCGTGGCGATCACGAAGATATCGTCTCCTCGATGCTGCGTGGGTAGACCATTGCGCTTTAGAAACGCAATCGCTTCTGGCACAGGTTCTTCAAAGACATCCATTGTAGACAAGTAATCAATCCGAAATCCGGCGCCACCGAGCAGGCGACTAACGGAGTGTACATCATGCTCGAAGTTGTGGCGATACGGTGATCGACTGCGCTCGTATTGCATAAAGAAGTGCGGACGATACCCCTTTAGTATTTTCCAGGTATTTCTTGCGGAACAGCAGTTTGGTGTTGTTAGAAGGATCTTCCCTCCATCCTTGAGTATTCGATTGAATTCCACGAATGAGAACATTGGGTCGATGTCAAGGTGTTCCAAAACTTCGCAGAACAAGATTAAATCAAAATGCCCGCCACCAACTGGGAATAATTCTCGTTCTATGTCTATACTTATAGTATTAGAAATTACTCTGTCATTTGCGGCGGCTATCTGTCGCTTGTAAAATTTGAGGTCGGCGTTGTCGGAGAACACCGTTCCCCAAATGTCATCATATCCTAGTTGCTTAAGCAGAATCTGGAAGAAATCTGTCGCTCCGACCTCAACTGCAGACGTGCCTTCGAGCGTGCGGAGTAAGCGATCTGTTTCCTCGAAGCGCTTTTTGTGCTTGAGGTGATACTCATAGCTGAAGGTAGCAGACCCATCTGCATTCCTTAGTGAGTGAAGAAACCCATCGACGGTAAGAGCGCTTCTATCAGACAAAGTGCGCGATCCAATCTGGAGTTGAGGAAATTCATGGTGCAGGGGGGAAATCAATGATGTGGCTCGAAGCGATTCAAGTCGCGGAGGTATGCAGCTTGAGCGTCTCGTGATCCTAAGAGTGGAGTTCCGTCCATCGGCCAGTCTACCGCGATATCTGGATCGTCCCATCGGATGCTTCGCTCACTTGCTGCGTTCCAGAAGTTCGTGGTCTTGTACAGAACCTCCGTCCCTTCCTCGAGCGCAAGGAACCCATGGGCAAATCCTGCGGGAATCCAGAACTGCCTACGGTTCGCAGCGCTGAGTTCAACTCCAGCCCACCTGCCGAAAGTTGGTGAACCATCTCGAATGTCTATCGCCACATCGAAGACCGCGCCGGCCACCACGCGAACTAGCTTGCCTTGCTCATGTGGCGGCAATTGGTAATGCAGCCCGCGCACCACTCCCTTGTGGCTGATCGACTGGTTGTCCTGCACGAAGCGGCCGGTGAAACCAGTGGCCTCATAGAACTTCGCTTCATTATAGCTCTCGAAGAAGGCACCACGTTCGTCGGCCAAAACGTGCGGCTCGAACACGATTAGGCCATCAATGACCAATCGCCAGGCGTTCATCTGTCCCGCCCCTCGCGTAGTAACGCTGCCAAGTAGACGCCATAGCCGCTCTTTCTTAGTGGTTCTGCGAGTCGCACCAGCGCGTCATCATCGATCCAGCCATTCCGCCACGCGACTTCCTCAGGGCAGGCGACCTTAAGACCCTGGCGCTTCTCCAGGGTTGCGATGAATTGGCCTGCCTCTAGGAGCGCATCGTGCGTCCCGGTGTCCAGCCAGGCGAAGCCGCGGCCCATGCGCTGCACGCTGAGCGCGCCCTGTTGGAGATAGAGCCGGTTGAGGTCGGTTATCTCGAGTTCGCCACGTGGGGATGGTTTCAGGCTGCGCGCCAGATCCACCACCCGCTCGTCGTAGAAGTAGAGCCCGGTCACGGCGTAGTTGGACTTCGGCACTTTGGGTTTTTCTTCAATCGAGATCGCCGCGCCGGCGGAATCGAACTCGACCACACCATAACGCTCGGGGTCGTTCACGTGGTAGGCGAACACAGTAGAGCCGTGCTCCTGCTGATCGGCGCTTTGTAGCAGCCTTCCAAGATCGTGGCCGAAGAAGATGTTGTCGCCGAGGATCAGTGCCGACGGTCCGCCGTTGACGAAGTCGGCGCCGAGAATGAAAGCCTGCGCCAGCCCGTCGGGGCTTGGCTGCACCACATAGCTCAACTCCATCCCCCACTGCCGACCGTCACCCAGCAGCGTGCGAAACCGCGGCAAATCCTCCGGCGTCGAGATCACCAGCACCTCGCGCATGCCGCCGCTCATCAGCGTCGAGAGCGGATAGTAGATCATCGGCTTGTCGTAGACCGGCAGCAACTGCTTGGAAACGGTAAGCGTCGCCGGGTGGAGGCGTGTGCCGGCGCCGCCGGCAAGGATGATACCGCGGCGGGTCATCGGGAGGACTCCGGGAGCAGGGCGTCGAGCGTGCTCTGCAGATCTGCCGGCCAGTTGGGCAGGTCGATGCCGAGCGCGCGGCGGAGCTTGTGGGTGGAGAGGCGGGAATTGTGTGGCCGCCGCGCAGGCGAGGGGAACTCGGAGGAGGGCACTGGTACGATCCGTTCGAGGCTTGTCCGCAACGGCATGCCACGCCGCCGCGCGGCATCGACCACGTAGCGGGCATAGCCGTGCCAACTGGTTTCTCCGGCCGCGGTGAGGTGGTAAACGCCGCTCTCCAGGGGCCGCTCCCGATCGATCTGCTCGATCGCCTGCCGCGTGATCTCGGCGATCAGCCGGACGCTGGTCGGGGCCCCGATCTGGTCGTCGATCACCTTGAGCTCTTCGCGGCTCTGCGCCAGGCTCAGGATCTTGGCGGCGAAACTGTTGCGTCCCGGAGCATGCACCCAACTGGTGCGGAAGATCAGATGCCTGGCGCCGGATTCGGTAATCGAGACCTCGCCAGCGCGTTTGGCCTCACCGTAGACATTGAGCGGCTGCGTTTCGTCGTCCTCGACATAAGGCGCCGGCTTTCGACCGTCGAAGACGTAGTCGGTGGAGTAGTGGATCAGCCATGCTCCGCATGCCACTGCCGCGGCAGCAAGCGCCGCGGGCGCTTCACCGTTCACCACTCTGGCCAGGTGGGCCTCGCTCTCGGCTTTGTCGACGGCCGTGTAGGCGCCGGCATTGATGATCACGTCAGGTTCCACGCGATCGACCAGCGCCCCGAGCCTCTGGGGATACGCCAGGTCGGCGCCATCACGCCCGAAAGCGACGATCTCACCAAGGGGCGCCAGCGCCTGCGTCAGCGCGGTGCCGACCTGGCCGTCGCGCCCGAGGATCAGCAGTCTCATCCGTACTGCCTCGCCACCCATTCGCGATAGGCACCGCTCGTCACATCGGCGACCCAGGTTTCATTGGCGAGATACCAGTCCACCGTTTTTGCAAGCCCGCCCTCGAAAGCTTCGGCTGGACGCCAGCCGAGTTCACCGGCGAGCTTGGTTGGGTCGATCGCATAGCGCCGGTCGTGACCCGGCCTGTCCGTCACGTGGGTGATCTGCGTTGCATAGCTCGCGCCGTCGGCCCGCGGACGCTTGGCATCGAGCAACGCGCAGATCGTTCGCACGACCTCGATATTGGTCTTCTGGTTGTCACCACCGATATTGTACGTCTCACCCGGCGCGCCCGCTTCGAGCACTCGCCTCAACGCCGAGCAGTGGTCGCCGACATAGAGCCAGTCGCGTACCTGCAGCCCGTCGCCATAGATCGGCAAAGCCTTGCCGTTCAACGCGTTATGGATGATCAGTGGAATCAGTTTCTCGGGAAACTGCAACGGCCCGTAGTTGTTCGAACAGTTGGTGACGATGCAGGCCAGCCCGTAGGTCTCGCGATAGGCGCGTACCAAGTGGTCGGAGGAAGCCTTCGACGCAGCATAGGGGCTGTTCGGCTTGTACGGATTGGTTTCGGCAAACGGCGCCTCGTCACGCTCGAGTGTGCCGTACACCTCATCGGTCGAAACATGCAGGAAGCGGAAGGCCCGTCGACCGGCTTCATCGAGACCCGCGACATACGCCTTCACCGCTTCGAGCAGGTGCAGCGTCCCCATTACGTTCGTCTCGAAGAACGGGGCCGGGCCGGAGATCGACCGATCGACATGGCTTTCGGCGGCGAAGTTGACCACGGCACGCACATCGTTGCCACGCAGCAAGCGACCCACCAGGGCGCCATCGCCGATCGAGCCGCGCGCAAACTGGTGTCGCTTGTCATCGCTGAGCGAGGAGAGATTGGCGAGGTTGCCAGCATAGGTGAGCGCGTCCAGCGTCACTACGGGCTCATCGTCGGCGGCCAGCCAGTCGAGCACGAAGTTTGAGCCGATGAAGCCGGCGCCGCCGGTCACCAGGATAGTCATTGTTCGGTAATCCTCTCCCGCTGGCGGACCTTAGCCGCAATGTCCGTCATCTTCTACAGCGCTAGAGCTTGCCAAGCAGCGCGGCAGCGTAAAGCGACAGCTGGTCAGCAGTTGTCTGTCGGTAGACTCCGGACCGCCAGAGGTTAACCAATCGGTCTGGCAGGGGGCCGGTCCGCGCTGTCCTGAACCGGTCAAAGATCTCTGCCGCCGCCGGGGTAAGCAGGTCGCGACAGGCGACGAGTGCGGCAACGTTGTTGTCGTTCCATCGCGTGAAGCGCCCGCCGAACGCCGCCGTGATGCGCTCGACCCGTGCTTCCCAGCCCCGGTTGGAGCCGACGAGATTCTTCCCATGCTGGCGATAGCGCACGTGCGGGGTCTCGTCATAAGTGACGTGGCCACCGGCGCCGGCGACGATCAGATAGGCGAACCAGTCGTGGCTGACGAAGTCAGTGCGGGCAGCGGCTTTCCGAACCAGCTCATGGGCTGCACGATTGAGAACCATCGTGTTGCCTCCACCGATATTCTGCACCAGCGCATTGGCAAAATCCGGCGGGCGGCGGAACAGCGGCGACTGCGACAGCGCCGTGCCTTCGGCGTCGGTGATGATGGTGCGCGCACAATAGAGGGCCGGCCGGCATCCATGGGGTTCCAGTGCAGCCACGGTGACCTGGGTCTTTTCCGCCAGCCAGAAGTCATCCTGATCGCAGAATGCCACGTAGTCCGCATCGACCTGAGGATTGGTCAGCAACGAACGAAAATTGGCGGCAAAGCCGCGGCTCGGGCCGGGCAATCGCACGAATTTGCCCTTACTCCAATTCACCGCCCAGCCTTCCAGGGCGGCCATCGTCCCGTCAGTCGAGCCGTCGTCTGACGCCCAGACGTCGATCGCCGGCCATGCCTGCTGGTCGATCGAGCGCAACTGCTCGTCGATAAACTTGGCGCCGTTGTAGGTCGCCATCAGCACAGCCAGCCGCCCCCCAGCCGCTGTCATCGCCCGTGGTCCCCGTTCGTCACACGCCAGTTCGCAACAAACCGGCATGCCCGAAGACCGAAATGTCTGCGTCGCATAACCACATAACCTTGAAAGTCCCTGCCTTATGAGGCCGGGCATTGTCGACGGTCCACACTGACGACTGCGCCGTGCACCATAGCTAGCGCGACTGAATGATCAAGCGCCTTTGCTTGCAGAGACTTTTCGCGTTTAGGCGCAGAGCTTTGTGACCGATGCGTTGTCGAATCGGCATTGCCATGAATGTTCCGCCAAGAGGGGCGTTCCAACCCAAGACTTTGCGGGGGGGCGGCGAGGTGCAGGAAATGCTCACTCCGCTGCAGGATGCACGCCTCGCCCAACCCATGCTAAGCACCTTCATCCTTGGAGGAGGAAACCATGCTCAAGGGGATTGATCCCGTTCTGAATGCCGACGTGCTGCATGCGCTCAAGTCGATGGGGCACGGCGACGATCTGATCATCGCCGACATGAACTTCCCCTCGGATTCGATCGCCCGGCAGACCGTTTACGGCAAGCTGCTGAAGCTCGAGAACGTTACTGCGGGCCGCGCCGCCGAGGCGATCCTGTCGCTGATGCCGCTCGACAGCTTCGTGCCGCATCCGGCTTTGCGCATGGAGATCGTCGGCAAGCCCGACGAGGTGCCGCCGGTGCAGCAGGAGGTGCAGGCGGCGATCGACAAGGCCGAGGACAAGCCTTCGCCGATGGGCTCGATCGAGCGTTTCGCCTTCTACGAAGCGGCCAAGCAATCCTACGTCGTGATTCAGACCGGGGAACGCCGGTTCTATGGCTGCTTCATCTTCAAGAAAGGCGTGCTGCCGCCCGAGGCCTAGAGCGCGGAAGAAGCCTGCCCCGCGAAAGCGGGGATTGCCGACTTCCGGTCTAAAAGCGTGACCAGCAAAAGCGCCGGTGGCGCCCGCCAACACAGCAAGGCCGAACGGGGCTCCTGCCGAAACTGCGCATTCACTGGTGAAAGCAGCCACTACTCACCAATGAATGCAACCCCCACTTTGTGCATTGGGTGTGCCAGGGACCCTCGCCAACGTGTTGACTTCTAACATGTCAGCTTCATACCATTCCTCAGCATCCCGCACATAAGGGAGCTCCCTGGGGAGGGACGTAGGCAGGGGTTGAGGGACTTGGGTTGCGCCGTGGCGCGGCCCGACCTGCACGTTCAATTCCCATCGAGCGCCGGCGCGGAGGCGACAACGCCGCTGGAAGCGGCGCTTTGAGGGAGAACAGACGTGAAACTCGAACTCTACAACCGGATTATGGCCATGCAGGCCAGCCGCCGCAGCTTCATGAAGGGCGCCGCCGCGCTCGCTGCCGGCACTGCACTCAGCAGCACTTTTGCGGGCCGTGCCTTCGCTCAGGACAGCGTGCGCGCCCAGATCCTGCAGATCCCCGGCGTCGGCAAGGGCTCGCCCACCGATGCCGACTGGCAGAAGGTCGGTGAACTCTGCCTCGCCGCTACCAAGGCCAACGTCGCCGAGGGCGAGTTTGCCGGCGTCGAGCTGACCTTCATGGGGCTCAACAACCAGAACCTGCACAACTTCCTGTTCCGCGGCTTCCTCAAGCCGTGGGAGGCCTATACCGGCGCCAAGATCAACTGGATCGACCTGGCCCAGGCCGACTATAATCCGCGCCTGCAGCAGTCGATCGCCACCGGCACCGTCGATTTCGACATCGTCGAAATGGGCGCGCCGTTCGAGGGCGACACTGCCGGCAAGGGCCTGCTCGACGAAATGCCCGACTGGGTCAAGACCCAGATCGAGGCCGATGATCTGGTGAACTATCTCAAGGCGCCGGTCGGTACCTGGGACGGCAAGACCTATCGCATCAACATCGACGGCGACTGCCACACCTTCGCCTACCGCAAGGACTATTTCGGCGACGGCTCGATCAGCGGCATGGCCGACGTGCCGACGCACTGGGAGGATTTCCCGGCGCTGGCCACGGCTCTTGCCGGCAAGAACGATCCGATCACCGGAACCCCGGCCTTCGGCTTCATCGATCCGCTGAAGTACCAGTGGGGCGGCTTCGGCTTCTACTTCCTCGAGGATCGCGCGGCGGCCTATGCCAAGCATCCCGACGATCCGGCCTGGCTGTTCGATCCCGAGACCATGAAGCCTCGCGTCAACAACCCGGCCTGGGTGCAGGCCATCCAGGATGTGCTCGATCTGGTGAAGGCCAACGCCTATCCGCCCGATCAACTGAATGCCGATCCGAACGCCACCGCCTTCTCGCAATTCCTCGGCGGCACCGGCGCGGCGCTCACCTGGTGGGGTGACGTGGGCTCCAACGCCCGCACCTCCGACACCTCGGTGGTCGGCGACGTGGTTGGCTTCTCGATCAACCCCGGTGCCAAGAAGGTCTACAACTCCAAGACCAGCGCCTGGGAAGAGAAAGAAAACTTCGCGCCCAACATGGCCTATATCGGCTGGGGCGTGTACGTCACGAGCCGCGTCTCCGCCGACGAGAAGAAGCGCAAGGCTGCCTGGTCTGCCGCTGCCCATCTGGGCGGCAAGGATATCTCGCTGTGGACCGCGGCCTATCCGTCGGGCTTCCAGCCCTACCGCAACTCGCACTTCCAGTACGACGAGTGGGTGGCTGCCGGCTATGATCGCGCCTTCGTCGAGGATTACCTCGGCTCGAACCTCGACAGCTACAACCACCCCAACGCTGCGATCGAGCCGCGCATCCCCGGCATCTTCCAGTACTACTCGATCGCTGAGGACGAACTGGTGAAGGGCATCAACGGCCAGTACGCCGGGGCCCAGGAAACCGCCGACGCCATCGCCGCTGCCTGGGAGAAGATCACCGACCAGATCGGTCGCGACAACCAGATCAAGCTCTACAAGGCCTCGCTCGGCATGTGATGCCGCAAGATGTGAAGTCACGCCTGGCGTGATTGACAATCCACGGCTGGTGGCGGACCGTCACCAGCCGATTTAGTTCCGAACGCGAACTGTCCAAGAGGCGTGGATGGCGTTGACTGAATCACCGAGCTACGGCGCCATCTCGCGTCGCCGCAGGGATGGGGGCAGGGCGCTGGTCGCGGCCGCCACCGTGCTGTTTCTGGCTGTGGGGCTGCTGCAGGCGCTGAACTCTGCCGGGCTCGTACCGCTCGGACTCAGGGATTGGCGGCCAACGCTTTATGCCTTCCTGCTCTGGTCTGTGGCGCTCGGCGTCGGCCAGGTGATGATGCGTGGCGATGCTGGCCTCAAGGCGCTGTTCATCCTGCCCGCCGCGCTGTTCACCGCCGCCATGGCGATCTTCCCGACGCTGTTCGGCCTTTCCATCGCCTTCACCGACTGGAATCTCGCCTCCCTGACCGGCCAGAAGTTCAATGGCTTCGACAACCTGCTGCAGCTGATCGGCGATCCGTTCTACTGGAACGCGATGCGCAACATGGTGATCTACGTGCTCTTCGTTCTCGTCGAGTACGCCGTCGCTTTCGGCCTCGCGCTGCTGCTCAACGCCGAGATCCGGGCGCGCAAATTCTGGCGTGTCGTCTTCCTCATACCGCTGATGCTGTCGCCGGTGGCGGTCAGCTGGATGGTCGGCAAGTCGATGCTCGAATACCGCTTCGGCCCGGTGGCCCGCTTCGCGCGCTGGTTGGGCTTCAACAATCCGAGCTTCTTTACCGACCCCTGGATCGCCCGGCTGTGGATCGAGGCGATGGATGCCTGGGTGTCGATCCCGTTCGTCATGATCCTGCTGCTCGCGGGCCTCCAGGCCATGCCCAAGGAGGTCATCGAGGCCGCCAAGGTCGATGGCGCCTCGCCCTGGCAGCGCTTCTGGCAGGTGGTCTTCCCGCTGATGCTGCCGGTTTCGATCACCGCAATCGTGTTGCGCATCATCTTCAAGCTGAAGCTCGCCGATATCATCATCACCGTCACCTCGGGCGGTCCGGGCGGCGCCACCGACAGCGTCTCGAGCTTCATCTATCGCGAGTACCGTGACCGCTCGAATGTCGGCTACGGCACCATGCTGGCGATGTTCTACCTGGTGGTGATCGTGATCTTCATCACCCTGCTGCTGAAATTCCTGCGCAAGCACATGCAGAGGATGACCTGATGGCCGCCGAAGCAACCATCTCCGCCCCATCAGCGACTGATGCCGGCGCCGCCAGCCGGCGCCTGAAGCATGTCGCCGGCAAGGTCGGCATCTATGCTGCGCTGGTGTTCTGGGCTTTCGTGTCGCTGTTCCCGGTCTATTGGACCATCACCACCTCGATGAAGGTGGCCAAGGATGTGCAACTGGGCCGCCTGATCCCCTGGGTGGATTTCCAGCCCAACTGGCTGGGCTGGCGTTCGCTCGGCCTCTCACCAGATACCATCGGGCAGGTCTCGACCGTTCGCGACGAGTTCCTCGATCGCTTCCTCAACTCGATCTACACCGCCTTTGGCGCTTCGTTCCTCGCCGTGCTGATCGGCTCGCTCGCCGCTTACGGCCTCAGCCGCTTCCAGTACAAGTTCCTGTGGATGAAGAACCAGGATCTGAGCTTCTTCTTTCTCAGCCAGTTGATCCTGCCGCCGGTCGTCCTGGCGCTGCCCTTCCTCGTGCTCTACCGCGAACTGGCGCTGCTCGACAGCATCATCGGCCTGGTCCTGCTCTATACGCTCACCGTGCTGCCGATCGTCATCTGGATCATGAAGGACCAGTTCGACACCATTCCGATCGAGCTCGACGAAGCGGCGCAGGTCGATGGGCTCGGCCCCTGGGGCACGTTCTTCCGCATCATCCTGCCGATGGCGCTGCCCGGCATGGTGGCGGCCTTCATCCTCTCGCTGATCCTCTGCTGGAACGAATATTTCTTCGCCGCCCTCCTCACCGGCGCCGAAGCAAAAACCCTGCCGGTGATGGTCGCCAGCCAGACCGGTTCGCAGGGCATCAACTGGTGGAGCATGGCCGCCCTCTCCACCGCCGCCATCGCGCCGCTGGTCGTCGTCGGCGTGCTGCTGGAGCGCTACATCATCCGCGGACTGACCGCGGGCAGCGTGAAAGGGTAGGGCGGTCGAGGCGTAGGGATACGTCAAACGCGTCCAACCCACCGGCGTCATTCCCGCGAAGGCGGGAACCTAGTGGGATGCTTCCAAGGACAGTGAGGTGGAGAGTCCGCACTGGGTTCCCGCCTTCGCGGGAATGACGCCGGTGGAAGGGGCATTCTCACAGCCCCCGCATCAGGTCCTTGTTCCGCTCATACAGCTCGCGGAACACCCGATAGCGCCGCTGATAGAGTTCGCGCAGGTTCTGGTCCGGGGTGATCTCGTGATCCACCGGGTTCCAGGTCCGGATGTCGTCCGGCTGTACATCGCCGATCGCCAGCGCCGCGATGAACGCATCACCATACGACGCCCCCACCGTTTTCTGCCGCACGATCTGCGTCCGGCCTGACACGTCCGACGTCGCCTGCGCCCACACCTTGTTCTTGGTGCCGCCACCCGCGGCGAGGATCGCCCTGGGCGGCTGCCCCACATCCGCATAGGTCTCGAACACGTGGTGCGTGCCGAAGGCGATGCCCTCGAACAGCGCCCGGTAGATGTCGCCGCGCGTGTGCGTCAGGTTCATCCCGAACAGCACGCCCTTGGCTTCGGTGTCGTGGATCGGGGTCCGCTCGCCCGAAAAATAGGGCAGCATCACCAGCCCGTTGGCACCGGGCGGTGAGCCCTCGGCCTCGAGCGCCAACGCCATCACTGCGGTGGCCGGGTCCAACTCCCTGGCGAATTGTTCGCGGAACCAGTGGCTGAGCGTGCCGGAGGTCGCGAGCCCTGACATGGCCGCATGCTTACCCGGGAAGAACCACGGTGCGTACCACAGCCGCGCGTCCGGCACCCGCACCGGGGTGATCTCGATGATGAAGATGGTCGAGCCATACATCAGCAGCATGTCGCCGTCGTCGAGCACGCCGACACTGAGCGCCTCGGCGCCGGCATCGATCGTTCCGGTGGTCACCGGCGTGCCCAGAGCCAACCCGGTCTCGGCCGCAGCCTCGGCCGTCACCGTGCCGGCAATGTCGGTGGTCCAGATCGCCTCGGGGAGTTTTTCCAGCCCGATGATGTCGTCGGCCAGTTCGTCAGTCCAGGCGAGCTTCTCGACATCGTAGAGCGGCGAGAAATTGGCCGCCGAGTAATGGTCGATCACATAGCGGCCAGTGAGCTTTTGGACGATGTAGGTGGTCGAGGTCAGGATCTTCGCGGTCTTCGCATAGATCTCCGGCCGGTTCCGCTTCAGCCACAGGATCTTGGGCCCGATCGACTGGCTGGTCAGCGCGTTGCCGCAACGGCTCAGCAGCACGTCTTCGCCGATCCGCGCCGTCAGTTCCTCGATCTCTTTGGCCGCCCGCGTGTCGACGCCGTAGAGCACGCCGTTCATCAGCGGCTCGCCCTCGGCATCGACCGGCAGCATGCAGGGGCCTATGGCGCTTGCCGCCACCGCGACGATGTCGGAGGGCGCGACGCCACTGTCGGCGATCAGCTTCTGGCTCAAAAAGCAGAAGTCGCCCCACCAGTCCTCGCGCGGCCGGTGCTCGGCCCAGCCGGGCTGTGGTACCAGCATCTTGTGCGGCCGCGCGGCGCTGGCGACGATCCGCCCCTCCGCATCCACCAGCACGCCCTTCGATTCAAACGTTCCGATATCGATGCCGAGATAGTGCCTCATCCGATGTAATCGTCCCGGTCGAGGCTGAACTTGCTGTCGATCCGCGGCAGTGCTTCCACCAAGAGCGTCGTCAGCTGCTCGAGATCGGCCATGTCGCAGACTTCCAGCGACGAGTGCGAGTAGCGCATCGGAAAGCCCACATCGATCGAGGCGACGCCCTGGCCGACCAGCTGCACATAGCTGAGATCGGTCAGCGCACCGATATGGGCGCTCCGCTGCAGCGGCAACTTCTTCGCTTCGGCGCTCTGTTCGAACAGCTTCACCATCGCCGGATGCGGCAACGTGCCGTTCAGCGTGCCGCGCCCATGGAACGAGTAGAGCGAGATGGCCGGCCCGCCTCCGAGCTTCACGTCGCCACGCGCCGCCATGTCCGGCGTGTCGGTCGCAAGGATCAGATCAAGCTGGATCGCCACATCGGGCATCAGCACCTGCGCCGCCGTCACCGCACCGCGGAGGTTGAACTCCTCCTGCACCGAGAAGACGAAATGCACCGTCGGCCGTTTCTTCACGCCGGCCAGCGCCTTCGCCACCTCGATCATCACAGCACAGGCGGCGCGATCGTCCACCGCCGTGCCGGCGATCCGCCCATTGGCGAGTTCGGTCACCTTGGGCGCATAGACGATGGGTGACCCCACATCGATCCCCGCCGCCAGCACTTCCGCCGCCGACTTGAACCCGGCATCGATATAGAGCTCGGGGTAGGGTAGGACCTTGTATTTTTCGTCCTGTGACGTCGCATGATGGCTCTTGTGCGCAATCAGCCCGGGCACGTCTTTGCCTTCGCCGATGCAGAAGATCACCTCGTGCGCCGGCAGTGCCCGCTCCGGCACCCCGCCCAGCCGTTCGACCCGAACCATGCCGTTCGCCTCGATCTTCCGAACGATCAACCCGAGCTGGTCCATATGCGCGAATAGCATCACGCTGGGGGCGCCCTTGTCGCCCGGCAGCGTCGCGATCAGGTTGCCCAGTCGGTCGGTGGTCGAGGTGATGCCCAGCCCCGCCATTGCTGCCTTGAGGTATTTGCGGACCCGCCCCTCATAACCGGAGAGTCCGGGAATGAGCATCAGGTCGATCACCCATTGCTTCAAACTCATCAATACCCCCGCGCGGCGCGGACCAGCCGCATGAACTCGGCGGCGCGGTCGGCGTCCACCGCCTTCCAGGTGTCGCCGTCGACCTTCAGCGACGAACCGACGATGCAGCCGTCCGCCACCTTGAGCACGTCGGCGACCGTGGCGTGCTTGACGCCGGTATTGGCCAGCACCGGCGTTGTCGGCAGCGCCTTCTTCACTGCCTCGAGGTCGACCATTTTGGCCGCCTCGCCGGTAATGGCGCCGGAAACGAGGATCGCATCGGGGATCGACGAGAATACCGCGCTGCGCGCCCGGTCGCTCAGCGGCCGCTGGTCCAGCGAATAGGCGAACTCGGCCGAGACATTGTAGAGCAGCGCCAGGTCTTGCCGGCCGAGCCGATCGCGATAGCGCATCGCCTTGCCGGCATCCGGCGTCCACGGCCCCATGTCCGAGGCATAGGTGCCGGTGAAGATCTCGCGCACGAAGCGCGCCCCGGTCGCTGCCGCCAGCGCGATCGAGCTCTCAGGGTCCCACAGCACGTTCACCCCGAATGGCACGGTGATCTCGGACCGCAGCCGCCCGATCACATAGCCCATGGTCGCCGTCGAGGCGGTATCGACGTTGAACTCATAGGGCCGGTCGTTCTCGTTGCCGAACATCACGGCATCGAACCCGGCCGCCTGCAGCGCCTTGAGGTCCTTCCTGGCCCCTTCGACGATGGCCTCCACGCCCCCCTCGTAGTCGTGCAGCGGCGAGCCCGGCAGGGCCCCCAGATGCACCATGGCAATCACCGGCTTCTTGTCGCCGAACACCGTCTTGAATTTGCTTGTCATTGTTTCTTGTAAACCGCTTTACTAGACGCCTATGCGTAGCAGCGACGAGGCCGGCCGTCTATGGCCCGCGGCGGGGCGGGAGCGTGCTCCACACCAATCCTTAACCACGATCGGCTAGGGTGAGCGGGAATGAGTGCGAGGTTCCAAGATGGAACTGCTCTTTCTCCTCCTGCTGATCCCAGTGTTCTGGCTGCTGCTGCTGCCCGGACGGATCGCCAAGCGTGTCCGCAAATACCGCTTCACCGGCGCCGGCATCCTCGTCGGCGTACTCGTTGCCGGCTGGATCGGGGTGCAGGCCCTGTCGAAGCCGCCGGCCGAAACCGTCGACTACGCCGCCGGTGACAGCGACCTGCGCGCCATCCTGCTGCAGCCCGACACCGCTCCGCGCTACAGTTTTCGGGATTAGGCGGGCAGGGTCCGCACCCGCAGATCATCGCCAAACCAGATGAAGGGCATACCGGGCGCCAGCGTCCCCAATCCATTCGCTCCAATCGCCTGCGCTGGATAGAGCGAGGCCATCCTCAGGCACTCGCCCAACTCCATGCCGAACGCCTGGTGCATGTACCTGACCGCTGCATCGAGCGTCAGGTCTGCGCCGGCCAGCGTGCCGTCGCCAAGGCGTAGCGCGCCGTCCTTGCGATAGATCGTCCGGCCGTTGAGTTCGAAGCTCGTCATCTCGGTGCCCGCCTGCGACATCGAATCCGAGACGAGGAAGATGCGGCCCGGTCCCGTCTTGGCCCTGAGCGCCAGCCCCAGCGACGCCGGGTGGACATGGATGCCGTCGGCGATCAGCCCGGCCCATACACTGCCGTGGTGCAGTGCCGCGCCGACCACGCCGGGATCGCGATTGCCGATCTGGCTCATGGCGTTGAACAGGTGCGTCGCCATGCTGGCCCCGGTCTTGATCGCCGCCGAGGTGACCTCGAACGACGCATCGGAGTGCCCGATGCTGACGACGATGTCGGCCCGTACCAGCCGCGCGATCTGCTCAGGCGTCACCGTCTCCGCCGCGACCGTCAGCAGCAGGTGGGGCAGGGCGGCGCGCGCTCGCTCCAGTCGAACCAAGTCCGCGTCGTCCATCGGCCGGATCAGCGTCGGATCATGCGCACCCTTCCGCGCCATCGACAGATGCGGCCCTTCAAGGTGCAGGCCGAGAAAGCCCGGCACCTGTCGCCGCGTCGCTTCTGCCCCGGCTGCCAGCACCGCATCGGTGACTGTGGCTGTGTCGGTGATCAGCGTCGGCAGCAGCCCAGTGACACCGAACGCGCGATGGGTAGCGCAGACCATCGCCAGGTCGTCCGCCGTCGTCCCTGGCCCGACCAGGTGCCCGGCGCCACCGTTTACCTGCAGGTCGATCAGCCCGGGCGCCAGCACCCCGCCGTCGAGGGTGACGTGCGTGGCTGCAGCGGGCGCAACGCCGATGGAATGCACCACTCCGTCGGCGACAACGAGCGCGGCATCATCGTGCCACGCCTCGCCATCGAAGATACGGGCGCCGGCATAGGCGATGAGGTTGGTGTTCATTGAAAGTACTTCCCCTCAACCCCACCCTCTCCCCAGCGGGGAGAGGGGGCGATGTGGCAATGCCCGTGCAAGGTGCGTCCCCTCTCCCCTCCCAGGGGAGGGCGAAAGCGCCCCCGGGGGGAGAGGGTCAGGGTGAGGGGCGCCAGGCACGGAATCAGGCAGGATCAGCCTTCCTTGGCCATCGACTTCTTGAACTGCGGCAGGTGCTTCTGCTGCGCTTCCAGCATGCGCTCGCGGTACTGGCCGTAGATGATGTCGGTGTCGTGCAGCGTCACGCCCGGAATGGTCGGCGAAGCGAACACCGGCAGCTCGATGCCGCGGTCGGCGAGCTTCTGGGCACTCTCGGCCAATAGCTCGTGCATCATCATCATGGCGAGCACGGTGGACGAACCGGCGACCGGACGCGACCAGCCCTTGATGTCGACGATCGCGTCTTCCACCGGCGAGCCGGTGTCGATCACGATGTCGGCGGCATGCGGCAGGCGCTTGCCCGACGAGTGCGTCGCAGGCTTGCCGGCATTGGACTTGGCGGTGATGGCGATCACCGTCAGCCCGCGCGCCTTGGCGTACAGCGCGGTGTCGATGCCCGATGCGTTCGAGCCGGAATGGCCGAAGATCACGATGGTGTCGCCGGCATTGAGCGGCTGGTGGTCGAGGAACTTGTCGGCATAGTTCTCGGTACGCTCGAGCCACAGCAGTTCGCGCACACCGCCGGCGCCGAGGATGTTGTGCCACATGACACGTGGGTCGGTCAGCGGGTTGAAGCCGACATAGGAGCCGTAGCGCGGGTAGGTTTCCTGCACCGGCAGCACCGAGTGGCCAGAGCCGTAGAGGTGCACCAGGCCCTTGTTGGCGAGGGTTTCCGCAACCGCGGACGAGGCCTTGTCGAAGGCGTCGGCATTCGCTGCGGCCGCCGCCTCGGCGATCTTCACGAGCTTGCTGATATAGAGAGTGGACATCGTTTGCCTTTCAGAACAAAGCGTTACACGTAGAGGGTGGAGCGGATCTCGTAGCGATCCGCCCGCATGGTGGAGAGGGCGTATTCGAACGGCCCCCTCGAGTCGTAGGCGATGCGTTCGACCTCGAAGGCCGGCGTCCCCGCCGTGAGCTGGATGAGTTCGGCGTCTGCCGCGGCGACGCTGCCGACGCGGTAGACTTCCTTGGCCTTCACCGGAGTGATGCCGCAGCGCTCCTTCAGCCAGCCGTAGAGCGACTGCACGTTCGCAGCGTCTTCCAACAGTCCGGGGACCCGCGCCTCGGGCAGGTGGCTGGTCTGGATGCCGATCGGCATGCCATTGCCGAGCCTCAGGCGCTTGAGCTGCACCACGGGATCGCCGATGGCGATTTCCAGCGCATCGGCCAGTTCCTCGTCGGCCGTGACGCGGTTGGCCTCGATCAGCCGGGTGCCGGCTTGCAGCGACAGCGTCTTCATCTCGTCGGTGAAGCTGGTGAGCCCGCGGACGCCCGCCACCACTGTAGCCGAACGGACGAAGGTGCCGCGTCCATGCTCACGCCTGAGCAGCCCGGCCTCCTCGAGGTTGCGGAGCGCATGGCGCAGCGTAATGCGCGAGATGCCCAGCATCTCTCCGAGCCGATCCTCATTGGGGATCTGCATGCCCGAGCTCCACTCGCCGCGTTCGATCAGCTCGCGCAGCGCCATCTCGGCCTGATGCCACAGCGGCTCCGGCCGCCGCCGATCGGGCTTTATGAGACCGTTTGGTTCATCCATGCCCATTCCTCCAGTTCGGCCCATAGGCGCCGGCGAATGCCGCACCCACCAGTCCCGCCTTGGGCCCGAACTGCCCGGGGCGGATATCGATTGTTCGCAAGTGCGGCGGCAATTGCCGATGTAGCGCCGGCAGGATCAGCGGCTTCAGCACGTCGAGCGATGCAGCGACGCCGCCTGCGAGAATGATCGCCTCGGGCGCCAGCAGCGCCACCGCGCCGGCAAGCGCCGTGCCGAGTGCCTGCATCGCGGGAGCAAGCGCCTCGATCGCCGCGGCATCGCGCCCGCGCGCTGCCCGCACCAGAGCTGCGCCGTCGGGCAAGCCGATCGATTGCGCCGCCGCGTCGAGCGCCCGGCCCGAGGCCTGCCGCTCCAGCCAGCCGCTGCGATCTTCGCCTGCGTCGTGCAGGTCCGCCACGGCCCAGCCGAACGAGCAGGCGGCCCCGCCATGGCCGGCGACGATCCGCCCGCCGGCCAATACCGATGAGCCGATGCCCGTGCCGATGGCGAGGAGTATCGCGTCCTCCAGCCCCTTGGCCGACCCTGCGGAGACCTCGGCGAGCAGCGCAAACTGCGCATCGTTGCCGAGCCCCACCGAAACGCCAGGCAGCTCGGCTGCGAGGTCGAGGCCGTCGAGATAGCTGAGGTTGGGCACCCAGCGGCACACCGTTCCCTGCGCCAACCCGGGAATACCAAGGCCGAGCCGGCTCGCATCATGCGCGCTCAACTGCTGCCGCAAGAGCTCGAGAAATGCCGGCAGCGTCTGGGGCGCCGGCCACTCGCCCACTGCGCGCACAGCCGCCGGATCGCTCATGTCGGCGACGCCGGCACGGAACCGCGTGCCGCCAAGGTCGATGGCGAGGATTGCTTCGGTCATCGTGCCCCCGATCCTACCGGAGGCGCGAACAGCCCGGCGCCGGCATTCCACGAATGCGAGGTGCTCATGAACGCCTGTGCATAGGTGGTGCCGCGGATGCAGCCGCGCAGCCGGTACAGCGAGGCATAGTAATCCATGTAGGGGAACGAACTCAGCCCACGCGCCAGCTCATACTTTTCGGCCGCTTCGCGCCACGCCGCAAAGCCCTCGGTCACGTCGACCAGATGCGTCGGGACGAACCCCTCGTCATCTTCCCAGTTCTCGCCGAACAGCAACAGGGCAGGGGAGTGCACCGGCAGGGCGCGATCGAGCGTCGGCAGCGCGGCATAGAACACGGCTGTCCTGGTCAGGTCCGAGGCCGCCCGGTGGTCCTTGTGCCAGCTGCCCTGCCAGTGGGTGATCACCACCTCCGGCTTCAGCTCGCGCAGCACATCGCACACGGCGAGCGCCGTGGCATCGTCGCTGGGCAGGAACCCATCCGGCAGATCGAGGCTGCGCCAGCTGATACCCAGCCGGTCGGCGGCCGCCGTCGCCTCGCTCCGCTTCTGTTCGGCATAGAGCGGAGGCGCCAGGCAACGATGCCCCTGCTCGCCCATGGTAAGGTGGAGGAAGGTCACCTCGGCGCCGCGCGCCGCCGCGACGAAGGCCAGCGGCCCGGCAATCACCTCGGCATCGAAGGCATGGGCGCCGACGACGAGAATGCGTTTGGCCGCATAAACCTGGGCTTCGATCATTTCACGGCTCCCGACGCTGCGGCGCCTTCGCGGATCTGGCGCGCCAACAGCAGATACATCGCCAGCACCGGGGCAAGCGAGATGCCCAGCGAGGCAAACACCATGCCCCAGTCGGTGCGGAACTGCCCGACGAAACCGGTTATCGCCAGCGGTACCGTCTTGAGGTTGTTGTCGAAGATGAAGATCAGCGGGAAGAAGAAGTCGTTCCATACCGCGATGGTGGTGAAGATGGCGACGATCGACACCGCCGGCGCCACCACGGGAAGGATGATGCTGAACAGGATGCGCAACTCGCCGGCGCCATCGAGCCGGGCTGCTTCTTCCAGCTCGCGCGGCAGCACCCGCATGAAGTTGGCGAAGATGAAGATGGCGAAGGGGATGCGGATCGCCGTGTAAACCGCTATCAGGCCGAGATGGCTGTCCAGCAGCTCGAGGTCGCGCATCAGCGTGAACAGTTCCACCGAGGCGAGGCGGATCGGCAGCATGATCCCGGCAAGGAACAGCGCCAGCATCCACACGCCCCATTTGAGGCCGTAGCGGCTGAGCGGATAGGCGGCCATGGCCGCGACGACGATGGTGACGATCACCGCGCCGCCGGTGACGATCACGCTGTTGATCAGGTTGCGGCCGAGGTCGGCGCGCTGCCAGGCATTGATGAGGTTGTCGAAGCTCAGGACCTGCGGCAGCCCTAGCGGATCGGCATAGATCTGCTGCGTGGTCTTGAAGCATGACACCACCAGCGCATAGAGCGGCAGCAGCACCACAACGGTCCAGCCGAGCAGCACCAGCCAGCGCGGCAATCGGGCGAGAAAGCCGGTGGGGGTCATGGCTGCACCGTCGCACGGTCGAAGGCGCGCAGCAGCAGCAGCGTGCCGACACTCAGCAGCAGGAACAGCATGGTGCCGAGCGCCAGCGCCAGCCCGATATCGGTGATCCCCACCGCGCCCTCCGCACCGAACGCCAGGCGGTAGAAATAAGTGACCAGGGTGTCGGTGGAAAAGTTCGGGTTCCCCTGCACGCCCTGCATCACATAGACGATGTCGAACTGGTTGAAGGTGTTGATGAAGCTCAGCGTCGTCACCGACGAGATCGACGGTACCAGCAGCGGCAGCGCCACCGTGGTCAGCATGCGGGTGGTGCCGGCGCCATCGAGCCGGGCGGCCTCGAACACCTCGTACGAGATCTGGCGCAGTCCGGCGGTGAAGATCAGCACCGGCAGGCCCATCCAGTTCCAGGCATCGATGGCGATCAGCACCCACAGCGCCCAGTTGGAATCGCCGAGCACTGTCAGGCGGCCCTCGTGCAAGCCAAGCCCGTTGAGCATCCATTCGGCGACGCCGTTCGGCGCCAGCAGCAGGCGCCACAAGGCGCCGACGATCACCGGGCTCAAGACGGCCGGAAAGAAGAACACCGATTGGAAAAAGCTTGCGCCCTTCTTCGACCAGAACAGCAGGTAGGCGAGGACCAGCCCAAAACCGTTCTGGAACAGCATGATGCCGAAGAACCACGCCACGTTATGCCAGAGCGCCCCGAACAGCTTCTCCGAATTGGGGAAGGTGAAGAGCCGCAGGTAGTTGTCGAACCACGAGAAATCGAGCTGACGCAGCCCGCGCCACTCGAACAGGCTGCCCCACAGCGAGGTCAGCAGCGGGTAGAGCACGAACAGCCCGTAGATCAGCAGCGCCGGCAGCACGAAGCCGAGCGCGGCGAGGTGCCGTGACAGCCTTGCTGGTTCGGTGCGGTTGGCGGCGTCGCTCATCGTGCGGAGGTCCGGAGGAGGGGAGGCGGCCCACTTCAGCGGGCCGCCGTTCGTTGTTACGGCTTGGGCTTGAACCAGGTGCTGACCGCCGCGTTGACGTCGGCGGCGAGCTTTTCGGGCGTGATGTTGCCCTCGACCATGTCGATCACCTCGGCCTGGATCACCGACGAGGCGGTGGGGGTCTGCCAGCGATAGCCGACGAGGCTGAGATAGGGCGTGGTGTTGCCCTGCATCTCGATCATCGCCTTCAGCACCGGATCGTCCGAGGTCACGTCGGGGCGAGCCGCCGGCCAGCCGAGCTCATCGGCAAACAACTGCGCGAACTCGGGCGAGGCGATGAAGTTCAGCACCTTGGTGGCGGCTTCCTTCTTGTCGCTGTCGGCGACGAGGCCGTACGAGCCATCGGAGAACGCCGCGACCAGCGGCTTGTCGGTGGCGGCGTCGCCTGGGAACGGGAACACCGAGAACTTCAGGTCGGGGTTCTGTGCCTTGAAGCTGCCGTTCTCCCACGAGCCGCCGAAGAACATGGCGGCCTGGCCGTTGATGAACTGCTGCGTCGAGGTGGTGTAGTCGACGCCGGCGAAACCGTCCGAGTAGTAGGGCTTCAGCTCGGCGAAGCGCTTCAGCGTAGCGATGTAGCGCGGGTCTTCGAAGGTGGCTTTGCCCGACATCATCTCGCCGTAGAAGTCGGCGCCGTAGATGGTCGGGCCGATCATGCCGACACCGATCTCGAGCGCCCAGGCCGAACCCTGCGCACCGCCGCTGGCGATTGGTGTGATCCCGGCGGCCTTGAGCTTCTCGCAGGCGGCGAGGAACTCGGCGTAAGTGGTCGGCACCGAAACGCCGTTCGCTTCGAACAGGGCGGTGTTGTAGAACACGCCCAGTACCGGCACCGAGTAGGGGACGCCGTAGAACTTGCCGTCGGCGACGCTGATCACGCCGCCGGTGGCGGTCTCGGGCATCTCGGCAATGGCCGGGACGATGTCGTTCAGCGGCTCGAGGTAACCGGCCTCGACCAGCGGCTGCAGCTCGCCATAGGCCTTGAGCTGGGCGATGTCGGGTCCCTTGCCGCCGCGGAGCGCCGTGGCGAGGCGGTTCTGGTAATCGGCATCAGGGGTGAACTGCAAATCCACCTTGATATCGGGGTTCGCTGCCTCGAACGCCGCGAAGATGCGGCCCATGGCAGCCTGGTCCTCGGTGCGCCAGCTCCACAGCGTGACGGTTTCCTCGGCGGCGGCAAAAGACATGAACGGGGTGCTGGCGGCCAGCGCCAACCCCAAGGCGAAAAGTCTGCGAGACAACGGCATCTATCAAAGAGCTCCCTGGACTCATTGGGTGAGATCGGCGGAACGCAAACCGACCTGAAAAGCTAAGCAGCAATGCTGGAGCAGGTAAAGAGGTTATAACGTCATTTCGTTATATCCACATGCCGAGCTCAGCCCTTCACCCCCGAACTGACGACGGAATCGACGAAAAAGCGCTGCAGGATCACGAACAGCAGTACCGGCGGCAGCACTGCGAGGGTTGCTCCGGCCATCACGAGGCCGGTGTTCATGGCGCCGCGGTTGTAGCTCAATAGCCGCGAGAGCGAGATGACGATCGGGTACTGGTCGGCGCTGCCCTGCAGCACGGTCAGCGGCCACAGGTAGCTGTTCCAGTGGTAGACGAAGGCGAACAGCACCAGCGCCGCGATGGCAGGCATCACCGCCGGGGCGACGATCTGGAACAGCACTCGGAGTTCCGACGCCCCATCGACCCGAGCCGCCTCGATGAGCTCATCGGGCACGCCCTTGATGAACTGCCGCATCAGGAAGATCCCGAAGGCATTGGCGAGGTTGGGGACGATCACCCCGGCGAGACTGGCATTGAGACCCAGATAGCCGGTGATCCGGTAGAGCGGGATCAGCGTCACGATCGGCGGCAGGAACATCGTCGCGATCAGGAGAGCGAACAGCGCCTCCTTGTAGCGGAACTCGTACTTGGCGAACGCGTAGCCGGCCATCAGGCTGGTGACGATGATGGCGACTGTCGTCACCAGCGCGATCACCGCCGAGTTGAGGAACGAGCGTCCAAGGCTCACCACCTCGGCCACCTCAGTATAGGCGTCGAGGCTCGGCGCAGCCGGCAGCCACACCGGCGGCACCTGCATGGTTTCCTGCGGCGTCTTGAGACTGGTGAGGATCATCCAGGCCAGTGGAAACGCGGCGATCACCGCCACGACGATGATCACCAGTACCAGCAGGGCACTGGCCGGGGTCGCTTTGAAGCGCGGGGCCCCGAGCGGACGACGGTCGGCGATGGCGGTATTCATTTCGATTTTGCCTCCCGCGAGCGGGCGAAGGCGAACAGCAGCGCGATCGCGACGATCAGCGCCAGCATCAGCGTTACCGCCATGGCCGAGCCGAGCCCGCCCTGCGCGCGTTCGATGCCGACGCGACGGATGTGATAGGTGAGGACGTTGGTGGCATTGACCGGCCCACCCTGGGTGATCAGCGCCACCGGCTCGAACACCTGTACCGCGTTGATGATGGCGATGACCGATGAGAACAGCAGCGTGTTGCCGAGCAGGGGCAGGGTGATCGAGAAGAACCGCTGGATCGGGTTGGCGCCGTCGATCTTGGCCGCCTCGTAGAGCGAATCCGGGATCTGCGTGAGGCCCGCCACCGCCAGTACGGTGAAGTAGCCGACCTGCTGCCAGACATTGAGGATGACGATCGAGAACAACGCCGTCTGCGGCGCGCTCAGCCAGGTCTGCGGTGGAATGCCGACCCAGCCGAGGATCTGGTTCAGCGGCCCCTCGGTCGGCGAGTAGAGTTTCGAGAACACTAGCGCCACCGCGATCATCGGCACCATGTAGGTGGAGAACAGCACGGTGCGCAGGAACACCCCGCCTGGCGCGATCTTCTGGTGCACCAAGAGGCCCAGCAGCACCGAGAGCGGCAGGATGATCGCCACTGACCCCACGGTATAGAGGGCGGTGTTGACCAGCGCCGCCTTGAAGTCGCGGCCGACCGAGTTGTTGGCGAAGATATCGATGAAGTTCTGGATGCCGACGAAGCTCGCCGTTTCGAACCCGGTCTGCGTCGACCAGTTCTGGAAGCTGAGCCAGATCGTCAGCAGCATCGGAATGATGATGAAAACGGCCAGCAACCCGGTCGCGGGCGCCAGCATGAAGACCGCTGATCGGTGCAGGTTGTTGGTCGGGGGCATACTTGTTCCCATCCACCGGTGTCACCCCGGCGAAGGCCGGGGCCCATCTTGAGGTCTTTCCACATCCGTCGCGGGTTGTGAAATCTCAGGATGGATCCCGGCCTCACGCCGGGATGACACCGTGGGTTGTTGGTCAATCGGGGCGAATGCGCCCCGACGGTTCTTACTTCGCGTTGCGCTCGAGGATTTCGGTCGCGTCGGTCTGGGCCGTCGCCTGCGCATCGGCCGCCGAGAGTTGGCCGAACTGGATCGCTTCCAATGTTTTCTGCAGCGATTCCGAGAATTCCTGGCCGCCCAGCACCACCGGGAACGGCTTGGCGTTGGCCAAAGTCTCGGTATAGCCCTTGAGGAAAGCGTCGCCGGCCAGCTTGTCGGCGAAGGCCGTGCCGTCAGAGGTACGCGACGGCAGGATGCCCATCGACATCAGGATGTCGCCCATCGCCGAGGCGCCGTTCGGGCCCGACTCCGGCCCATTGAGCCAGTTGAGGAAGTCCCAGGCCGCCGCCTGCTCCTCGGCCGAAGCCTTGGCGTTGACCACCGTCATCCAGGAGTAGGAGATCGAGCGCGCCGTATCGCCCGACGGCCCCACAGGGATCGGGGCAGTGGCGACATCGGCGAAACTATCGCCCATGCCCGCTTTCAGCGCCGATTCCCACCAGTTCGCCATGATGATCATGCCGGTCTTGCCGGAGACGAAGCTGTCGAGGAACGGCCCGGTGGTATTGGCGTCGGCGGTGGCCATCGCCGGATCGGAATAGCCCGACTTGATCAGCTTCTCGTAGAGCTCGAAGGTCTGCTTGGCCGCCTCGCTGTCGAGTGTCGGCTTGCCGTCGACCACCAGGTCGCCGCCGTTCGAAACCAGCAGCGACGAGAACGGGTGAAGGACACCCGCTGCCCAGGAGTTGATCAGGCCAAAGCCTTGCTGGCCCTTCGACTTGTCGGTCAGCTTCTCGGCCGCGGCGAGGAATTCGTCCCAGGTCTTGGGCGCCTCGGTAATGCCGGCTTCCGCAAACAGCTTCTTGTTGTAGTTGAGCGCGTAGACGTCGATCTCGTTCGGGATGCCGTAAAGCACGCCGCCAATCGAGGCCGCGCCGATCACGCCCGCCGGCCAGTTGGCCTTGGTGTCGGCCGCAATGGCATCGGGAACCGCTGCAACCAGCTGGTCCTTGGCGAGGTCCGGCAGCCAGGCGTCGTAGATGCCGGCAATGGTTGCGCCGCCGGCACCGCCGCCCGAGGTGCGGAGCGTCGTCAGCAGGTCGCCGAACGGCACGGCGCGAACGGTGATCTTGGTATCGGGGTGCGCCTGAGTATAGGTCGCGGCGGCCGCCTCGAGTTTGGCCACCGTATCCGGTGCCCAGTGGGTGAGGAACGACACATCCGCGGCCTGGACCAGTGCGGTGCTCGAAAGCAGGACCGCGACCGCCCCCGCGGTGCGCGTGAAAGCCTGGAACAGCTGCATGTTTGAATTCTCCCTGTGGCGTCAGGCAGCGCTGTGCTCACCTGACGTCATAGAGTTATGACGTTATAACGACATTGGTCAAGAGGGGTGGCGTGCCTGTGGATGCGACGAGGTCCAGGAGGCAGGGGGCCTTCACGGCGAGGGTCACTGCGTGCCCCGCCGGAATCGGATAGACCTGCGTTGGGCAGGCCATCTGGGGAGCTGATGTTGACCGGCAATGTGGGGTCTGAGGTTCAACAAACCGCGCCCGCTGGCAGGCTGCATCTCTGGATCATAGCCGCGACGGTCGTCGTCAGCCTCGCAATATGGCCGGGCAGTCAGCTGGGGCCGTCGACGCTCACCGACTGGCACGACCAGGCTGTGTTCCTGCGAGCCGCGACGCAGACCATCGAGCAGGGGCTGCCCGACAGCGTCACGCAGACCCTGGTTGGTCCCGCCTATGTCGCGCTGACCCTCATCATCGGATGGTTGTCTGGGCTCGATCCGGCCCAATCCTTGCTGCTCCTCAGCCGGCTTACCTTCGTCACCTGCGCGGCGATCCTCGCGACGGTGGCAATGCGCTACCGCGTGCAAGCTGACCTGGCATTCCAGCTGACGCTGGGCGCAATCGCCTTGCTGTCACTCGGCACCAGTGTGTGGTTCCGTTTCCTTGATATTCCCTGGACCCATTTCGTTGCTGCGGCGCTTCTGGGAACGATGGTGCTGGTGACGCTCTCTCGGTTGCCACTGTTCCTTCGAGCAGCGTTCATCGGCGTACTGGCAATCACTTTGCTGCAAACCCGCCTGTTTGAAGCGCTGGTTGCACTGATCGCTGCGCTGATCATCCTGCCCGTGGCGGCCGCCCGGCATTGGCGGGTACTGCGGACCCAGCCCGTGGCGCTGCTCGCACAGCTCGTGCTGCCCACCATCGCCGGAGGCGCACTCGGCTTCGTCGCCATCGGTCTCGTCAGCCACAACTGGACCCTCTACCAGCAATATGGTGATCAAGCCGGGATGGTCGTCGCCCTCGAACTGGTCCCGCTGAAAGCGATCCAGCTGTTCTGGGACACCTGCTTTGGCACGGTGTGTGCGTTCGCCGCCTCGCCGCCGGTTCCGGTGGTGGTCAACACCATCGACAGCTGGCGCCAGCCGCTGTCGCTGCAACTGCCTGGTCTGATCGCGGCTGCCGGCGGCCTGCTTGTGCTCCTCGCCCTACGCCCCAGGCGGGCGTTGCAACTGCCGCTCGGCATTCTGTTTGCCGTAGTGACGGCGGGTGGCCTAGTGCTCGCCTACGTTTCCGGTGCCCCTTCGGGCTCCCCGCACCTCAAATACGGTTTCTTCCGCGATTTCGTGCCGCCATTGATCCTGCTGACCAGCGCCTTCATCGGCGCGCTTGCTGTGCAGCGTGCCGAGGACGGTCGCACCGGTGGCGTCCTGCTGCTTTCATTGCTGGTCTACTTCGTCATGCTGTTCGGGCTGACGGCCTTGCGGCCAGTCGGCCTGCCGCCACTTGCCGCATCACAGGTCGAGCGCTTTGAGATCGGCTCCTCCTGCGCCGGGGGACAATGCACGTTCCGTCTCGAAGCGCTGGGATTTTCGGGGACGACGCTGCCCCACGGCGACCTGGTCTATGTAACTTGCTCCGGGGATCCGCAGTTCCGCCCGATCTGGCGCTTGTCCGAACTGAAGACCAACGCCGGCCAGTGCCCGCGGGTCACCATCGTGCCATTGGCGAGCGGGCTGCTCTACACCCCGGAGGGCGATCTCATTGATGCGCTGAATCTCGCGTTGCCCACCGACGCGATCGCCATCCCCGGCAAGGGACGATAGACCGGGCATACCCAGCCTATCGTGCATCGCCTCAATCGGCGAGCAGTGCGTCGATATAGGCTTTGACCGCCGGGTCGTCGGATTTGGTGATCAGAGCCAAGGCCGCATCGCGGTCGACGATTGCGTCTTCCAGTGCCTGCTGGGCATCCGCCAGCGCCATGCCTTCGGGGCTTGCAAGCGCCGCTGCCTGCTCTTCCGGTGTCAGCGTGTCGAAGTCGGGATAAGCGAGGTCGAACGCTTCCTGAGCGTCCGTCACCGCCTGCTGCAACTCACCCGATTCCACGGCGGCATCCAGCGCAGCATAGGCACGAACCTTGCCGACCATCGACTTGTCGCTGGCATGGGCCAGCCCTTGCGCGGACGCATGCGCCGCATTGCCGCCGCCGGCCTGGGAAGCGATGCTTCCGTTGCCATTTCCATTGCCGTTGCCGCCGTTGCCGTTCTCGCTGCCCGAGTTCTCGTGCGCGGATTCCGAGTTGCCAGGGCTGTCCGGTCTACCGCCGGCGATGGCGCCGCTCAGATTCGCGGCAACGAGCGGCGAAAGGGCGAGCAGACCGACCAGGGCGAATTTGGATAGTGTTTTCATGAGCGTGGCCTCTGAGATAGGGGATGCCCGTCCCTGCGGGCGCCTCCCAGATAGCATCGCAGTGCTGTGCTCTGGCTGAGCCGCCGTGTCAGCGCAATTGCAGGAACGCCGTCGCCCCTTCGGCCTCCGGCGACTTCCAGCCATATCGGCAGCGATAGCGGACCGCGCGATGCTCGCGTCAGTCGGCAGTTGTACAGGCGCCGGTATTCAGGAGGAGAGGGCTGGCTGGGGAACCTGGATTCGAACCAAGATTGACGGAGTCAGAGTCCGCAGTTCTACCATTGAACTATTCCCCAAGCGCTAGCCTGGATGCCGTCGGCGTGGCCGTCAGCATTTGGTGCGCGCCTTCTAGCGGCAATCGATCGTCTGATCAACACCCCTTTTGCGGCATTCTTCAGCCTTCATGATCCGGTCACGCGCTGTTCAAGTTTGCGGCAGATTCAGGGCGTTGCGTTGCCGGAGATCATCCTCTACCCTCATCGGCGACACTGAAATATGCCCGCGTCGGGCGCCCACGGCTTCGGCCGGCAGCCGGCGACCGCGCGGGGAAATGGAGCAAGGTTGACCGATCAAGATCGGTCCGCCGCCGTAGCCGGGAGCGAGAGCCTGGAGCGGCACCGTGACGGGCAGGGCCGTAGCCCAGCCCAGACCACCGCGAATCCTGGGGGGCAACCCGGATCTGGCGGAGCGGAGCGGCGGACGCACCCCGCAGGGAATCCCTCTTCGCGCCGGTCGCGAGGGCCGCTCTATGCGGCGCTCGATCTCGGCACCAATAACTGCCGCCTGCTGATCGCCCGCCCGCACGAGAACAGCTTTCGCGTGCTCGACGGCTTTACCCGTATCGTGCGCCTCGGCGAGGGGCTGTCGACCACCGGCAGACTATCCGATGCCGCCATGGAGCGGACCATGGAGGCGCTGCGCCTCTGCCGCAACAAGCTGCGCGAGCACGAACCGACCCGCATGCGGCTGATCGCTACCGAGGCCTGCCGCTCTGCCTCGAACGGCGCCGAGTTCATTGCCAGGGTCGAACGCGAACTCGGCCTGGTGCTCGAGATCGTCGATCGACAGACCGAAGCCTCGCTCGCTGTCACCGGCTGCGCCGACCTGATCGAGGAAGAGTCGTCGGGCGCCCTGATGTTCGATATCGGCGGCGGCTCGTCCGAACTCGCCTGGCTCGACTTCCGTGGCGGCCGGCCGCGCCGCCAGGGCCGGATGTCGTCGTCGATCCGTTCCTGGCAATCGCTGCCGGTGGGCGTCGTTTCGATCGCGGAGAAGTTCGGCGGCGTGAACGTCACGCCCGAGACTTTCGAGGACATGGTAGCCTTCGTCGCCGGCCAGTTGCGCCAGTTCCGTGGCCGCGAGAAACTGCGCCAGATGATTGCCGAGCATCCCGTCCACCTGATCGGCACCTCTGGCACCGTCACCACGCTGGCCGGGTTGCATCTCGGCCTCGAGCGCTACGAGCGCCAGAAGGTCGACGGGCTGTGGATGACCCGTGCCGATGTCGACGCCACCATGACGGCGCTGCTCGGCATGAGCTTTGACCGCCGTGTCGCCCACCCGTGCATCGGCAAGGATCGCGCCGATCTCGTGCTGCCGGGCTGCGCCATCTTCGAGGCGATCCGCCGGGAATGGCCGACCGAGCGGGTGCGCGTTGCCGACCGCGGGCTGCGCGAGGGCATCCTTATTTCACTGATCGACGCCGACCGGGCCGGTCGTGCCAGCAACCGCAGGAGCCGCTGATGCCGAAGGGAACAGGGCAGGGAACCGGACGCAAATCGGCGACGGGCCTCAAGGTTCACGTAAAGACCGCCAAGGGCCGGAAGGTCGGCTCCACCCTGTGGTTGCAGCGCCAGCTCAACGACCCCTATGTGGCCAAGGCCCGGACCGAAGGGCTGCGCTCGCGTGCCGCCTACAAGATCAAGGAACTCGACGAGCGCTACCACCTGTTCAAGAAGGGCATGCGCGTGGTCGATCTCGGCGCGGCCCCCGGTGGCTGGTCGCTGGTGGCGGCGCCGATCGTCGGCACGACGGAGGAGAAGCCGCTGATCGTCGGGATCGATTATCTCGAGATGGATGCGATCGAGGGCGTCATCCTGTTGCAGAAGGATTTCAACGACGAGGATGCCCCCGCGGCGCTGATCGAAGCGCTGGGCGGGCACAAGGCCGATATCGTGATGTCGGACATGGCGGCGCCGACCACCGGGCACCGTGCGACCGACCATATCCGGATCATGCAGCTGGTCGAACTCGCCGCCGATTTCGCCGTCAAGGTGCTGGCGCCAGGCGGCACCTTCATCGCCAAGGTGTTCCAGGGCGGTACCGAACATGAACTGCTGCATCTGTTGAAGCAGCACTTCGCTACCACCATCCACGCCAAGCCCAAGGCCAGCCGCGCCGACTCCGCCGAGACCTACCTGCTGGCCCGCGGTTTCAAGGGCAACGCGCCCGACTGAAGCAGCTTGATGCTCTGATCACTCCGCTGCCGCGCCGCTTTCGGCCTGGTGGCTGTGCATGCTCGCCGTTCTGGGAACGCGCAGGAAGATCAGCGCGGCGATCAGCGTCACTGTCGCCATCACCCAGAAGGCGACGTGGAAATCGCTGAGCAGTGGTGCGCCACCATGCAGCAGGTGCACGCCCTCGAAGATGCCGCCGCCGACCGCGACGCCGAAAGCCAGCGACAGCTGCACGCTCACCTGGCTCAGCACGTTGGCCTGGCCGGCATCCTTGTCGGCGACGTCGGCGAAGATGAAGGCATTGGTGGTGGTCCAGAACAGCGACTGGAAGAAGCCGGTGACCACCAGTAGCCCGAGCATCAGCGGCGTCGGGGTGTCCGGCGTGTAGAGGCCCATCGCCAGCACGCCACCCGCCGTGATGGTGCAGGCGATCACCAGTGCCTTGCGAAAGCCCCAGCGCGCGATGAAGCGCTCGGCCATGAACTTCATGGTGAAGGCGCCGACCGCCGAGGCGAAGGTCACCATGCCGCTCTCGAACGGGTTCAGGCCGAAGGCGAGCTGCAGCATCAGCGGGAACAGGAACGGCATCGCCCCGGTGCCGAGCCGGAAGATAGTGCCGCCGATCATGGTGAGCCGGAACAGCGGCTGGCGGAAGATCCTGAGGTCGAGCAAGGGGTATTCGGTGCGGCGGAAGTGGAACCAGTAGGCGACCGCCGCCACCACGCCGAGAAACAGCGAGCCGTAGCCGAAGCCCGCCGGCAGGGCCGGGAGCGTCAGCACCGAGATGCCGAAGACGAGGCCGGCAAAGCAGAGCCCCGCGAGCAGAAAACCGGTGAAGTCCATCTTCCGCGGTTCGTTCCGGTGCCACTCGGGGAGGTACTTGTTGACGAGGATGATGCCGAGGATGCCGATCGGCACGTTGATCAGGAAGATCCAGTGCCAGCTGGCGAAAGTGGTGATGAAGCCGCCGATCGGCGGCCCGACGATCGGCCCGACGAGGCCGGGGATCGACAGCCACGCCATCGCGTCGACCAGTTGCTGCCGCGGCGTCACCCGCACCAGCACCAGGCGCGCCACCGGCGTCATCATCGCGCCGCCCATCCCCTGCAGGAACCGCGACAACACGAAGGTCAGCAGCGAATTCGAGATGGCGCAGCAGACCGAGCCCAGCATGAACACCACGATCGCCCAGGCGAACACCCGCTTGGCGCCGAACTTGTCGGCCATCCAGCTCGAGATCGGGATGAAGATCGCCAGCGCCACCATGTAGGTGGTGAGCGCCAGCTTCAGCGCGATCGGCTCGGTCTGGATGTCATGCGCGATAGCCGCCAGCGAGGTCGCGATCACCGTCGAGTCCATGTTCTCCATGAACAGCGCTACGGCGAGGATCAGCGGGGTCAGGCGAAGCGCGGACATCGAGTGGAACCTAACTAGAGTGTCGCCGGAACCGGCTTGGCGACGGGCTTGATCTTGTGGCCCGAGACGTCGCTGCCGGCGTCGGGTGGCAGCCGCATGAACGGGATGGCGCTGCAGATGGCGACCGCCGCGACGACGAACCAGGCGATATGGAAATCGGCCAGCACCAGTTCGCCGCCATGCATGTTGGAGGCGATCTCCAGTGCACCGCCCGCCACCGCGACGCCCGCCGCGACGCTCAGCTGCTGGCTGACCGCGTTGATGGCCGTCGCCTGGCTCGCATGTGCCTCGTCGACATCGGCGAAGACCAGCGCATTGACGCCGGTGAAGAAGAACGAGCGGGTGAGACCCCCGAACAGCAGCGCCCCCATCAGCACCCAATGCGGCACCGCGGGGGTGAAGAAGCCGTTGATGGCGAGGAAGGTGCAGCCGAGCACGGCAGTGACCATCAGCGTGCGCGGAAAGCCGAAGGCGGCATAGAGCCTTTCGGCGCCGAACTTCGAGAGGATTGCGCCGATCGCCGCGATGAAGGTGGTGAGGCCGGATTCGAACGGCGTCAGCCCGAAGGTCAGCTGCAGCATCAGCGGCATCAGGAACGGGAACGCGCCGATGCCGATGCGGAACAGCGAGCCGCCGATGATGGCGTTGCGGAACAGCGGCAGCCGGAACATTTTCGGGTCGAGGATCGGGAACGGCGTGCGCCGCGCGTGCCTGAGGTAAAGCAGCCCGGCAATCACCCCGACAATGATCGAGGCATAGCCGGCGATCGTCGGGATGGCCGGCAGGCTGATCACCGAGAAGCCGAACATGATGCCGGCAAAGGTGATGGCCGAAAGCACCAGCCCCGGCACGTCCACTGGCCGCTCGTTGCGGCCGTCGGCGGCGTGGAGATACCTGGTCACGAGGATCAGCCCGATGATGCCGATCGGCACGTTGATCCAGAAGATCCAGTGCCAGCTGAGATAGGTAGTGAGGAAACCGCCCAGCGGCGGGCCGGTGATCGGGCCGATCAGCGCCGGGATGGTAAGCCAGGCCATGGCCGAGACCAGCTCGTTACGCGGGGTCGAGCGCACCAGCACCAGGCGCGCCACCGGTGTCATCATCGAGCCGCCGATACCCTGGAGGAACCGTGACAGCACGAACGTCAGCAGCGAATCCGAGAAGGCACAGCAGATCGAGCCGGCCATGAACACCACGATGGCGACGCGAAAGATGTTCTTGGCCCCGAACCGGTCGGCCATCCAGCCCGAGAGCGGGATGAAGATGGCGAGCGCCACGAAATAGGCGGTGAGCGCCAGTTTGAGCGAAATCGGCTCGGCCCCGATATCCGCCGCGATCGCTGGCAGCGAGGTCGCAATGACCGTCGAGTCCATGTTTTCCATGAACAGCGCGACCGCGAGGACGAGGGGTATGATGCGCACGGGGGGAGCCTCGGGCGAGGCACTGTTAGGATTGAAACTATCAGGGTGAGCTTTACGGCGCGTGGGGCCGCAACGCAACACGTAGCTCGGGCATTAATCGCTTGGGGCCTAAGCGATTGACCCCTGAAGCCCACACGTGGCTTATTGTGGTCACATTTTGTTCGGGTTGAACCATGAAGAGCTTTTCGTCGTCGAGCTTCGCCAGCAATCATGCCGAGGCGCTCGACCTTGCCTTTGCTGCAGTGCAGAAGAATCCGCAGGCACTGTTCACCAATTTCCAGTGGTTCCTGTACGCCGGCAAGGACACGATCTTCTTCACCGCCTTCTCCAAGGAGAGGTTCGACAAACAGAAGCTCAAGGAGCTGGTGGCGCAGGTCGTGGCGCTGGCGCCGCAATTGACGCACGGCTTCGTCGGCGCCCGCCCCGGGCATCCGTTCACCGAGAGCCAGCTCGACGCCATCACCTCGGTGGAACTGGTCGATAGTTTCGACGGCTACCCGGACAAGTGGTTGGGTAAGAGCGCCGATATCTTCGATCACCCCGATCTGCCGCTGTTCCGCTTCATGGCGGCGACGCTCAAGGAGGGCCCCGACGCCGAGGGCCGTATTTCGGTGATCCAGGTGCGCGCCGCCCACTGCGTGCTCGAAGGTTCGGATTCGGCGCTGCTGTCGCGCTCGCAGACGGCCGGGCACGGCATCCAGTCCAACAAGGACAACAAGGTCAGCTTCGGCGACCGGCTGAAGGGCGCACTGCAGGCCGGTATCGGCGTCTCGCTGCACCTGTTCTTCGCCCACATCATGTCGCCGCCCGACAAGCCGTTCGGCTTCAAGACCCTGCCGCTGCGCCGCGACCGGCTGCGCCGGCTGGCGAGCCGGCTCGGCGTGCGGCAGCGCTCGCTCTATTTCGCCATTGTCACCCACGCGCTGCACTCGGACACCGACCGCCGCCTCAACGAGGCGGTGATCGCCGCGGCCTACACCATGCTCGACACCCGTCGTACCGATGCCGACGACGATTTCTTCCGCGTCCGCGCGCTACAGGCCAAGTTCCCCTACAAGGAAGACTTCGTCGAGTATGTGCGCTCGGTCGACGATGTGGTGAGCCAGATCGAAAGCAAGGACATCACCTCGTTCCAGACCCAGGTGCTGGCGCTGTTTGCGATGCACCGCAAGCTCAACAGCTGGTTTCCGTTCCTCTACGGCCCGCGCTTCTGGCGCTTCTCCGGTCGCGTCGACACCGTGCTGACCCTGGTGCCGCCGCACCGGACCCTGGGTCCGGTCACCCAGTGGATGATGGAGCCGATCTATTGCGGCGCCTATCACCCCGCCTCCAACATCGCCACCTTCTGCCCCGGCCGCGAGTTCATGACGGTGAACTTCGTCATGGAGCAGCGTCACATCGATGCGGTCGAGCGGATCGAGCCGCTGATCGAAAAGATCGAGGCGCTGAATCTGCCGGAGCCGGTGAAGGGCGTGGGCGTCGAGGCTTGAGGCATTGTGCCTCCCGCGACCCCCTCTCTTGCGAAAACTAGGGACTTAGCTCCGCTAAGCCCAAGTTTTCGCTTTCTCCCCCGCCAAGGGGGAGAGTCCTGACTGATGATCCGATGCAGGTGGAGGCCACCGATCATCTCCCCCCTTGCGGGGGAGAATGGAATTTCTTGGGCTGGCTTCTTCGCCAAGCCCTAGAAATTCCAAGAGGGGGGCATGGAGGGCACTTGGCTCCCCACGCCCCATCGACCTAGGCCACCTGCCTCCCATACTTGCTCGCCACTTCCTCGGCCAATCGGCCGCCGATCTCCGCCAGATGGTCGAACGCCTGTTCGAAGCTCCCGACCCCGGCGGTGGCCGAGCGTAGTTCGATGATCAGGTCCTGCATCTCGGAGGCGGGGACATAGGCGTGGATGTCGTCCCAGCCGTCCCAGCCTTCGCGGGTGTCCGAGCCGACGATCTGGCCGCGCCGGCGCGGCAGGATGGCGTTGATGCGCGCCGTGGCCTCGCTCGGGCAGTGCACCGTCACCTCCATTACCGGTTCCAGCAGCACCGGCTCGCATTGCGGCATGCCTTCGCGCATGCCGATCTGCGCCGCCTGGCGGAACGCCATGTCGGACGAGTCGACCGTGTGGTATGAGCCGTCGGTCAGTGTCACCGCCACATCGACCACCGGGAAACCCAGTGGTCCGCCCGTGCCGAAATACTCGCGCACCCCGGCCTCCACCGAGCTGATATACTGGCGGGGCACCACGCCGCCGGTGATCTTCTCGTCGAAGCCCAGCCCGCCACCGCGCGGCAGCGGCTTGATGGTCAGGACCACATCGCCGAACTGCCCGTGCCCGCCCGACTGTTTCTTGTGCCGGCCACGGACATTGGCGGATTTCTTGATCGTCTCGCGATAGGCGATGCGCGGCACCGAGGTGGTGACCGGCACGCCGTAACGCCCGGTGAGCCGCTCGATGACGACGCGCAGGTGCATCTCGCCATGCCCTTCGAGCACCGTCTCGCCAGTCTCGGGAACCTGCGTGAGATGCAGCGAGGGGTCCTCCTCGAGAATGCGCTGCAGCGCCGTCGATAGCCGCACGTCGTCTTTCCGCTCTTTGGGTGAGACGGCAATCGCCATCATCGGCATGCTTTCGGGCGGCGGCATCAGGTCGGCGACCATGCGGCCGGCCGACAGCGTATCGCCGGTGCGAGCCGCTTCGACCTTGCCGAGCGCCACGGTTTCGCCCTCCTGCGCCGCATCGCGCTTCTGCGTCTCCTGGCCCATCACGCGAAACACGCCCGACACCTTGCTTTCGCGCCCGTCGGATGAGCGGAGCGTGGCGCCGTCGGCGACCGAGCCGCTCAGCACCCGGGCGATGCACATCTTGCCGCTGCGCGGGGTCTGCATGGTCTTCATGATCTGCACCACGGCGCCGGGACCGTCGGCGAGCCCGAGCCGGGCACGGGTTTCCTTCACGGTCGGCGCTTCGTGGCGAATCGCCTTCAACAGTCGGGTGATGCCATTGCCGTGTTCGGCCGAACCGATGAACACCGGGCAGATCTTGCCAGCCCGCATCTCCTCGACCAGGTCCCTGAAGATCAGGTCCTTTTCCGGCTGCACGTCCTCGAGCAGTTGCTCCATCAGCACGTCGTCGAAATCGGCGATTTGTTCGAGCATGGCGGTACGAGCCGCAACCTCGTCGGCTTTCTCGCCGTCGGGCAGGGCGACGATCTCGCTCTCCTTGGCCTCGTGGTAGACATGCGCCCGCTCGAGCGCCAGGTCGATGCAGCCCGTCACCACGCCGCCCTTGGTCATCGGCAACTGCCTCAGCACCAGCGGCACCCGGCTCGCCGGCTGCAGCATCTGGAGGATGTCGCGCACCTGGCCCGAGAGCTTGTCGATCTTGTTGAGGAAGATGAGGTGCGGGAGCTTTCGCGCTTCGAGATCCCTGAGGATCAGCTGCAGCGCCGCGACCTTTTTCGGATCGGCTTCCGCCACCACCACCGCCATGTCGCAGCCGGCCAGGACGGCAAGGGATTCATACTGAAACTCGACCGAGCCGGGGCAGTCGATGAACGTATAGCGGTCGCCCATGAACTCGGTTTCGGCGACGTTGGCCTCGACGCTCATGCCGTTGGAGCGAGCTTCCGGTGAGGCATCGCCCACCATGTTGCCGTCCTTGGCGTGGCCTTGTCGGGTAATGGCCCCAGTGCGCATGAGGATCGCTTCGAGCAGCGAAGTCTTGCCGCTCGCAAACGGCCCCACCAGCGCGATGCACCGGGGCCCGGCTTGTCTGCCGTTGTCGTTTGCCATCTACTCCTCCTTGTTCGTGATTTGTTCCTCTGGCGACGTCCTCCCCGGTGCGTTGTCCTCGCACCGTTGAGGCGCGTCCGCGAGGGTACTGTAGCGCTCCGATGCGGCGGAGCCAATCGGGGGCAGGGGCTGTGGAAGACCGCGGAAGCCGGCGCGAGTGGACCCCACCCTTGATCCCTCCCCGCAAGGGGGAGGGAGACGATTGCCTCCGTGTCGGTGTTCTGGTTTCCCTCCCCCCTCGCTGGGGTGGGGGCGGCGCACACCAGCTTTGCTGCGAGCACACTTCCCAATCCCCGGCTCCGGTGGTAATCACCCTCGCCAACCCGTGAGCCGGCGGCGAGTCGTTCCCGCTCACGGGCTTCCGTTTTTCTGATGCTCAGAAGGGAAGGGCCCGACCCTTGGCGAAGATCATTACTTCCATCACCGGCGATAGCGCACTGACGTTCGACGACGTGCTGCTGCAGCCTGCGCGCTCCGATGTGCTGCCGACCGATGTCGATATCCGCACCCGGGTGACCAAGGACATTTCCCTCAACATCCCGATCCTGTCGTCCGCCATGGACACGGTGACCGAGAGCCGCATGGCCATCGCCATGGCGCAGGCCGGCGGCATGGGCGTGATCCACAAGAACCTCGATATCCTGGTGCAGGCCGAACATGTCCGCGCCGTGAAGAGCTTTGAGAGCGGCATGGTGGTGAACCCCATCACCATCGGCCCGGAGGCGACCCTCGCTGACGCGCTGGCGCTGATGGAGGCCAACCACATCTCCGGTATTCCGGTGGTTCAAGATGGCGGCACCGGCGGTCGCAAGACCGGCAAGCTCGTTGGTATCCTCACCAACCGCGACGTGCGTTTTGCCAGTAACCCGCGCCAGCGCATCGCCGAACTGATGACGCACGAGAACCTGGTGACGGTCCGCGACGGCGTCAGCAAGGATGAGGCCAAGCGCCTGCTGCATGCCCATCGCATCGAAAAGCTGCTGGTGGTCGACGATGAGGGGCGCTGCGTCGGTCTGATCACCGTCAAGGACATCGAGAAGGCACAGCTCAACCCCAACGCCGTCAAGGATGCGCAGGGGCGCCTGCGCGTCGCGGCGGCGACCGGGGTCGGCGATGCCGGCTTCGAGCGTTCCCTGGCGCTGATCGATGCCGGCGTCGACCTGCTCGTCATCGACACCGCGCACGGTCACTCGACCGGCGTGCTGAAGTCGGTTGAGCGGGTCAAGCGCGAGAGCAATTCGACCCGCATCGTTGCCGGCAACGTCGCGACCGCCGAAGCCACTCGTGCCCTGATCGATGCAGGCGCGGATTCGGTAAAGGTCGGCATCGGCCCCGGCTCGATCTGCACCACCCGCATCGTCGCCGGCGTCGGCGTACCGCAGCTCGCAGCTGTCATGGCCTGCGCCGAGGAAGGCGAAAAGCACGGCATCCCGGTGATCGCCGACGGCGGAATCAAATTCTCAGGCGATCTGGCTAAGGCATTGGCGGGCGGTGCGTCCTGCGCCATGGTCGGTTCGCTCCTCGCCGGTACCGACGAGAGCCCGGGCGAGGTCTACCTCTACCAGGGCCGCTCCTATAAGTCGTACCGCGGCATGGGCTCGGTGGGCGCCATGGCCCGCGGTTCGGCCGATCGCTACTTCCAGCAGGAAGTGAACGACAGCCTGAAGCTGGTGCCCGAGGGCATCGAGGGCCAGGTGCCGTACAAGGGCGCCGCCGGCAATGTCCTGCATCAGCTGGCGGGCGGCCTTCGCGCCGCCATGGGCTATACCGGCGCGCCGAACCTGCAGGCTTTCCGCGACAATTCGGTGTTCGTGAAGATCTCGGGTGCCGGCCTCAACGAGAGCCACGTGCACGACGTGTCGATCACCCGCGAAAGCCCGAACTACCGCGGCGGCAACTGAGGCCGCTGCCCGATGGCGTTCTGGCTGATCGCCGCCATTCTCGCCCAGGGCGCGCTCGCCCTGGGTCTGCTCTGGTATCTCGGCACCATCCGCATCCCGATGGTGCTGAAGGGCGAGGTGCGGATCGACGACATCGCGCTCGAGCGCACGGGCTGGCCGAAACGCGAGTGGCAGGCCGCCAACGCCGTCGACAACCAGTTCCAGTTGCCAGTGCTGTTCTATGTCGGAGCCGGGCTGGCGCTGTACTTCGGCCCGACCATCTTCGAGGTCGTGCTGGCCTGGCTCTTCGTGCTGAGCCGCTACGTCCATGCCGTCGTCCACATCACCGACAACCACGTGATCCGTCGCTTCACTGCCTACCTTGTCGGGCTGACGGTGCTCTGCGTGTTCTGGCTCGACCTGCTGGTGCGGCTGTTCCTCGCTTGATCCGCATCCCGCATCGTGGCACGGACGACGCCGAACTACTGAGGATCGTCAGATGAGACTGCCCGGCCGGATCGCCGCCGCCATCGATGTGCTCGCCGATATCGACGCACACAAGCGCCCGGTGGCCGAGGCGCTGAAGGCGTGGGGGCTCAATAACCGCTTCGCCGGGGCCGGCGATCGCGCCGCCATCGGCAACCTCGTCTATGACGCGTTGCGGCGCAGGAGCTCGCATGCTTGGGCCATGGGCTCGGACGCACCGCGTGCGCTGGTGCTGAGCGTCGTGGTGCGTGAATGGGGCGAAAGCATCGAGGAGCTCAACGCGAGTTTTGGCGGCGACCGGTTTGCGCCGGCACCGATCGATGCTGACGAAGCGGCAAAGCTCAGCGCTGCCGACCCGCTGGCCGGGGCGCCGGATCATGTGCGCGGCGACGTGCCCGAGTGGGTGGCGCCGCATCTCGCCGAGAGCTTTGGCGAGGACTGGGTGGCCGAGGCCCACGCTCTCTCCGGCCGTCCGCCGCTCGATCTGCGCGTCAACACGCTGAAAGCCAACCGCGACAAGGCGCTGCGCGCGCTGGGCCGCTTCGCCCCCGACGCCACGTCGATCATCCCCGAGGGCATCCGCTTCCCGGCCGGCGAGCGCGACAGCCGCACGCCGAACGTGCAGAGCGAAGAGGGCTACATCAAGGGCTGGTTCGAGGTGCAGGATTTCGGCAGCCAGATCGTCGCGGCGCTGGCCGGCGCGCGCGGCGGCGAGCAGGTGCTTGACCTCTGTGCCGGAGCAGGGGGCAAGACCCTCGCCATGGCCGCCGCGATGCAGAACCGCGGCCAGATTTTCGCCTATGACAGCGACCGTACCCGGCTTGCCCCGATCTACGACCGGCTGAAGCGCGCCGGTGCCCGCAACGTGCAGGTGCGCGCCCCCGGCGAGGGCGTGCTTGACGATCTCGTCGGCAAGCTCGACCGCGTAGTGGTCGATGCCCCCTGTACCGGCTCGGGCACCTGGCGCCGCCAGCCGACCGCCAAGTGGAAGTTGACGACGGAGCAATTGGCAGTTCGCGTCGAGGAACAGCGCGCCATCCTCATCGAAGCGGCAAGATACCTGAAGCCGGGCGGCACGCTGGTCTACATCACCTGCTCGGTGCTGCCGGAGGAGAATGCGCGGCAGGCCGCGGCCTTCCTTGCCGCCAACCCGGGATTCACCGCCATTGCCGGTAACAAGCTGTGGATGAGCCATTTCTCCGGCGCCAAGCTTCGCGCCCGCTTCTCGCCGGAAGGGGGCGTGTCGCTTACCCCGCACCTCACCGGCACGGACGGCTTCTACGTCATCGCCATGCAGCGAGGCTGAAGTGATCCGCGACGACGCCGGCGGCATCTCGCCCATGTTCATCTTCATCGCCGGCTCGGTGGCATTCCTGCTGATCGTCGGCGCCATCATCTGGTTCGCCATTCCCGGCGCCAGCGCCAGGCACCATTTTGTCTCGCCATCAGGACGTGTCGCGCTCGATATCGGCGAGCAGTGCGGCGAGACCTGCGAGCGTCGAGTCATCGCCGAGACGATTGCCGCCGATGGCAGCAGATTGCGCCGCGGCTGCCGCGTCGAGCTTGCCGAAACCCACCCGGTCCTGCTCAACGCCTTCCCGCTCTGGGCTGCCGACGAGCAGACGGTGGAGATCGTCTATGCCGATGCCGACGGGCAGGGTGGAAAGTTCCCGCTGAACATCGCTGCCGATTGCACGCAGACCGAGTGAACCTGTCGCCCGTCTCGTGCGTTGGGGCGGCATGAGCACTCTCTCCCTATCCGACCTCAAGACACCGCGGGCCTTGATCCTGCTGGCGGTCTTTCTTGTCGCGGTGATCGGCGTCGGCGCCGTCATCGGTGTTACCACTGCACCGGGCGAATGGTATGCCGGCCTCGCCAAGCCACCGTTCAATCCGCCAAACTGGCTGTTCGGGCCGGTCTGGTTCGCGCTCTATGTGCTGATTGCCATTGCTGGCTGGCGCACCTTCCTCAGTGAGGCGAGCGGCGTTGGAATGAAGCTCTGGTACGGGCAGATGGCGCTCAACTGGCTGTGGTCGCCAGTGTGGTTCTCGCTGCACCTGCTGTGGCCGGCCTTCATCGTGATCATCGCCATCCTGGGCTTGATCCTGATGTTCATTGCCAACCGCTGGGATCGCGACCGCGTGTCCGCCCTGCTGTTCGTTCCCTATGCCGCCTGGGTCGGCTTCGCGAGCCTGCTGAACCTCGCCATCGCCACACTCAACTAATGCAGTTCGCGTGAGATCGGCTCGCCCAGTGCCAGCCGGCTGAAGCTGACCTCGAGCCCCTCGCCGGTCGGTGAGCAGGTCATCGGGCCGACCTCCACGGTGTCGCCCATGCGCAGAAAGCAGAGCCGGACCAATTGCCAGCTTCCGTCGGGTTCCTGCAACTGCACCCGCAGCGCTTCGGCATGGCGCGTGAGCCGCAGCGTCACGGGCCCGTCCACCGGGCGGTCGAGCTTCAAGACCGACCAGTCCGACTGGTCGTCGCGGGTCACCACCACCGAAAAATGCATCGCGCCATCGGTGAACTCGACGCCGCATTTCATCCAGTTCTCACCGTCGACGAACAGCATCGCCCCGGCCTGGTCATAGAGCCGCTGGTAGTTGGCGCGGAAGGTGACTTCGAAGCTGAAATCGCCGCCGACTTCCGTGGCACGAAAATGCCCGTCCTCGTGCTTGAAGCCGTAGAATGTGTTGTTCCAGTAGTCGGTGTCGCGTCCGGTGCGCACCACGAGCGTACCGCCGCGCTCCTCGTAGAATGGCGGCTGGTTGCGCCAGAAGGTCTTGCCGGTCTTCATCAGGTCATTCCGCCGCAGCTGCAACTGTGGTTGAACCCGTGCGCCGCCGCTCCTTGCCGCGAGCCCACTGAATCACCGGGTTCTCGACCAGATGATACGACAGGTGCGCGACGGTGAAAGTGAGCAGCGTGATGATGGTGCAGGTGACTGCGAAGCGGATCGGGTCAGAGGCCTGGCCGTGGTCGATCTGCGGATCCCAATAGACCCGCACCAGCTCTAGCACCGGATAGTGCCAGATATAGATGCCGAACGAGATCTTCGCGACGTAGCGCGTCACCGGATTGTCGAGGGCCGACCCGAGCAGGGCGCTTGAAGGCGCCGATGACAGGAACAGCCCGACCGCCAGAACGAACCAGGGGAAACCGTAGGGTACCCCGAGCCAGCCCCAGCCATCGGCAGTCTTGGCGGCAAGTTGGTCGTTCATCAGGCTGATGCCCCAGGCGAAGGCGGCGAGCGCCATGAGGTCGAACAGCACGTGCCGATACTTCGCCCATCGCACCTGCAATCCACCGGCCAGGGCGCCGACGGCGAACATCGCGAAGAAGGCGAAGGGGTTGAAGCGCGGCATCCAGTACTTGGCGCCGCCGATCAATCCGTAGTCCCAACCGCGCTGGTGCATGTCGACCCGGTAGTACCGCGTGAACAGCCAATGCGCGAGCAGCGCCAGGGCGATCGCGCCAAGCCACAGCAAGCGCGACTGCCAGCCCTGGCCGCTCCACCGGCCAACCAAGAACAGCGCCGCAAAGCCGAGCGGCAGCAGCAGATACGAGGTGACTTCGAAGCTGATCGACCAAAGCGGCCCGTTCACTTCCACCGGGAACAGCGTCACCCAGTGCCAGTCGGCGACGGCGAAGATGCCGGCTACGAGTCGCAACAGCAGCTGTCCGTCGAGCACCGCCCCGAACACCGTGATACTGAGGACAAACGTGACGATCAGCGCCAGCCAGAACCCCGGCAGGATGCGCGCCGCGCGGCGCATGGCATAGACCCTGAGGGACGGCGCCGGTTCGGCGCGATCCAGCGCCTGCCAGAACGGGCGCGAGAGCAGAAAGCCCGACAGCACGAAGAACATCGCCACGCCGAAGGTGCCGATCTGGGCGAAGATCCGGAACCATTCGATGCCACCCAGGTGATCCTGCCAGCTCATGCGCTGCGCCAGGTGGTGGAACAGCACCGTCAGGCATGCGGCCGCGCGGACGAAATCCGCGCCGAGAAGGCGGTTGTCAGTCATCGTTTCCCCTCGCCTCGCACGACCCGCGTCTGCCGCGCGACATCGTGCAATCGATTTCATTTGGCACCGACTGGCCAATGATCTCAAGCGTTTTCGAACCGGGCCGGGGCGGCGACGCTCGGCCCCTCCGATCGACGTCACCAGCGGGCGGTGATCCACAGCTTCCCTTGCCCAGTCTATTGCACCCCTTGTTTGTGACAGTCGGAGCGGGCTAGGCCAATCGACCTCGCCTCCTGCTTTGCGGTGCATGATGTCCGGTCTGTTCGACCAGTTGATCACGGGTCTTGCCAACCCGGTCATCCTGTTTGGTCACTTCACGTACTTCCTGCTGATCGTCTCGATGCTGATGCGGCGGATGGTGTGGCTGAGAAGCTTTGCCGTGGCGTCGGGCGTCGCCAAGATCGTCTATCGGGCGTTCTTCGTGTTCGATCCGGTGAGCGTGTTGTGGGAGACCGTGTTCGTGCTGGTGAATATCGGCCAGTTGCTGCTGATCTGGTACTATGAGCGCCACCATCGCTTCACTGACGACCAGCGCCATTTCGTCGACAGTATGCCTGCCAGCGTGGAGCGGCGGGCGCTCAAGCGGCTGCTCGGTTTTGCCACCGTCCGCGAGGTGCCTGCCGACGCGGTGCTGGTGCGCGAAGGCGAAGTGGTGAAAGACCTGCTCTACGTCGCCACCGGCGTCGCCCGCATCGAAAGCGGCGGGCGCATCATCGCGGTCTGCGGGCCAGGTGATTACCTGGGCGAGATGAGCTTTCTGAGCGGTGAGCCGGCTACCGCCACCGTGGTAGCGTCAAAGCCGATGCGGGTGCTGGCATTCGATCAGCAGCGGCTGCATGCCGCGGTGGCCTCCGACGCCGCTATCCATCGTGCCATGGAGGCGGGTTTGAACCGCAACCTGGTCGGCAAACTGGTGCGCGCCAACACGGCCAGGGTCGCGCCCCTCTCGGCATAGGTGCTCTGCCGGGGAGGAGACTTGCACATTCCCCGTCCGGGCTTTATTTCCCCGCCATGACAGACATCGCCGCCGCCCCCGCCGAGTCCATTCTCATCATCGATTTCGGGTCCCAGGTGACCCAGCTGATCGCGCGCCGCCTGCGCGAGACCGGCGTCTATTGCGAGATCCATCCGTTCCAGAGTGCGTCCGAGGCGTTTGCCCGGCTCAAGCCCAGGGGCGTGATCTTTTCGGGCGGCCCCGCCTCGGTGACCGACGAAGGCAGCCCCCGCGCCCCGCAGGAAGTGTTCGATTCGGGCGTGCCGATCCTCGCCATCTGTTATGGCCAGCAGACCCTGGCGTTGCAGCAGGGCGGCAAGGTCGAGGGCGGTCACGCCCGCGAGTTTGGCCGCGCCGATGTCGAGATCAAGCAGCAAAGCCCGCTGTTCGACGGTTTCTGGCAGGTCGGCGGCCGCTACCCGGTATGGATGAGCCACGGTGACCGTGTCACCGAGCTGCCCGAGGGCTTCACCGTTGTCGGCACGTCCGAGAACGCCCCGTTCGCCATCGCGGTCAACGAGCAGAAGCGCTACTACACCACCATGTTCCACCCCGAGGTGGTGCACACCCCCGATGGCGGCAAGCTGCTGCAGGCCTTCGTGCACAATATCGTCGGCCTCAAGTCCGACTGGACCATGTCGGCCTATCGCCAGCGTGCCGTCGACAGGATCCGCGCCCAGGTCGGCAAGGGCAGGGTGATCTGCGCCCTCTCGGGCGGCGTCGACAGCTCCGTCGCGGCGATCCTGATCCACGAAGCCATCGGCGACCAGCTGACCTGTGTGTTCGTCGATCACGGCCTGATGCGGATGAACGAGGCCGACGAAGTGGTCTCGATGTTCCGCGACCACTACAACATCCCGCTGGTCCACGTTGATGCCGCCGACAAGTTCATCGGCGCGCTCGAAGGCGAGGCGGATCCCGAGACCAAGCGCAAGACCATCGGCCGGCTGTTCATCGAGGTGTTCGAGGACGAAGCGAAGAAGATGGGCGGGGCGCAGTTCCTCGCGCAGGGTACACTCTATCCGGACGTCATCGAAAGCGTCAGCTTCTCGGGCGGCCCCTCGGTCACCATCAAGTCGCACCACAATGTCGGTGGCCTGCCCGAGCGCATGAACATGCAACTGGTCGAGCCGCTGCGTGAGCTGTTCAAGGACGAAGTCCGGGCGCTCGGTCGCGAGCTGGGGCTGCCCGACCGCTTCGTCGGCCGCCACCCTTTCCCGGGCCCCGGCCTCGCCATCCGCCTGCCGGGCGGCGTGACGCGCGAGAAGCTCGATATCCTTCGTCGCGCCGACGCCATCTATCTCGACGAGATCAGGAAGGCCGGCCTCTACGACAAGATCTGGCAGGCGTTCGCCGTGCTGCTGCCGGTGCAGACCGTCGGAGTGATGGGCGATGGCCGCACTTACGAGTTCGTCTGTGCGCTGCGCGCCGTGACTTCGGTCGACGGCATGACCGCGGATTTCTTCCCCTACGACATGAACTTCCTCGGCCGTGCAGCCACCCGCATCATCAACGAAGTGCGCGGGATCAACCGGGTGGTCTACGATGTGACGTCCAAGCCCCCGGGCACCATCGAGTGGGAGTGACCTCGGCCAGCCGCGTCGCCGAGGCCTCTGCCGTTCGGCCGACGCCGCGGCAACTGGCCTGGCAGCAGCTGGAGTTCTACGGCTTCATCCATTTCGGCATGAACACCATGACCGATCGGGAATGGGGCCTGGGGCACGAGGATCCCGTCCTGTTCGATCCGGCGCAGCTCGATGCGGAGCAGTGGGTCGAGAGCCTCGCCTCCGCCGGCATGCGCGGCCTGATCCTGACCTGCAAGCACCATGACGGGTTCTGCCTCTGGCCCACCGCGGCCACCAGGCATTCGGTGGCGTCCAGCCCGTGGCGCGCCGGCGCCGGCGACCTGGTGGCCGAGGTCTCGGCGGCCTGTGCCCGGCGCGGCATGAAGTTCGGCGTCTATCTCTCGCCGTGGGATCGTACCGAGCCATCCTACGGCGCGGGGGTCGGCTACGACGATTTCTTCGTCGCGCAGTTGCGCGAACTGCTGTCGGGCTACGGCCCGATCTTCTCCGTCTGGTTCGATGGCGCCAACGGCGAAGGCGCCGGTGGCAGGAAGCAGTACTACGACTGGGATCGCTACTTTGCGGTGGTCCGCGAGCTGCAGCCCGATGCGGTGATCAGCGTCTGCGGCCCCGATGTGCGCTGGTGCGGCAACGAGGCCGGCCACACCCGGCCCGATGAGTGGAGCGTGGTGCCTGCCGCGCTGCGCGATGCCGAACGCACCGCCTCCAATTCGCAGCAGGTCGATGACGGCAAGTTCTCGCGTCAGGTCCGCTCGGACGAACAGGACCTGGGGAGCCGTGAGGCCATCGCGGCTTCGAGCGACGACCTGGTCTGGTACCCTGCCGAGGTGAACACCTCGATCCGGCCGGGCTGGTTTCACCATCCCAGGGAGGATGCCGAGGTCCGCTCTGCCGACGAGCTGTTCGATATCTACTGCGCTTCGGTTGGCGGCAACGCGACCTTCCTGCTCAACGTGCCGCCGGATCGGTCCGGGCTCGTGGCCGCACCGGATCGCCTGGTCCTGTCGCAACTGGGGCAGCGCATCGCCGAGCTCTACGATGCCGACATCGCCCCCGAGGCCACGATGTCGCCCGCCGGTGCCCTGGACCGGGGCGCATGGGTCGTTGACGCCGCCGGCTCCAGCCTCGTCCTCAAATGGCCGGAGCCGCGGCAGGTCGACGCCGTCATCGTCGAGGAGGACATCGCGTTAGGCCAGCAGGTCGAGCGGCTGCTGGTGGAGACCCGAACTGCTGAGGGGCACTGGCTCCCCGCGGCGGCATGCGCGTCGGTCGGCTATCGCCGCATCCTCCGTTTTTCGCCCGTCGCGACCGATGCTGTCAGGCTGTCGGTCACCGCGGCTCGAGGTCCGGCGCGCCTGCGAAACCGGGTGGTGAGTACCGGGGTGGTCAGGTGACTCGATGAAGCAGGACCGTCCGGATGGTGTCTCGGCCCGCATGGTGCGCGTCGGCTACCTGATTGCCGGCTTCCTGCTGCTGGCATTGGGCATCATCGGGGCTTTTCTGCCGCTGATGCCGACCACCATCTTCGTCATTCTGGCTGCCGGCTGCTTTGCCCGCTCCAATCGCCGGGTCGAAGAATGGCTGCTCAATCACAAGCGCTTCGGCCCGACCATCAGGGCGTGGCGCGCCGAGGGCGCCATCTCGCGGCGCGGCAAGACGCTGGCCTGCAGCGGCATGGTGCTGGGTTACGTGCTGTTCCTGATCGGCGCCCGCCCTGACTGGCCGCTGGCGCTGTTCGTGCTGGCCGTCTTCGGCGCCTGCGCCTGGTACGTCCTGTCGCGGCCGGAGCCCTCGACCGGGGCTTAACCCTTTACCCGGATGCTGACATTGCCGCTGCCATGCTGCAGCACCAGGTTGTAAAGCCGGCGGGCATTTTCGGGAGAAAGGCGGACGCAGCCGTGCGAGGCGACGCGACCCAGCCGCTTGGTGTCATAGGTGCCGTGGATGGCGTAGCCGCCACGAAAGAAGATCGAATAGGGCATCGGCGCCCAGTCGTACTTCTTTGAATAGTACTCCTTGTACATCCGCTGCACACCGTAGCTGCCCTTGGTTGTGCCGTAACCCTTGCGGCCGGTAGAGACGTCGAAACTGTATTTTGGGGCGCCGCCGACCGACACCCGCATATGCTGATCCGAGAGGTCGATGACGATGGAAACGTTGGCGGCGGCGGCGGGTGTTGCAATGGCGAGGAAGGCGGCGAGCAGTAAAACGCGACTGAACATCTTGATGTACTCGGGCTGGCGCTGAGGAAAGCTTGGCGCGATGCCGTTGCATTCGGATTAATTTGGTCGCTTGCATCTGCCGTCTCACGCGCTCGTGACCCCACGGCGAGCGCAGCTCGTCCGGCCGGTGAGCCTGATGTTGGGCCTGGGAACAGCCGCGTGTACGGGTTTGCATTCGGGCGGTCGCCTCACTATGGTGCGGCCGAATTCGACCCCGTTTCACTTGAGCTTCATGTCCAACGAAAACATCATCCGCGAAATCGACGAGGAACTGCGCAGCGACCGCGCGCGCAACCTGTGGCGTCGGTTCGGCCCCTATGTGATCGGCGCGGCCGTTGCCATCGTCCTCATCGTGGCGGTGAAGGAGGGCTGGGATTGGTGGCAGAGCTCGAACTCGGCCCAGTCGTCGGACCAGTTCTACACCGCGCTGCAGCTGGCTGACGGCACTGATGCCGAGGCGGCCAAGACGGCGCTCGATGGGGTGATCGCGGCCAATCATGGCGGCTACCCGGTTCTGGCTCGCTTCCGCGAGGCGGCATTGCTGGCCGGGCAGGGCAAGACCGCCGAGGCAGTGGCCGCCTACGACGCCCTCGCGGCCGGCCAATCGAACAAGTATCTGCGCGAGCTGGCCTTGGTGCTGGCCGCGAACCTCCTGGTCGACGGCGGTGATGTCGCCCAGGTGGAACAGCGCGTCGGCGGCCTCGTCGGCGCCGCCAGTCCGATGCGCAACGCCGCCCGCGAAGCCATCGGTCTCACCAAGTACAAGGCCGGCGACCTCGCCGGAGCACGGCAGAGCTTTGAAGATGCGGCCAACGATGCCCAGGCGAGCCAGCAGCAGCGCCAGCGCCTGACCGTCTATCTGGCACAACTGGTGGCCGAGGGCGTCGCCCCGCCGGTGGCCGAAGCCGCAGCGACCGAAACACCGGTGGTTGTCGATCCTGCGACTGCCGCGCCTGCCGCCACGTCGGTTGGCGACGCGCCGGCGCTCGACACTGCACCGGCTCCAGACGCAGCGCCGGCGATGGAGGCAACTCCGATGATGGAGGCGGTGCCTCCTGCCGCCGAAGCTCCCGCGGCGACGGACGCACCCGCGGCTACCGAAGCACCTGCCGCGCCCGCGAACTGACCTTCGCGAGCGGCTCTAGATACTGGGGTCTCGCTTGACCGTTACCGTCGCCATTGTCGGCCGTCCCAATGTCGGCAAGTCGACGCTGTTCAACCGGCTCGTCGGCCGGAAGATCGCGCTCGTCGACGACACGCCGGGCGTCACCCGCGATCGCCGGGAGGCCGAGGGCCGCATCGGCGACCTGCGCTTCAAGGTGCTCGACACCGCCGGCTACGAGGACAAGACCGACGGGTCGCTCGAAGACCGGATGCGCCAGCAGACCGAAATCGCCATCCGCGATGCCGACGTCATCCTGTTCATGATCGATGCCAAAGCCGGGGTGACCCCGCTGGACGAGCGCTTCGCTCAGGTGCTGCGACGCGCCGGCAAGGACGTGCACCTGATCGGCAACAAGGCCGAAGGCAAGGCTGCCGACCCCGGGTTGCTCGAAGCCTACAACCTCGGCTTCGGCGAACCGGTGGCGCTCTCAGCCGAGCACGGGCTGGGCCTCGCCGACCTCCACGCCATTGTTTCCAAGGCGGTGGACGAAGCCGCCGAGAAGGCCGAAGCGGAGGCCCCCTCGCTCGATCAGATGCCCGAGGTCGATGTCGACCTGCCTGAGGATGACGGCTCCACCGAAGATGGGCCGACCAAGCGCTGGGACCCCAAGCGCCACCTCAACGTCGCGATCATCGGCCGTCCCAATGCCGGCAAATCCACGCTGATCAACCGCATGGTCGGTGAGGATCGCCTGCTGACCGGGCCGGAAGCGGGCATCACCCGCGATTCCATCCTGGTGCCGTGGGAATATGACGGCCGCACCATCAACCTCGTCGATACCGCCGGCATGCGCCGCAAGGCGCGCATCGAGCAAAAGCTCGAAAAGCTGGCGGTGAGCGATTCCCTGCGCTCGATCCAGTATGCCGAGGTCGTGGTGCTGCTGCTCGATGCGCAGATCCCGTTCGAGAAGCAGGACTTGACGCTCGCCGACCTGGTCGAGCGCGAGGGCAGGGCGATGGTCATCGCCGTCAACAAGTGGGACACCGTCGAGGACAAGAACGCCAAACTCGCCGAACTGCGCGAGCAGTGCGAGCGCTTCCTGCCGCAGCTCAAGGGCATTCCGCTGGTCACCATCTCGGGCCTGCAGGGTCGGAACATCGACAAGCTGATGCAGGCGATCTTCGCCATCGAGCGCAAGTGGAACAGCCACGTTTCGACGGCGCGGCTCAACCGCTGGCTGAGCGGCATGACCGAGAGCCATCCGCCGCCGGCCGTGTCGGGCCGTCGCCTCAAGCTGCGCTATATGACGCAGGCCAAGATCCGGCCGCCGAGCTTCATCCTCTTTGCTTCACGCCCCGAAGCTTTGCCGCACGCCTACCAGCGCTACCTGGTCAACGGCCTCCGCGACGCCTTCGACATGCCCGGCACGCCGATCCGCCTCTGGGTGCGCGGCGGCAAGAATCCGTTCGACAAGAGCGAAAAGTAGTCCCAGGTCGGTACGGTGGCGGTAGATCATTCTTAGGGTCGCCGTGATGAGTTTGTGAGCGCGTCACGCCGGATCTCGTCACATGGAAACACTCGTCATCATTGTCGCGCTCGCCGTAATTGGCGGTCTTGCTGCCTTGCCGATCTACACGCTGATCAGGATGCGTAGTGGCCGTCTTGTGACTCAGTTGCAGCGGGTCGAACGGTCTGAGAACCCGATTGCCTGGCGCGTAAACCTGGTGGTGGCCTGGGTTGCGGCCGTTGGCTTCGGTTCAATGTTTCTCATGCTGTTGGCGGGTTTCCTCATGCGGCTCTCGGCTTAGTCGCCGCACCGTCATTGCGCCCCGGACGATCCTCGCTATACTCCGCGCCTCCCAAGCGACCCGATGCTGAGTGCGGGGCCGCAACCTTGAAACGACATTGTTCCTCGAAATTCTGATTGTCGCCGTCCTGACGCTGGTCAACGGCCTCCTTGCAATGAGCGAACTGGCGGTGGTCTCGTCCCGCCCGGCGCGCCTCAAAGTCCTCGCCGCCGAAGGCAAGCGCGGCGCCACTGTGGCGCTGAAACTGCAGGAAGACCCCGGCAAGTTCCTCTCCTCGGTGCAGATCGGCATCACCCTTGTCGGTGTGCTCTCGGGCGCCTTCTCCGGCGCCACGCTGGGTGAGCGCCTGGGCGATGCCCTGATGGGCGCCGGCATCAACCCCACGGTGGCCGCGCCGCTCGGCGTCGGCATCGTGGTCATCATCATCACCTACCTCTCGCTGATCGTCGGCGAGCTGGTGCCCAAGCAGATCGCGCTGCGCGATTCCGAGGGTGTAGCGGCGCGGGTCGCGCCGCTGATGGCGTTCATCGCCTCGATCGCCGCGCCGCTGGTCTGGCTGCTCGACGTCTCCGGCAAGCTGGTGCTGCGCCTCCTCGGCCAGAGCGGCGAAGCGGAAGAACGGGTGACTGACGAGGAGGTGAAGACCCTCATCGCCGAGGCCGAACATGCTGGCGTGCTCGAGACCGAGGAGCGCCACATGATCTCCGGCGTCATGCGCCTCGCCGACCGCTCGGCGCGCGGCCTGATGACCCCGCGTCTCGATGTCGAACTGCTCGACCTGAGCGAGAGCCAGGAAGAGATGATCGAAAAGCTCCGCGCCACCCGTCACTCGGTGCTGCCGGTGCAGGATGGTGCGGTGGATTCGATCATCGGCGTGATCGTCCGCAAGGACCTGGTCGAAAATGTCCTCGCCCGCGAGCCGCTCGACATGCGCACACTGGTCAAGCAGGCGCCGGTGGTGATGGATCGCTCCAGCGCCCTCGACGTGCTGAAGGCCATTCGTGGTTCGCTGGTGCATATGGCGCTGGTGTTCGACGAGTACGGTCATTTCGAAGGCATCGTCACCCCAGGCGACATCCTCGAGGCGATCACCGGCGCCTTCCAGGAAGAAGAGGGCGACGAGAAGGCCTATGTCACCCGCGAGGACGGCTCCTATCTCGTCTCGGGCTGGATGCAGGTCGACGAGTTCCAAGCGCATCTTGGTGTGCCGGTGCCCAAGGATGCGAAGTTCGAGACGGTCGCCGGCTTCGTCCTCGCCGAACTCAACCACCTGCCGGCGGTGGGCGAGACCTTCGAGCGCGGCCACTGGCGCTTCGAGGTGCTGGACCTCGATGGCCGGCGCATCGACAAGATCCTGGTGACCCGGCTGAACTAGCTGGCGTCCAATGCGCTCCATGGGTGATCGTTGCCCACGGAGTCATCCCCGCGAAAGCGGGAACCTCCGTTTGCGGTGTTTGCGGCCAATCGCAGATCCCGCTTTCGCGGGGGTGACCTGGTTTAGGCGGCAGCGTCCTGCCTAAAGCGGCCGTAGCTCCGACTTTTCCCAGTCGAACAGCATGCGGTTCTCGCTGAACTCGGGCGCGATCATGTCGATCAGCTTGGGCGTCAGTGCCGCGGGGCGGGGCAGGGTATCGGGGTTCTCGCCAGGCATCGCCTTGGCGCGCATCGCGGTGCGCACCGCACCCGGATAGAACGCATTGACGCGCACCGGGGTGATGCCGCCGACTTCCGCGGCGTAACTCTTCGCCAGCGCCTCTACTGCCGCCTTGCTCGCGGCATAGGGCCCCCAGTTGGCGCGCGCCGAGTGCGCCGACGATGAGGACAGGAACACCACGCGGCCGGCCACAGACTGGCGGAGCAGCAGGTCCAGCGAACGGATCAGCCGGTAGTTCGCCGTCACGTTGAGCGCCATCAGCTTGTCGAACTCCTTGGGCTCGACATGCGCCAGCGGCCGCAACTCACTCAGCATCGCCGCGTTGGCGACGAACCCATCGAGGTGCCCCCAGCGCTCGAAGATCGCGTGCCCAAGCCGGTCGATGCCGTCGAAATCGCTGAGGTCCATCGGCACCAGCGTGGCGCTGCCGCCGGCCTGCTGGATCTCGTCATCGAGTTCCTCGAGCCCACCGATAGTGCGCGCCACCGCAATCACATGCGCCCCACGCCGTCCCGCCTCCAGCGCCGCCTGATAGCCGATGCCGCGCGAGGCGCCGGTAACGAGGACGATCTTGCCGGCGAGAGAGGTTGTCATGCGTGAGGTTTCCGTGAGGTTCGGCGCGGGTTCTAGCGGGGGAGACGAGGATGGGGAAGGGCGAAGGTGTCACAGCCGTGGCCGATGGGCCGGTTGCTGTGGACCCCACCCTCGATCCTTCCCCGCAAGGGGGAGGGAGATGCTGGAACCGCGATACTAGTGTTTTGGTCTCCCTCCCCCGGGGGCGACATCTTGTCGTCCCCTTGCGGGGAGGGGACAGGGGGGGCAGCGCGCGCCGGATTCCGGATTACGCCAGTACTTCTCAGCTCGCTTCCTTCATCAGCGACAGCGTCTTGGGATCGTTTTTGCTGCGGCCGTTGAGGTCGGTGAGCTTGGTCGGGTAGTCGCCGGTGAAATGGTGGTCGGTGAACTGCGGGCTCAGCGGGTTGCGCTTCACCCCGCCGACGGCGTCGTAGAGCCCATCGATCGAGAGGAACGCGAGGGAGTCCGCGCCGATGAACCGGCACATCGACTCGAGGTCGGGGTGCTGGTTGGCCAGCAGGTTTTCCGGGTCGGGCGTGTCGATGCCGTAATAGTCGGAGTGGAAGATCATTGGCGAGGCGACGCGGATATGCACTTCGCGCGCCCCCGCATCGCGGATCATCTGCACGATCTTCACCGAGGTGGTGCCGCGAACGATCGAATCGTCGATCAGCACCACGCGCTTGCCTTCGATCTCGGCCCGGTTGGCCGAGTGCTTCAGCTTCACGCCGAAAGCACGGATCGACTGGGTCGGCTCGATGAAGGTGCGGCCCACATAGTGGTTGCGGATGATGCCGAGCTCGAACGGGATGCCGCTCGCCTGCGCATAGCCGATTGCCGCCGGGGTGCCGCCATCGGGCACCGGCACCACCACATCGGCTTCCACCGGCGCCTCCTTGGCGAGGTTGATGCCCATGCGCTTGCGCGCCGAATAGACCGGTCGGCCGGCGACCACCGAGTCCGGACGGGCGAAATAGACATACTCGAACAGGCAGATGCGCTCGGGACGGGGCGCGAACGGCTTCACCGAGTCGATGGTGATCGTACCGTCCGGCTGCGTCTCGCAGATCACCACTTCGCCGTTCTCGACATCGCGCACGAACTTGGCGCCGATAATGTCGAGGGCGCAGGTCTCCGACGCAAAGATCGGCTTGCCGTCGAGATCGCCCAGTACCAGCGGACGGATGCCGTTGGCGTCGCGGGCGCCGATCAGCTTGGTGCGGGTCATTGCCACCAGCGCGAAGGCGCCCTCGAGATGCATCAGCGCATCGATGAAGCGATCGGACGAAGCAACCTTCTTGGAACGAGCGATCAGGTGCAGCACCACCTCGGTATCCGAGGTCGATTGGCAGATGGCGCCCTGCGAGATCAGCTGCTTCCTGAGCGTCAGGCCGTTGGTGAAGTTGCCGTTATGCGCAATGGCGATGCCGCCGACTTCGAGCTCGGCGAACAGCGGCTGCACGTTGCGCAGGATCGTTTCGCCGGTTGTGGAGTAACGCACATGGCCCATGGCGAGATGGCCGGGCAGCCGCCCGACGGTCGCCGGATCGGTAAAGTGGTCGCCGACGAGGCCGAGCTGGCGCTCCGAATGGAACTGCTTGCCGTCGAAGCTGACGATGCCCGCCGCCTCCTGACCGCGGTGCTGCAGCGCGTGCAGGCCGAGCGCCGTGAGGGTTGCCGCCTCGGGGTGGCCGAGGATGCCGAACACGCCGCACTCCTCGCGCAACGTATCATGGTCCCATTCCGCGATCGGTTTGGCGTTAAGGGTCATCGGGCACCTCTGGGTTCAGGTCGGGCCAAACAAGACGGGACCGCAGATGCGGTCCCGGTCATAAATATGCAATGCGCTCACCCGAATTTCATCAGGCGTTGGGCGCGGCTCCCTCAGCCGGCTCCAGCGGCGCATCGTTCTCGAGCTGGTCGGTGCCCTCTTCATTGGGCACATCGGCATCCGGCGTCGGCACGTCATCGGGCGATGCATCTTCACCCGTACCGCCGGCGCCGCGCTGCAGGATATCGGTGACCTGCTTCTCGAGATCGGGCGGCAGCAACGCAATCAGGCTGTCGCCGAAATTTCTGAGGATCGGCAGCGAGCGCGACTCGGCCGCCCACGAGGGCAGGTTCGAGGGCATCAGCCACAGCCCGAAGATCACCACGATCACCGCAATCAACACGCCGCGGGCGACGCCGAAGATGAAACCCAGGGTGCGATCGAGCGGCCCGATGCGGCTGTCGACGACGAAATCGGCGATCCGCATGGTGATGAGGTGCAGGATGATCAACGCCACGATGAAGGTGCCGAGCACCGTCACGATGTCGGCCACGATCGGCTCGGCGATATAGCCGCGCGCGATTTCCTTGTGGTTGAAATAGGCGTAGGCGGCAATCGCCGCCGAGCCGGCCCAGGTCGCCAAAGACAGGATTTCGCGAGTGAATCCGCGGGCCGTAGCCAGGATCGCCGAAATCAGGACGAGAACGCCGATGCCGACGTCAAATGCAGTCAACATAGAGAAAATCCGCCCCTGGGACCCGCTTCAGGGTCCCGTGTAACCATTAATCGTGGCAAAGCCAAGCACGGAGGATGGCGTGCATGGCCGATGTTCACGGAAAGCAGGAAGCGTGGCCAAAGCGCTACTCTGCCGCTTGCCGCTGACCACGCGCCGCGATGCGGCCGATGAGCTCGGCGAGCTCGGCATACTCGCCTACGGCAATCCCGTTCGGTACGTCGCCCTTGCCCAGCCGGCCGGTCACCGCACCCAAAAAACCGAGCTTCTGCGCCTCGCGCAGCCGCTGCGCCGCATGCGCCACCGGACGTACTCCGCCGGCCAGGGAGATCTCGCCGAAATACACATTGGTCGAGGGCAGCGGCGAGCCCGTCAGCGACGAGATCAGCGCCGCGGCGACCGCCAGGTCGGCGGCCGGCTCGTTGATCTTCAGCCCCCCGGCGACGTTGAGGTAGATGTCGTTGGCGCCGATCCGCACGCCGCAGCGGGTCTCGAGCACGGCCAGCACCATCGACAGGCGCGACGAATCCCAGCCGATCACCGCACGGCGCGGCGTACCGAGCGGCGAAGGCGAGACCAGCGCCTGCACCTCGCACAGCATCGGGCGCGTCCCCTCCATGCCGGCGAACACGGCGGAGCCTGCGGCGTCCTTGTCGCGCTGGTCGAGGAACAGCGCCGAGGGGTTGGCCACCTCGCGCAGACCCAGCGTCGACATCTCGAACACCCCGATCTCGTCGGTGGCGCCGTAACGGTTCTTCACGCCGCGCAGGATCCGGAACGTGTGGCTGGCGTCGCCTTCGAAATAGAGCACGGCATCGACCAGGTGCTCGACCACGCGCGGTCCAGCGATCTGCCCGTCCTTGGTGACATGCCCGACCAGCACCACCGCGGCGCCGGATTTCTTGGCGAAGCGGGTCAGCGCCTGCGCCGAGGTGCGCACCTGCGTGACGGTGCCGGGCGCGCTCTCCACCCGATCGGTCCACAGCGTCTGGATCGAGTCGATGATCACCAGGTCCGGGGCAGGGCCGTTCTGCAGCGTGGCGAGGATGATTTCGACATTGGTCTCCGATGCCAGCAGTACCGCGCGGTCACCCAGCCCCAGCCGCTGTGCCCTTAGCCGGATTTGCGCGATCGCCTCTTCGCCCGAGACATAAACGATGCGCCGACCGCGTTCGGCCAGCGCCGCCGCTGCCTGCAGCAGCAGGGTGGATTTGCCGATGCCCGGATCGCCGCCGATCAGCACGGCCGACCCCATGACGAAACCGCCGCCGGTTACCCGGTCAAGCTCACCGATGCCCGTCTCGACGCGCGCTGCCGTCTCCGTTTCACCGGCCAGCGGCTGCAGCTCGATCGGCCGTCCGCCGGCCACGGCCGCTTTCGGCCCGGCCCCGACACCCGAATCGACGATCTCCTCGACGATGGTGTTCCACTCGCCACAGGCCTCGCACCGCCCCTGCCATTTGGTGGTCGCCGCGCCGCAGGCCTGGCAGACATAGGAGGTTTTGGTACGCGCCATGAGATGCCCCTGAAGTCGACGAGAGGTAGCCGACTATAGGGGCAAAGGCAAGAACGAAGAGTGAACAGCAAGTGGGTGAAGCGCTGGAGTATGCTCTCCGGCGCGGGTGCCGCCGAGTCCGGTCATCACCGCCGCGGCCACTCCCCGATCACTTCGTAGCGTCCCTGCCCGTAGAAGCTGCGCACCAGTGCAAAGCCCTCGACGCGAAGTGTGGGCGGCCGTTCCAACGTCACCTCGGGGGCGTTCACCCGGTCGTAGCAGAGCGTCAGGTGGAACGCCTCGCTCGGCGCCGAACGCACCTCGAAGCCGCGCTCCAGCATGCCCCAGCGCAGCAGGCGCGCCAGCTCGACCAGCGGCGTGTCCGACCCGGGCCTCAGTACCAGCGGCGGCGAGCCCACCTTGCGGCGGAAGCTGCCGAGCCTGGTGAGAGTGAGATCGAACGGCTGGAAGCCGATCGCATCGCCGGTGGCCATAGCCAAGGCGAGGTCGCTGCCGCTCAGCTCCTGGTAGAAGCCGACGCCGACCAGCGAGATATGGAGCGTGGTCGCCGGCAGCAGCTGGGCGGTAATGCCATGGAGGCGCCGCTGTTCATCGACCAGCTCCTGCAGGGCCGGCCGGATGCCACCGCCGACCAGCACGGCAAAGAACACCGGATCGCGCCCCTGGCGCGGCGGCACCCTGATGGACTTGAGCGGCCGCGTGTCCTCAGCGAACCTCGACAGCTGTGGCAGATCGGTCATCTCGTTGGTCCTCCGTCGTCTCAGGGACAGACAAGGAACCAGTGAGGCTCAGCCGTAGTCAAGAACAAAAAGAGAACAAATTGCACGGAAGCGGTGCGCTCGACCTTTGCCCAACTTGCCTGCGGCGCGGCCGGTTGCGAAGCTGAACGCCTCGCGACTTCGAACGGCCCGCCGAGCGGCCGCATAAGCACACATAGGGAAGAGATGACCAAGATCACCGGGATCGAGACGATCCGCACCCGCGCCGACGGCACCTGGCTGTTCGTCAAGGTTCTGACCGATCAGCCCGGCCTCTACGGCATCGGTTCGGCCTCCGACCATTACCGCGCCAAGGTGGTGCAGGCGGCGATCGAAAACGTGACGCCGCTGCTGGTTGGGCGCGATGTCAGCCAGATCGAGGACATCTGGCAATCGGTCTACACCCAGAGCTACTGGCGCAACGAGGCGATCGGCAACACCGCCCAGGCCGGCATCGACATGGCGCTGTGGGACATCAAGGGCAAGGAAGCCGGCATGCCGGTGTACCAGCTGCTCGGCGGCAAGACCCGCAGCGCCGTGGCCGCCTACGCCCACGCCCAGGGCAACTCGCTCACCGAACTCGAAGACGACGTCCGTCGCTACTGGGAGGAGGGTTACACCGTCATCCGCTGTCAGCTTGGCAACTATGGCGGCGGCGGCTTCCTCGATCGCGCCAACGCCCGTGGGCCGAAAAACCACTGGCCGCAAGACAAGGCTTTCGACGACGACGCTTACCTGCAGGCCATCCCCGAAATGTTTGCGCATCTGCGCGACAAGCTCGGCTGGGGGCCGAAGTTTACCCACGACGTGCACGAGCATCTGGCGCCGACCAATGCGGTGCAACTGGCCAAGCTGCTCGAGCCGTATCGGCTCTACTTTCTCGAGGATCTGCTGTCGCCCGAGCAGGTCGGCTGGTATCGCCAGGTGCGCCAGCAATGCGCTACCCCGCAGGCGATGGGCGAGCTGTTCGTCAACCCGCATGAATATCTGCCGCTGATCACCGAGCGGCTGATCGATTTCGTCCGCGTCCGCATTTCGAAGGGCGGCGGCATCACCCCGGCGCGGAAGATCGCGACGCTCTGCGAATGGTTCGGGGTGCAGACTGCCTGGCAGGAGGGTGGCGACAACGATCCGGTCAACCAGATGGCCGCCATGCATGTCGACCTCGCCTCCACGGCCTTCGGCATCCAGGAAGAGAACCACTTCAAGCCCGAGGAATACGACCTGTTCCCCGGCCATGCCCTGCTCGAGGGCGGCTACCTCTACGGCAATGAGCAGCCCGGGCTCGGCATCGATATCGATGTGAAGAAGGCCGAGGCGCTGCTCGACCCCGACAAGGCGGCCAAATCCCACTACATGGCCGAGGATCGCCGCCGCGATGGCAGCATCGTCCGGCCGTGACGTCGCCGAAGCCCCTTCCTCGCACGGCGCGGGAGGGGCATCGGCGCCTCCTGCCTACTCCCCCGGCATGCCGCTGAACACTTCGAGGATCACGCCCATATCGGGTGCGCTGTCGAGATAGTGCACTTCGATACCGGTGAAGGTTCCACTGAGCGTAGAGCGGCGGCCCCGCGCCGCCTGGTCGGCCAGCGTCTGCCGGAAGTCCGGCGTACGCACCGCGACATGGTGCACGCCGCCGATTCCACCACGTTGGGCGAGGAACCGGCCGAACATGTCGTTCTCATCCTGGGGCTCGATCAGTTCCCACATCACGTCGCCGACCATCGTCATGGCGATGCGCGAGCGCCACTCGGCCGGCTTGCCGTCGACCAGGACGTGCTCTGCATTCTCCGGTCCGATCGCCATGACCTCCCATGGGCCGATGCCATATTGTTCCTCATAGGCGCGAACTGCCGCTTCGAGATCGGGCACCACGATGCCCAGTTGCATGGTCTTGGTGAAGGTCGGCTGCTTCTGCGACATGACGCGCTCCCTATATTCAACGAATATGTTGATCAACATTATCGTTGAATATCAAGCAGAGCCGGCTGTCAAGTCGAAGCAGGGTGGTCGGCTCGCCCCACCGCCGTTAGGGTGCCCGTCTTTCAAGACCGAGGAGTGCGGCATGCGGTTCGAAGGGCAGGCGATTTATGTCACCGGTGGAGGGCACGGTATCGGCCGCGCCACGGCGCTTCGCCTGGCAGCCGAAGGCGGCGCGATCGCGGTCTCCGATATCGATGGGCCGGCAGCAGAGGCAGTTGCGGCCGAGATCGTCGCGACCGGCGCCCGGGCTTTCGCCACCACCTGCGATCTCACCAGCCGCGACGCGGTCGATGCTTCCATCGCCGCCGCAATCACCCGCTTCGGCAGGCTCAACGTCCTCGTCAACACCGCCGGGGGCGATTGGAACGAGCCGGCCTTGGGCGAAATTCCGGACGAGCTGTTCGAGCGGAAGCTCGACGTCAACCTGACCAGCGTTTTCCGCTGTGTCCGCGCCGCGCTGCCGGCGCTGATTGCCGCCGGGCCGGGCAGCAATGTCGTCAGCATCGGTTCGATCAATGGTGACTGGGCCTTTGGCGGCTATGCCTATTCCGCTGCCAAGGCCGGGCTGGAGATTCTCACCAAAAACCTCGCCGCTCGTTATGGCAGCCAGGGTGTGCGCTTCAACCTAATCAGCCCCGGCACCATCCGCACCCGCAACTGGACGGTGCGCGCCGACGATGGCGGCAAGCGCGCGCGAAAATACCCGCTGGGCCGCATCGGCGAGCCCGAGGACATCGCCGCGGCAGTGGCTTTCCTCGCGTCGAACGATGCCGCCTGGATCACCGGCATCAACCTCCCCGTCGAAGGGGGCGTTACCACGGGTGGGCTGCATGATCTGATCATGGAAGGGTGACGACCGGCGCGTCCTCACGCCACATCGTCACCCTGGGCTTCCCGCTTGAGGCCGGTGATCATGGCCAGTGGCAGGTTCTCGCGATGGCGCAGGCTGGCGATCAGCACGCCGAGCAGATGCAGTGCCACCAGCACCAGAATCTGCCGCGCCAGGGCCGCATGCAGCACCTCGATCCATTCGACGCCCCAGAACATGTCGGTGGTCTGCAACCAGCCGACGATAACCTGTGCCGCAACTGTCGCGATCAGCGCCACGACCATCGCGCCACCGGCCGGGTTGTGCCCGATATGCCGTCGCTCGGTGCCCCGCGTGATCTCGCGCAGATAGGTGAGCGTCGCCCTCGGGCCGCGCACGAAACTCAGGAACCGGGCATGCCCGGGACCGACCAAACCCCAGCCCAGCCGGATGACGATCAGCATTCCCGCCACGTAGCCGGCCCATTGGTGCAGCCCCTTGGGATGGCCCGACGTCAGCCAGGCGACAGCGATGCTGGCCGCCAGCCCCCAGTGGAAGACCCGCACCAGCGGGTCCCACACCAGGATCCTGCGCGCCGGCTCAGTCGGCCTCGACATCGAGCATCTTCAAGGTTTCGGGATCGAACAGGTTTTCCATCCGCGTGCCGTCAGCCTTGCTGGCGTAGGCCTCGTAGCACCCCTTGTCGTCCTTGATCTGCTTGACCGTCCAGCCGTCCTTCTCGAGCTGGGCCTTGAGCGCATCCTTGCTCTGGGCCTTGTCGACGGGCACGTTGCAGACGTCGGCAGCAACGGCCGGCATGGTCAGCGTTGCAGCGAGCAGCGCCAGGGTGAGCATCTTCTTCATTCGGGCTTCCTTTGGTGACACCGGCCTGTCGCCGGCGCCACCGGTCTCGCCCGGTTCGCTTACATCGTGCTGACGGCAGGGCCCCGGTTGCGTAAGGTTGGTGTCAGCAAGCTGTGGCATGCGGGCCATGTTCGGAGACGTGCAATGCGCCTGCTGCTGGTGGAGGATGATGACATGCTCGGGCAGGCCGTCCGCGACCACCTGGTCGCCAACGGCCATGCGACCGATTGGGTCCGCCGCCTTGACGCCGCCGAGGCGGCCCGTTTCGCGACGCCGTATGACGTGATCCTGCTCGATCTCAACCTGCCGGACGGCCGTGGGCTCGAATTCCTGCGCTCGTTGCGCCGCGAAGGCGACACCACACCGGTCATCATCACCACAGCAATGGATCAGCTCAGCATGCGGATCGATGGGCTGAATGCCGGCGCCGACGATTACCTGATCAAGCCGTTCGACCTTGGCGAGCTTCTGGCCCGACTGGGCGCCGTCGGCCGCCGCTATGCCGGCAATCCCAACCCGCTGCTGGTGATCGGCCCGCTGGAAGTCGATGCGCCACGCCGGGTGGTGACCGTAGCGGGCCGCTCGGTCGAGCTGTCCGCCCGCGAATGGGCGGTGCTGGAGCGGCTGGCCCAGCATCCGGGAACGCTGGTCTCCAAGGTACAGCTCGAGGATGCACTGTTCGGCTTCGGCGATGAAGTCGAGAGCAATGCCGTCGAGGTTTATGTCAGCCGACTGCGCAAGAAGCTCGATGCCGGGGTGATCCACACCGTGCGGGGCCTCGGCTACCGTCTGGCGCCGCCGTGAGCCGTCCCAGCATTACCCACCGCCTCGTCGTGGTGCTGACCGTCGGCGCGACGGCGCTCTGGCTGCTCGGCGGTCTGTTCACCATCCTCATCGTCCGCGGCGAACTGGAACGCACGCTGGATGGCGGACTGCGCGAGACGGCCGAGCGGGTGCTGCCGCTCGCGGTCGACAGCCTGATGGATGACGGTGACGGCGATCCTGATCGGGCGGGTCATCCCTCCGGTCCGCCTGAGCCGGGCCGGGGCGAGTATGTCGTGTACCAGGTGCGCGACGCCGGCGGGGTACGCTTGCGCTCGCACGATGCGCCCGAAGCGCCGTTCGCCGCCCCGCTGGCCGAAGGTTTTGTGACGCTCTCGCCGTGGCGCATCTATACCATCGGAGATCCTCGGTCCGGTCTCTACGTTCAGGTCGCCGAGTCCGTGGAGCGGCGCAACGAGGCCCTGCGGGGCAGCATCGTGGCGATCCTCCTGCCGCTCCTGCTGCTGATCCCCGCATCGATTCTCGGCATCCGCTGGGCGGTGGGCGGCGGCATGCGTCCGCTGCGACAACTGGGTGAGGAGGTAGCGCGGCGCGATGTCGCCAATCTCGAACCGGTGGCAATGGCCGAGGCTCCTGAAGAGCTGCAGCCGATCTCCGACGCTATCGACGGCCTGCTGCGGCGGCTGCGCGCGGCCTTCGAGGCAGAACGCGCCTTGGCCGCCAATAGCGCCCACGAGCTGCGCACGCCGATCGCCGGCAGCCTGGCGCAGGCACAGCGCCTCGTCGAGGAACTGGCCGGGCAGGAGGCACAAGGTCGGGCTCGTCGGGTCGAGGAATCTCTGCACCGGCTGTCGATGCTGGCCGCCAAGCTGCTGGCGCTGTCGCGAGCCGAGGCGGGAGTGGCGCGATTGCCTGCGCCGATCGACTTGCTGCCGGCCGTCCGGTTGATTGCGGCCGACGCCGAGCGTCCCCTCGGTCACCGCCTTGCCCTGACGGTCGCTCCCGGCGCGCGCCTCGAGGCGCAACTCGATCTCGACGCCTTCGGCATCGTCATGCGCAATCTGATCGAGAATGCGCAACTGCACGGTGCGCCGGACGAGACCATCGCGATCGCGGTCGGCGATGGGACCGTCGAGGTGAGCAATGGCGGCCCGACCGTACCAGCCGATCGGCTGGTAGCACTGGCGCGACGGTTCGAGCGGGGGAGCACCGAGGCCCCTGGCTCGGGACTGGGCCTCGCCATCGTCGACAGCATCGTCCGGCAGGTCGGCGGGCGGCTCGAGCTGATCTCACCTCGCCCCGGTCAGCACGACGGGTTCACCGCGCGGATCGTGTTCAGCCCCCGGCAGGCCGATCAAAGGTCCGCCGGTTGAGGTAGGCGTCCAGTTCGTCACGGCGGCGGAGGATTTCTCTGCTGCCCGCAAAGCCATCCCAGAGCCGCCGATGCGTCAGCCGGGAGTTGGAGTTTTCCCGGTTGGGATACTCCGCCACCCAGGCCAGCAGAGCCGCGAACGCGGCTTCATCGCCGCTGCCCTGGTTGCCGCGCCGGCGAACGTTGTCGAGGCAGGCGTCGACCGGCAGATCGAGGAAGATGAACTCGGTGGCGCGGGGCAGGGCGGCCGGCAGCAGCCAGCCGTAGACGCCCTCGATCACCCAGGATGGTTCGGCTGCGCGTGTGGCGACCTCGTCGAGCACCACCCGCTTGTCCCGTTCCCTGCCGCCATAGGCGCCATCCCAATAGAGGTCGTCGAGCCGAACCAGCGGTACTGAAAGGCGTTCTGCCAGCCGCTGGCCCAGCCAGGTCTTGCCGGATCCACCATTCCCGGTGATCAGAACGCGCACCCCGTCAGCCATCATTGACAACTCCAGGATGCAGCGCCTCACGTCGCGGGCGCGGCACTCTCGATGTAGTTGCGCGAGTAGCGGCCCTTGAGGCTGGTCAGCACTTCGTAGCCGATGGTGTTGGCGATGTCGGCATGGTCGTCGACGGTCACCTGCCTGCCGATGATCTCGACCATCTCGCCCGGCGCCGGCGGGCGCGGCAGATCGGTAACGTCGACCCCGATCATGTCCATCGACACCCGCCCAACCACGGGGCAGGGCTGGCCCTGGATCACCACATGGGTGCCGCGGTGGTTGTTGGAGGAACTCAGCGAGCGGAAGAAGCCGTCGGCATAGCCGATGGCGACAATCGCCAGACGACTGTCGCGCGACATGGTCTGCAGCGCCCCATAACCGACGGTCTCGCCGGTCTTGACGTCCTTGGTCATCAGCACCGGCGCTTCCAGCGTCACCACCGGCGCCATCGGGTTGCGCCGGCCGGCGACGGCCCGGCCGCCATAGAGGGCGATACCCGGGCGGACCATCTGGAAGTGGTTCTCGCGGTTGCTCATCAGCCCGGCCGAGTTGCTCAGCGATGCCGGAATGCCCGGGAACTGCGCCATCACCGAGGTGAACAGCGCCAGCTGCGTGCGGTTCTTCTCGTGCGCCGGCGTGTCGGCGCAGGCGAGGTGGCTCATGATCATCTGCGGCGCATAGCCGATCGAGTCGATCAGCCGCTTGACGATCGAGGTCTCGTTGAGCCGGAAGCCGAGCCGGTTGATGCCGGTATCGAAGTGCAGTGCCGCCGGCAGCGCCTGGTTGGAAGCCGCGCAGGCCTGCAGCCACTCCTCCAGCATCGGGATCGAAGCGAGGCAGGGCATCAGCCGCTCGCCGACATAGAGTGGCGCCGAACCGGGATAGAGCCCGGAGAGAATGAAGATGTGGCTGTCCTCGGGCAACGCCGCCCGCACCGCGATGCCTTCGTCGGGTGTCGCCGCAAAAAAGAAGCGGGCGCCGGCTTCATAGAAGGCGCGCGAGGCCTGGGCGATGCCGGTGCCATAGGCGTCGGCCTTCACCACGGCGCCGGTCAGCGCGCCGCGGCTCACCCGGTCGAGCGCCTGCCAGTTGCGCTTCAGCGCCCCCAGGTCGACCGTCAGCCGCCCGCCGTAGCCGGTCGCAATGGCCGGTGCCGCCATCACTATTCCATCCTTTCGGGCAGGTACTCGGCGCGCGCCAGGTTGCCGAAGCGCGTGTACTGCGCCTCAAAGCTCAGCTGCACGGTACCCGTGGGGCCGTGGCGCTGCTTGCCGATGATCACTTCGGCCTTGCCGTGCACCTGTTCCATCTCGCCCTGCCACGCCATGTGTTCCGGCGTCCCCTCCTTGGGCTCCTTGTTCTTGAGGTAATATTCCTCGCGATACACAAAGAGCACCACGTCGGCGTCCTGTTCGATGGAGCCGGATTCGCGCAAGTCCGCAAGCTGGGGATGCTTGTCGTCGCGGTTTTCGACCTGTCGGCTCAGCTGGCTGAGCGCAATGATCGGCACTTCCAGCTCCTTGGCCAGCGCCTTGAGCGTGGTGGTGATTTCGGTCAGTTCCTGCACGCGGTTCTCGCTCGCCTTCTTGGACGAGCCCGAGAGCAGTTGCAGGTAGTCGACGATCAGCAGGTCAAGGCCCTTCTGCCGCTTCAGCCGCCGGGCCCGTGCCGCCAGCTGCGCCACCGAGATACCGCCGGTATCGTCGATATAGAGCGGCACCTGCGCCATCAGGTTCGAGGTGTCGACGAGCTTGGAGAACTGGCTCTCGTGGATGTTGCCGCGCCGGATGTCGGACGACGAGATCTCGGCCTGCTCGGCGAGAATACGCGTCGCCAGCTGCTCGGCGCTCATTTCAAGGCTGAAGAAGCCGACATGGCCGCCATCGATGGTTTTCATGTGCCCATCCGCCTGCACTTCGCCGCGAAAGCTCTTGGCCACATGGAAGGCGATGTTGGTCGCAAGCGAGGTCTTGCCCATGGCAGGGCGCGCCGCAAGGATGATCAGGTCGGAGCGCTGCAGCCCGCCCATCAGCCGGTCGAGATCGTTGAGCCCGGTGGCGGTGCCCGACAGCGTACCGTCGCGGCCATAGGCCTCGCCGGCCATCTTGATGGCTTCGGTCAGCGCCTGCGAAAAGCTCTGGAAGCCACCGTCGTAGCGGCCCTTTTCGGCGAGGTCGAACAGCGCCTTCTCGGCCTCTTCGATCTGCTTGTTGGCCGTCGCCTCGACGTCGGAGTCATAGGCGACCTGCACCATCTCCTCGCCGATCTGGATCAGGTTGCGCCGGATCGCGAGGTCGTAGATCGATTGGCCGTAGTCGGCCGCGTTCAGTACGGTCGTTGCTTCGGCCGCCAGCCGCGCCAGGTATTGCGGCATGGTCATTTCGGCAGTCAGCGCGTCGGCGAGATAGGTCTTGGCGGTGATCGGCGTCGCGGTCTTGCCGGCGCGGATGATCTTGGCCAGCACCTCATAGATGGTGCGGTGGATCGGCTCGTAGAAATGCTCGGGTACGAGGAAGTCGCTGACCCGGTAGAACGCCTCGTTGTTGACGAGGATCGCTCCGAGCAAGGCCTGCTCCGCCTCCACATTGTGGGGCGCAAGGCGGAAGCCTTTTTCGTCTTCCGGATGCAGGCGATGCACGTTGTTGTCGGCCATAGCGACTCGATACTCCCCCGCTCGTTAAGGTTTGCTTTACCAGCGGCCGTCGCGGCGACGGTCAAAAAATGTGACGCAGGGGTGACCGAATCGGGTCCTCGTTGCGACGCCTGTGGTTAGTGTTGAAAGCGGGGGAAACCAAGGCGGCGCGTTTGCATCCGCGAGGGGCGGCCGGCGGCCGATTCGGACCCGTCACTCCGTTCCGGCGTCGCGCTCCAGCGCGCCGATGATCCGGCGCAGCATGTCGTAGAAGACCTCGCGTTCCTCGGGCTTGAGCGCATCGGTAGCGATGCGGTTGACCTCGATCGCCGAAACGAAGGCCGCCTTGGCGCGCTCGCGCCCCAGCGGTGTCAGCGACACCTGGGCACTGCGCCGGTCGTTCGGGTCGGGCGTCCGCAGCACCAGCCCATCGCGCTCCATGCGGTTGAGCGTGTTCGCCATCGTCGGCTGCTCCACCGCCGCCAGTTGCGCCAGCGCCTTCTGGGTCATCGCTCCCCCGTCCTGCAGCGCGAAGAACACCGGCATCGGTCCCGAATTGCCGCCCGCCAGCCGCCGCTCGATGGCGCGGGCAAATAGTCGCGCCGCCCAGTTGGTGAGGTAGCCGGCAGAAGTCTCGCGCACATAGCTCATTTGCATAGCTTGCTATTTAAATCCATAGTGTGCTATGTAATCGCCGTCGGCCACGAAACGCAAGGAGGCTTCGATGTCCATCAAGAGCAGTTCGACGCGCTACGGCAGCGTCGCCATCGCCATCCACTGGTTGAGCGCCCTGATGATCGTTGCCCTGTTTGCTACCGGTCTCCTCGCCGCCGCGCAGCTCGATCCGGCGGCCAAGCTGGCACTGCTGCGCGCCCATGTTCCGCTTGGGGCAGGGGTGTTGCTGCTGACGCTGCTGCGCATCGTCTGGTGGCTGGCCGTCGATCGGCGTCCGGCACTGCCGGCCGATCAGCCGAACTGGCAGAAGCTCACGGCCAAGGCGGTACACATCGGCCTCTATGCGGTGGTGCTGGCAACCGCCTCGAGCGGCATCGCCACCATCGTCCTGTCGGGCGCGCTGCCGGCCATTATCGGCTCCGCGACGCTGCCCAACCTCGAAACCGTGCTGCCTCGTACGGTCCACGGTATCGCCACGCGCCTGATGCTGGGCCTGCTCGCCCTCCATATCGGCGCTGCCCTCTACCACCAGTTCATCCGCCGAGATCGCCTGCTGGCCCGCATGGGCGTCGGCGCGGCCTAGCGGGCCCTGGGCAAGGGTATCAGTGGGCTCGCCGAATCGCCCCGAAAGCACAAAGGCCGGGATTGCTCCCGGCCTTGAGTAACTGCGATCCAGATCGAACTAGAAGCCGAAGGTGACGCCGGCCTGAACGATGTGGTTCACGGCGTCCGTGGTGATATCCACACCGGGAGGCGGAGCGCCAATATCGGTCGTGGTGTCTGCATCGGACAGCACGCGATAGCGGTAGCCAAGATCCAGCGCGATATTGTCGGCAACGTCAACCTTCACGCCAGCGCCGAGCTGGTAAAGCAGACCGCTGGCGGTGACCTCACCGGGAAGATCGCCCGAGACTTCGACAGTGCCGTAACCAACGCCGGCACCGACATACGGTGTGAAGCCGCTGTCGTTCGAGAAATCGTACCAGAGGTTGCCGAGCAGGTTGAAGCCGGTGCTCGTCAGCGAAACATCGTCCGGAACCGGCGAGCCGAAAATGCTGTCGACATCAGCCTGGATATACGAGAACTCGACTTCACCGCGCAGGTTCGGCTGGAGCGTCGTACCGATCGCGCCGCCGATGATGAAGCCAGCATCCAGGTCGGTCTCGATCACGAAGCCGACGCCAGGGGCAATATCGATAGTGGTATCGCCCGACGCCCACGAGCCGCCGGCGAAGAACGTGGCGTAGAACCCATTGGGAACCGCCACTTCGGCGACGGGCTCATCGACCACCAGGTCAGCGGCCATTGCCGAGGTACCCGAAAGCAGCACTGCAGCAAGTGCAGCAACGACGAATCTGGTCAATCTATCCCCCACAAAATCAAATGCGTGCGTCGTGTATGTCAGCTGCCGACAGTTTCTGCCACCCCAATTCCATTGAATTACAACAGGCAAGTCGAGCACTGTGTCCATGTTGCAATATTCGCGATCCGAACAAAAAAGGGCCGGGATCGCTCCCGGCCCCTCTGATTGGCTTTCTGGCGGCTTAGAAGCCGAATGTCAGGCCGACCTGCACGACGTGCGAGCCGACATGGGCGACCACGTCCTCGGTGCCGTCGCCGCTGATTTCGGCGCTGACGCCCTTCCAGCGATAGCCGAGATCCAGCGCGATGTTGTCGGCAACGTCGACCTGGACGCCTGCGCCGAGCTGATAGGCAAGGCCGACGCCGTCGGCGTCGAGCGGCGCCACCGGACCGGCGCCGGGCGATTCTGCATGGACATAGCCGACACCCAGACCGCCGCCGATATAGGGCGTGAAGCCCGAGCCGGTGTCGAAATCTACCCACAGGTTGCCGAGCAGCCCGACGGTGGTGACGGTTCCGTCGAGATCGATCGACAGTGCGCCTTCCGACGCACCGTTGACATTGCGGGACGCGCCGTAAAGTTCGACTTCTGCCCTGAGGCTGTCGAAGACATGCGTGCCGACAGCAGCGCCGAGCAGCCAGCCGGCGTCAGTCGAAACTTCCACGTCGTCGGCATCAGGGTCGCTGTCGTCTTCGGCGGTAACGAAACCGTCCCACAGGCCGCCGGCGAACACGCTGAAATACCAACCGGTATCGGCGACGGTCACGGGCTCGTCGACCGGAACATCGACGATCAGGTCCGCGGCCAGGGCCGGGGTGCCGGCGATGAGCGCAACGGCAGCAGCGCCGCCAAGCAGTTTGTACAGGGTCATGGTTGGAGCCTCCCACAGATGATCTGCAGCAATGATTTGCAGATGACCCGTACTGTTGGAAGCTCGATGACAGCTTTCAGCGCATCAATTTCGCCAATGGCGCATAACGGCAACACCAGACTGAAAATGCTGCAAGCAACGGCGGTATATCGTTGCTGATATCTTCCGGACAAGAACTAAACTAAGCTGCTGGAAATTAAGGGCGTTTGAAGCGATCGAAGCTCTCACAAGGCACGGATTGGCGGCGGGGCCGGGCTGAGAGCAAACAAAAAGGCCGGGATTGCTCCCGGCCTTTCCGCGTATCGATGGGATACGTTCTTACTCTTCGTCGCCGAACGCTTCGGCAGCGGCCGAGCCGGCCTCGGCCTGACCGGCTGCGAACTCTTCAGCCGCTTCGTCGTCGTAGTTGATCGCGGTGAGGTCTTCGCCGGCAGCCTGACGGGCTGCTTCGTCTTCGGAGCGGGCGACGTTGACGGTGATCGACACGGCAACTTCGGCATGCAGGTGCAGCGGCACCGCATGAATGCCGACGGTCTTGATCGGGTTGGCCAGATCGACCTGCGAACGGCCGACGGTGAAACCGTCATTGTTCAGCGCGTCGGCAACGTCGCGCGACGAGACCGAGCCGTAGAGCTGGCCGGTTTCGCCGGCCTGGCGAATGATGATCACCGACTTGCCGTTGAGGCCCGAAGCGATGCCGGCAGCGGCCTCGCGGCGCTCCTGGTTGCGCTTCTCGATGTCGGCACGGTCGCGCTCGAAACGCTTGCGGTTGGCTTCGGTGGCGCGCAGCGCCTTCTGCTGCGGCAGGAGGAAGTTGCGGGCGAAACCGTCCTTCACCGACACTTCGTCGCCGATGTGCCCGTGCTTGCCGATACGCTCGAGGAGAATGACTTTCATGGTGCTTTCCTTGTGCTGTCCCGTTCACGCGTGAACGGTTAGGAGCCACCTTCGGTGGCCCCAGCCAATCCCGGACGCCGGTTCTTACTGAACGGCGTAGGGCATGATGCCGATGAAGCGGGCGCGCTTGATGGCCTTGGCCAGTTCGCGCTGCTTCAGGGCGGAGACCGCAGTGATGCGGGAGGGGACGATCTTGCCGCGCTCCGACACGTAGCGCTGCAGCAGGCGAACGTCCTTGTAGTCGATCTTGGGAGCGTTCGGGCCCGAGAACGGGCAGGTCTTGCGGCGGCGCTGGAACGGACGGCGGGCCGTGGTCGTGGTCAGGTCTTTGATGGCCATTTGGCTCTTCCTTCCGTGAGATTAGAAGCGACGGGGACGGCGGTCGCCGCGGTCGAAACCACCGCGGTCGCCACGCGGGCCACCCGGACGGTCGCCGCGCTCGTCGTCACGGTCGCGCTTCTGCATCATGGCCGACGGGCCTTCTTCCAGCTCGTCGACGCGGATGGTCATGAAGCGCAGGATGTCTTCATTGATGCCCATCTGGCGCTCCATCTCGGCCACCGCGGCGTGCGGGGCGTCGATGTTGAGCAGGGTGTAGTGCGCCTTGCGGTTCTTCTTGATGCGGTACGAGAGCGACTTCAGGCCCCAGTACTCGTTCTTGGTGACCTTGCCGCCGCCGTTGGTGAGCACTTCGGTCAGGGCCGCAGTCAGCTCTTCCACCTGCGTTGGGGAAACGTCCTGGCGAGCCAGGAAAATGTGTTCGTAAAGGGCCATAAGCGCCTTCCTTCAAGTTGGTTCACAACACTTCCACTCGGCGCGGAGCCCCTTTGAAGCCGGAAAGGCGATCAAAGCAGTCTTCTAAAGAGCGGGAACACGGGAGGACGGGCGAACCCTGTTCATGCGAAATGCATAAACCCTCCGTTCAGCCCCCGGCCGAACGAATGCGAGGCGGGCTATAGGGGAAAAAGGCGGGAATGGCAACAACTGATGGTTGCCGGTTGGGGGGCAGTGTCTATGCTCCGCCATGTCATGGGGCGAGAGTATGCGTCTTTTCCTTGCGGCGATCATTCTGGCAGCGTTGCTGACGGCGCTACCGACCTTGCTAATCGCGGCCTACCTTGCGTGGCAGTCGTGGGCCGAGGGCTGGGGGGCGCCAGTAGACCTGACCTCTGTGTCTACGCAGTGGTTCAACTTCGTTGTCCCCATCGCCATCGCAACGGTCCCAATATCGTTGCTTGTCGCCGTCCTTGCCTGGCAGAAGCGGCTGCGGCCGATCATCGGCGGCGTGGTGATCGTGGTGCTGATCTGTGCGGCCCTGTGCACTTGGATGTACTTCCGAATGGCAGCGAGTTCAGACTCGATCACGCGAAGCTATGCCGGCCTCGCGGTGCTGTATTTTTATGTCGGCGTAGGGACGATCGTTCCAATCTACGGTGCTTGCTACTTGTTCAGGCGTCCGCTCGGGCTCACTCCAATCCTCGGACTTTAGGAACGCAACTGTGCTAGCCGCGCGTTCCTCGGTACCTCGAAGCCTTCGGACACCAGCAACGAGGTGATCGACGGCGTCAGTTCGCGGCAGCCGCAGTGCTGGGCGTGCTCGTAATGCCACTCGGCACGCTGCTTCTTCGTTGGGTTGGTGGGCATCCTGTGTTCGCGGTGCCACTCAGAGTTGATCTTGCCCATCGTCGCGCCCTCTTTCATCGTCCCGACACTTGCGCTAGGCAGGCCGGGCGGCTCCACTATGTTACCCTTGTCGAGACCGCCATGACCACCACCGAAGCTATCGCGTCCGCTCCGCCCGATCGCAGCGCGATCCGCGCCGCCGAGGCGGTCATCCGCCCGCATGTCCGGCGCACGCCGGTGGTGGAAGTCGCGGCCGCCGACTTCGGCCTCGATGGCGCGCCGTTTTCCTTCAAGCTCGAATTCATGCAGCACTCGGGCACCTTCAAGGCCCGTGGGGCCTTTGCCAACCTGCTGATCCGGCAGGGGGCCGCGCGGGGCGTGGTCGCGGCCTCGGGCGGCAACCACGGCGCCGCCGTCGCCTTTGCCGCGCAGAAGCTCGGCATCAAGGCGCATATCTATGTGCCGCGCATCTCCTCGCAGGCCAAGATCAACCGCATCCTGCAATACGGCGCCGAGATCGTCATCGGCGGCGACACCTATATCGACGCCTACACTGCCAGCCACGCCTTCGCCACCGAGCATGATCTGCTCGAGGTGCACGCCTACGACATGTTCGAGACCCTGTGCGGGCAGGGAACCGTCGGGCTCGAGTGGCTGGAACAGGCGCCGGGGCTCGATACATTGCTGGTGGCGGTGGGCGGCGGCGGGCTGATCGGCGGCATCGCTGCGGCGGCCGCCGGGCGGGTCCGCCTGATCGGCGTCGAACCCGAGAACGCGCCGACGCTGCACAACGCGATCGATGCCGGCCGCCCGGTCGACGTGCCGGTGAGCGGCGTTGCCGCCGACAGCCTCGGCGCCCGCCGCATCGGCAGCCTGAGCTTTGCGCTTTCCGGCTTCATCGATCGCTCGGTGCTGGTCACCGACGAGGCGATCGTCGCAGCCCAGAAGGCCATCTGGGATGTGCTGCGGGTGGCGGTGGAGCCGGGTGGCGCCGCCGCCATGGCTGCGGTTCTCTCCGGTCGCTACGTTCCGGCGCCGGGCGAAAAGGTCGGCGTGCTGCTCTGCGGCGCCAACACGACGGCGGTGAAGTTCGACTAGCCCGCCTTGACTTTGCCATCCCCCTCCGGCAAACGCCGCCGCCAACTGGACGCCTGTCCGGGCGGGGCTTAGGCTCGGCCCAAAGCAGCAATAAGAACGGCGGAGGCCACCACCTTGACCAAGCGCGCATTCACCTTCCCGGGGCAGGGCAGCCAGGCCGTCGGCATGGGCAAGGACCTTGCCGACGCCTACCAGGAAGCCCGCAACGTCTTCGCCGAAGTCGATGATGCGCTCGGCCAGAAACTCTCGGCCATCATGTTCGAAGGGCCCGACGAGACGCTGCGCCTCACCGAGAATGCCCAGCCGGCGCTGATGGCGGTCTCCGTCGCGGTGACGCGTGTGCTCGAAAGCCGCGGCTTCTCGCTCAAGGACAATGCCGCCTACGTCGCCGGCCACTCGCTGGGCGAGTACTCGGCACTGGCCGCAGCCGGCGCCTTCAGTCTTGCCGACGCGGCGCGATTGCTGAAGATCCGCGGCCAGGCCATGCAGCAGGCCGTGCCGGTCGGGCAGGGCGCCATGGCGGCGATCCTCGGCCTCGACCTCGAAACCGTGCTGCGTGCCGCCAATGACGCCGAAGACGGTGAGGTCTGCGGCGTCGCCAACGACAATGCCCCCGGCCAGGTGGTGATCTCCGGCCATGCCGGTGCAGTGAACCGCGCCATCGAACTGTTGAAGGCCGCGGGCGCCAAGCGGGCGCTGCCGTTGCCGGTCAGCGCGCCGTTCCACTGCGCCCTGATGCGTCCCGCAGCCGATGCCATGGAGCATGCGCTCAACCAGGTCACCGTGAACGCCCCGGTTGTACCGGTGGTCGCCAACGTGCTGGCCAAGCCCATCACCGATCCCGAAGAGATCAAGAAGCGCCTCGTCGAGCAGGTCACCGGCATGGTCCGCTGGACCGAATGCGTCGGCTGGCTGGTGCAGGATGGCGGCGTGACGCAACTGGTCGAGCTCGGCTCGGGCAAGGTGCTGAGTGGCCTCGCCAAGCGCATCGCGCCGGAAACAGCGACGGTGTCGATCGGCACCCCGGCTGATGTCGATGCGTTTCTCGCCGGTCTCGGCGCCTGAATCAGTTTCTCCTGAGGAGTCCGTAAATGTTTGATCTCACGGGCAAACGCGCCCTCGTCACTGGTGCTTCCGGCGGTATCGGTCGCGAGATTGCCAAGGCGCTTGCCGCGTCCGGCGCACGCGTGGCGCTCAGCGGCACCCGTGTCGGCGCCCTCGAGGAGACCCGCGACATGCTGGGCGGTAGCGATCACCCGATCCTGCCCGCCAACCTCTCGGACCTCGATGCCGTTGACCAGCTCGTGCCCTCCGCCGAGGCGGCGCTCGGCGGCATCGACATTCTCGTCAACAATGCCGGCGTAACCCGCGACAACCTCTTCATGCGCATGAAGAACGAGGAGTGGGACGAAGTGCTGGCGGTGAACCTCACTTCGGCGTTCCACCTCACCCGCGCCGTGCTGCGCGGAATGATGAAGCAGCGCTTCGGCCGCATCATCGGCATCACCTCGGTCGTCGGCGTCGTCGGCAATCCTGGGCAGGGCAACTATGCCGCCAGCAAGGCCGGCCTCATCGGCATGAGCAAGGCGCTGGCCTATGAGGTCGCCTCCCGCAACATCACCGTCAACACCGTGGCCCCCGGCTTCATCGGCTCGGCCATGACCGACGAATTGAACGATAAGCAGCGCGAAAGCATTCTGGGTAAGGTGCCGGCCGGCCGGCTCGGCGCCGCCGACGAGGTTGCCGCCGCAGTGGTGTTCCTTGCCAGCACCGAAGCCGGCTACATCACCGGCCATACGCTGAACGTCAACGGCGGCATGGTGATGCTGTAGGGCAATTACGAGCGCGAAGGCTGGGGAAACCGGCCTCCACGCAATATGGCAATGGCGGGGGAAGTATGTTACCTCCGCCCTGATTTCGGGCTCGGCCCGTACTTGCGAGGGTACGGCGTGGCGCCTACAGTCTGCCGCGAATGGCGGCAAAAGGTCGGTGGTCCGGGCTGTTCCGGTGCCGCAGGCCGCGTAGAACGAACAACCTGTTTGGTAACAAGGGAAGTCAAATATGAGCGATATCGCTGATCGCGTCCGCAAGATCGTGGTCGAACACCTCAACGTCGATGCGGAGAAGGTCGTCGATAAGGCCAGCTTCATTGACGATCTGGGCGCGGACTCCCTCGATCAGGTCGAGCTGGTCATGGCTTTCGAAGAAGAGTTCAACGTCGAGATCCCGGACGATGCCGCGGAATCGATCCAGACCTTCGGTGACGCCGTCGCCTATCTGACCAAGGCCGTCGGCTGAT
>JAESFN010000170.1_pt1 | contig 96257 bp, 101 predicted proteins | sample 9269411 | NCBI WGS metagenome assembly JAESFN01 (sample SAMN14505399, study PRJNA617100) | algae metagenome | isolation source: Iphinoe sp. HA4291-MV1 and co-occurring heterotrophs from trail next to... | place: USA: Maunawili Falls, Hawaii | collected 2009-07-25
GCATGCCCTGCGAATAGAGCAGCACGGCGATGATCCCCATGGTCTTTTGCGCATCGTTGCCGCCATGGCCGAGCGAGTAGAGCGAGGCCGAGACGAACTGCAGGATGCGGAAGGTGCTGTCGGCGCGAAACGGCGTCGAACGGACGAACAGCCAGGCGACGATGAGGATCAGCACCAGCGCGAGGAAGAACCCCACCGCCGGCGACAGGAAGATGGCGCTCACTGTCTTCAGCAGCCCGCCCCACACCACCGCATCGAACCCCGCCTTGGCGACGCCCGCGCCGACGAGGCCGCCGATCAGTGCATGCGAACTGCTCGATGGGATGCCCAGGAGCCACGTAATGACGTTCCAGCCGATCGCGCCGACCAGTGCGGCAAGGATCACCAGCGGATCGACCACTGCCGCCGAGACAATGCCGGTGCCGACCGTCTCGGCCACATGCAGGCCGAAAAAGAAGAACGCGATGAAGTTGAAGAATGCCGCCCACAGCACGGCAAACTGCGGCCGCAGCACGCGCGTCGACACGATCGTGGCGATCGAATTGGCGGCGTCGTGCAGGCCGTTGAGAAAGTCGAACAGCAGTGCGATGCCGATCAGACCGACAAGCGCCGGCAGGGCGAGTGCAGTATCCATCGCCTAGACGTGCTCGATCATGATCGAGGTGATCTCGTGCGCGACGTCGTCGAGACTGTCGACCACGCCCTCGAGATCGACGAACAGCGCCCGGCCGATGAAGAAGCGCATCGGATCGGCTGCGCCATGCTGCCGGTAGAGCACGCGCAACCCATCGTCATGCAGGTCGTCCGCATCGGATTCCAGCTTGCCGATCTCGTCGGCGATTGCCGCGATGCGCGCCTGGTTGGCATTGAGCCGGGGCAGCAGTTCGATTGCCTCGGCCATCAGCCGCGACGCCTTCACGGCAATGCCGGCCATCGCCCCCATGCCGGGCTCGAACGCCGTCACCTCATAGAGTTGCGCCGTCTTCACCACCCGCCGCATCTTGTCGACGGCATCGTCCATCGACTGGATGAGGTCGGTGATGTCACTGCGATCGAACGGCGTGATGAAGCTCTTGCGCACCGCCTGCATGACGTCGCGCGCAATGTCGTCGGCCGCATGCTCGAGATCGGTGATCCGCTGCCAGTGCGCCCCGATATCGGCCTCGGCCCCGAACATCCGGTCGAGTTCGTCGGCCGCTTCGACCACCAGCGCGGCATGGCGCGTATACAGGGTGAAGAACTTCTCTTCCTTCGGCATCAGCGCCCGAAACCAGCCCAGCATGCCCGCTACCTCTCACTTTGCTCACTCACCTCCTTGGAAAGGTGAAGATCGCCAAGTGCAACCTCTGGCTGAGCAAATGAACCGAAACTTTCTCTGTCGAGCCGGGCGGAGCACCGGGATCTCATACCTGCGTCCTGATCTCCCCGCCCTCAGTGGCCACGGTTTCGATCTGGATGGTGCTGTGGTCGATGCCGAACGTCTCGTGCAGCACCGTCCGCGCCGCGACCAGCAGCGCCTGGTGGTCGGCGCCATCGGCGATCACCAGATGGCCGCTCATCGCATCGATGCCCGAGGTGATGGTCCACACATGCAGGTCATGCGTGTCGATGACGCCGGGCAGCGCCCGCAGCGCCTCATCCAGCTTGGCGAGCTCGAAGCCTGCCGGCGTGCCCTCGAGCAGGATGTTCACCGCGTGCTTCATCAAGGCCCAGGTGCGCGGCACGATGAACAGCCCGATTGCCGCCCCGATGATCGGGTCGGCCAGCGTCCAGCCGGTGAACATGATGATCAGCGCCGAGGCGATGACCCCGAGCGAACCCAGCATATCGGCCAGCACCTCGAAATAGGCGCCCTTGAGGTTGAGGCTCTCCTCCGAACCCGCCGCCAGCAGCCGCATGCTGATCAGGTTCACCACCAGCCCGACCACTGCGACGATCAGCATCGGCGTCGACGCCACCTCGGGCGGCGCGAAGATCCGCTGGTAGGCCTCGTAGAGGATGTAGACGGCGAGCAGCAGCAGCACCACCGCATTGACCAGCGCCGCCAGCACCTCGGCCCTCAGATAGCCATAGGTCTTGGCTGCCGATGGCGGCCGGGCCGCGAACCAGATGGCGAACAGCGCCAGCGCCAGCCCGCCCGCATCGGTCAGCATGTGCGCGGCATCCGCCAGCAGCGCCAGGCTGCCCGAAATCCAGGCGCCGATCACCTCGACGACGAGGAAGGTCGTGGTCAGCGCCAGCGCCCAAATCAGGCTCCTGCGATGGCGCGCCCCGGCCGAGCCGGCGGCCGGCCGCTCGAGCCCATGGCTATGCCCGGCGCCCATCTAGGCCACCGCCGACGGGATGGCAGGAGGCGTGAGGGCAGGCGAGAGGCTGGGACTGGCCATTGCGGGCTCCGTGCTGGATGGATAGGTCGGGTACAACCTCGAGCGACTAGAGATTCAAGACGTAATCTTATCACCCTAGCCGGCATCCGCCGTTCGCCCGGCATGAATGTTTCGCGCGGGGTGGATGGAGTAGCGGACGGCGAGGGTTTTCCGCTATGTGCGCACACGACGGCAGCCCCCCTGCCCGATGCTCAACAGCTGGAGTAGCCCAGTGGTGCCGACCTCCCCCTCCGTGAATGCCCCGACCGAGGCGATTGTCGTCGGCATCGATGGCGGCGGCAGCAAGACGCTGGTTGCCAGCGCCGATCGCAGCGGGCGGGCGATCCGGCTGCAACGCGGCCGCGGCACCAGCCCGCTGGAAAGCCCAACCTGGCGCGAGGCACTGGCCGAGCAGGTCGGCCCGTTCGCCTCGGCGTCGGGCCTCGCCGGGGTGGCGGCGGCGCTGCCGGCCTATGGCGAGGTCGAAACGGCCTCGACGGCACAGCAGCAGGCGATCGGAGACCTGTTCGGCGCCGTGCCGCAGCGCCTGCTCAACGATGTCGATGCCGCGCATCTGGGCGCCTTTGCCGGCGGGCCAGGCATCCTGATCCTTGCCGGCACCGGTTCGATGGCCTGGGCCCGCGACACGGCGGGCGGCTCGCACCGCACCGGTGGCTGGGGCGAGGTCATCGGCGACGAGGGCAGCGGCTACTGGATCGGCAGCCGGGTGCTGGGCGCGGTCAGCAAGGCGATCGACGGACGCGCCGCTTCCACCGGCCTGGTCGAGGGCGTGTTCGAACGGCTCGGCCTCACGTCCCACGACAGGATGGACCAGTTCCTCGGCTGGGCCTCCCGGCTCGACGAGCCGCGCAAGCAGATTGCCGCGCTGGCGCCGGTCGCCCTGGCCCTCGCCGAAGCGGGCGATCCCGCGGCCAACGCCATTGTCGATGCCGCAGCCGATGAACTCGCCCTCCACATCCTGACGCTCGAGCGCCAGCTCGGCGCGCCGACGCTGCCCTGGAGCTTTGCCGGCGGGCTGTTTGCCAGCCCGGCGCTGCGGCGAGCCGTCACCCAGCGGGTCGGCTGGCCACCCGCCCTGCCCCGCCTGCCGCCGGTCGGCGGCGCGCTGCTGGCCGCCGCCCAGCACCTGGGCTGGCCGACCGACGCGGCCTGGGTCGAAACCCTCGCCGGCTCACTCGACAGGCTGTCCGCCGCGACAGGGCAGCAATAGCCGGATCCGCTGCGTCGGTCGGGGCATTGCGCCAATCCTTGCTTCGGGCTTAGCTTTGCGCCTTCTCGGACACCCCGGGGCATGGTGCACAGCCAGTACTACATCGCCCAGTTGAACATTTCTCGGCTCCTCGCTCCGCTCGAGGCGCCGGAGATGAAGGAGTTCGTGGATTTTCTCGAACCGGTGAACAAGTTCGCCGAGGAGAGCCCGGGCTTCGTGTGGCGCATGAAGGGCGAGAACGGCGAGGCGTCATCGCTGCTCGCCTCGCCTTTCGAGGACCCGATGATCGTCACCAACCTGACGGTCTGGGCCGACATCCCGTCGTTGCAGGCCTTCGTCTACAAATCCGTGCACCGCTACTTCCTGCAGAACCGGCGCCAGTGGTTCTCGCGCGTGGACGGCAGCCAGGTCGTCATGTGGTGGATACCGGCGGGCACGATCCCGACGCTCGATGAAGCCAAGCGGAAGCTCGAGCAGCTGGAAACCAGCGGATCCCGGCCGGACGCCTTCACCCTGCAGCAGGCCTTTGACGCGCACGGCGCTCCGATGACGGTGCCGCGGCTGTTTCGTCACGATGCGGCAACCGACCAGCCCACGCCGCCATCGCAGCAATAGCGGCTGACGGCCGGCTGCTCCTCAAAGCGGCATGGCGAGCGTGTTGGCCAGCCGCACCAGGTCGGCCTGCCGGTTGGTGCCGGTCTTGGCGAACACCCGCAGCAGGTGCGTTTTCACCGTTCCCGGCGCGATCCCAAGCGCGGCGGAGATCTGCTGCTGGGTGCGCCCGGCGGCCAGCAGCGCGAAGATCCGCGCCTCGGCGGCGGTGAGCTCGAACAGCGCGGCCAGCGCCTCGGCCGCAGGCAGCTGGCCATCCGACATCCGCGCCACGAACACCGCCGCGGTCGCTCTCGGGCTCAGCCCATCGCGCAGTCCGCCCCGCGTCAGCGGCAGCACATGGATCAGCGCCGCCGGCGCTCCGTTGCGCACCGGAATACCGAGCCCGTGCCGGCTGGGTTTTGCCGCATCGCCGGGCCGCACGGCGGCGCGCAGCGCGCTGTCGGTCGCTTCGGTCCCGGAGGTCAGCATCCCGTCGACCAGCCGGATGCCCTGGGACGCGGCCAGCAAGGTTTCGGCGGCGCGATTGGCGCTCAGCACCACGAGGTCCGGGTCGACCAGCACCACTGGCGTTGCCAGTCCATTCAGCGTCTCGCCGAACGCATGGATCTCGAGTGCCTTGAGGTCGAACAGCTTGCCGATGGCGAGGGCGCGCTGGAAATGCGGCGACAGCAGCCGCAGCGCGTCGAGCTCGCGGCCGCCGACCGGCCCCGCCGCCTGGCCGCGGCCCATCGCAATATTGCCGATGGTGCTCGGGGTGCGCACCAGCGGCAGCGCCACCAGGTCGATCAGTCCCTGCGGCCTGCCCCACTCGCGGTAATAGGCCGACCGCTCGATGGCCGGCCGCCCGGCAACGCTCGACATCACCTGCGGCTCGCCCAGGGGATAGCTCTGCAGAGCCTCGAAACTGCCCCACAGCGCCAGCGCTTCGGCATCGTAATCATGCTGGGTGCGGCGCCACGTATCCTCGATCCCCACCGAGACATCGAGCAGCGTATGGGCGGCAACGAAATCGACCCAGCTCAGCCCGGCATTCTGGAAGTCGAGGGCCCGGCTCAACGCCGACAGCGTCGCCGACCAGCGCGAGGCATCCACGCTGCAGTCGTAGATGAGACCGATCAGGTCCGACAGCGCTTCGCGGTCCAGCACATCGACCATCGTCCCGCCCCCTGGGGCCGACACTGCCCAAGCCTAGCAAAGTCACGATCCGTTGGGGAGTCGCGGCCTCTACCGTTCGGTAGACGACGGCCCGTCCGCGGCAGGCTAGGTTGTTTGCGCGGCGATAAGAAACGGGCGCATCGCGATGCCAATTGCTTCCTGGGCCGAGTCTGCCACCACACTGGTCGATGTCGCGATGGGCAGGCGCCCCGCCGATATGGTGGTGCGCAACGGCCGCTGGGTGAACGTCCATTCGGGCGAAGTGATTGCCGGCACCGACGTGGCCATTGCCGCCGGACGCTTCGCCGCCATCGCTCCCGACCTCGGTTACGCCATCGGCCCCGATACCGAGGTCATCGATGCCGCGGGCCGTTACCTCGTGCCGGGCCTCTGCGACGGGCACATGCATGTCGAAAGCGGCATGGTGACAGTCACCGAGTTCTGCCGCGCGGTGATCCCGCACGGCACCACCACGATGTTCATCGATCCGCACGAGATCGCCAACGTGCTCGGGCTCCCCGGCGTTCGCCTGATGCATGACGAGGCGGCCGCCATGCCCACCAATGTGTTCGTCCAGATGCCCAGTTGCGTGCCCGCGGCGCCCGGGCTCGAAACCACCGGCGCCAGCCTCGACGAACACGATGTCGCCGAAGCGCTGACCTGGCCCAACATCATCGGGCTGGGTGAGATGATGAACTTTCCCGGCGTCGCCGCGAACGATGCCAAGATGATGGCCGAGATCGCCGCCACCCAGCGATCGGGCAAGAATGTCGGCGGCCACTACGCCGCGCTCGATCTCGGCCGGCCCTTCCTCGCCTACCTCGCCGCCGGCCCCGCCGATGACCATGAAGGCACCAGACTCGAAGACGGCATCGCGCGCGTCCGCCAGGGCATGCGCGCCATGCTGCGCTTCGGCTCGGCCTGGTACGATGTCGCCCCGCAGATCAAGGCCATCACCGAACAGGGCCTCGACTCGCGCAACTTCATCCTGTGCACCGACGATCGCTTTGCCCTCACCCTCGTCACCGATGGGCATATCGATCACGTGGTCCGCTACGCCATCATGCACGGCGTCCCGCCGGTCACCGCCATCCAGATGGCGAGCCTCAACACGGCAACGCATTTCGGCCTCGAGCGCGAGCTCGGTTCGATCACTCCGGGCCGCCGCGCCGACCTGATCATCACCTCCGATCTCGTCACCCTGCCGATGGAGATGGTCATGGCGCACGGCACGGTGCTGGCCGAGCACGGCAAGCTGACCCACGCGCTGCCGCGCTACGACTATCCCGGTTTTGCCCGCGGCACGGTGAAGGTCGGCCGGCACCTGGTCGCCGAGGATTTCGCCATTAGCGCCCCCGAGGGCCGCAACTCGGTGACGGCACGGGTCATCGGCATCATCGAGAACAAGACCAATACCCGCGCCCTCGAGCGCACGCTGGCGGTGGAGGATGGGATCGTGCCCGCCGATCCCGCGCAGGATGTGGCGCAGCTCGCGGTAGTCGAGCGGCATCGCGGCACCGGCCGGGTGGTCAACGGGTTCGTGTCGGGCTTCGGCTACACCGCGCCCTGCGCCGTCGCCGCGACCGTCGCCCATGACAGCCACCACATGATCGTCGTCGGCACCAGCCGCGAGGACATGGCACTCGCCGCCAACCGGCTGCAGCAGGTGGGCGGCGGCTTCATCGTGGTCAGTCGCGGCGAGGAACTGGCGCTGGTCGAGCTGCCGATCGCCGGCATGATGTCGGATGAACCGGCCGAGATCGTCGCCGCCAAATCGCAGCGCGTGCTCGCTGCCATGGTGCAGTGCGGCTGCACCGTGCACAACGCCATGATCCAGCACATGTTCGCCGCGCTGCCGACGATCCCCGAGCTCCGGCTCACCGACCTGGGACTCGTCGACGTGCGCAGCTACGCCTTCACCGAGCTGTTCGTCTAGCGCCGATCCAATTGTTGGGCGCCGCACCCGGCGCCGAGGAGGAAGAAAATGTTGAAGATCGCACTGCTCGTCGTCACCGCCACGCTGTGGACCGGCACGGCCATGGCCGCCTGCGGCACCGGCGACTGCGCCGTCGCCGCCTTCGGCCAGGGCGGAATCGCCTCCGACGGCAAAGCCCAGGGCGCCCATCTCGAGCGGCCATCGACGCTCTACCCCGGCGAGACCTACTTCAACACCGGCAATAACTATGCCGGCCGCATCGCCGTCTCCAACGAGGGCACCATCCAGGGCACGGAGCGCGACGGCGTGATGCGCGGCCACACCTCGGGTGTCTTCGGCGACGCCTCCGGGCACCTCTAGCCGACGGCACCACAGGCCCTCCCCCGGCACCCACGGTTCCGCCACAACCGGCGCAACTGTGCTATCAGCGCTGCCGACGCCCGGCGCGGCGAGCTGACAGGAGGGGTTGGGGCCAATGACATCTCGTCCGGCGTTCGGTCAGCTGCTCAGGCATCCGGGCTTCGTCCGGCTCTGGCTGGCCGACGGGCTGTCGAATTTCGGCACCTTCGTCTTCGGCCTGTCGCTGCAGCTGCTGCTGGTCCAGAGCCTCGACGCCAACCAGCTCGAGATCGGCTGGGTGCGCTCGGCGCAGTGGCTCCCCTCGCTGCTGTTCGGCCTGATCGCCGGGGTGATCGTCGATCGGGTGCGCCGCCGCGCGCTGCTGATCGCCACCGACCTCGCAAGCTGCCTGCTGCTGCTGGCAATCGCCGGGCTCGGCGTGCTCGGGCTGCTGTCGCCGCCTTTGGTCGCCGCGCTGGTCTTCCTCCTCGGCACCGCGGGGGTGTTGCAGGGTGGCGCCCACCAATCCTTCACTGCCGACCTGCTGCCGCCCAGCCTCCTGGCGTCCGGCAACGTGGCGCTGGTCCAGACCTACACCGCCGCCCAGACGCTGGGCCCCCTGCTTGCCGGGCTGCTGGTGCGTCTCGTCGGGGCGCCGCTGACCATGTTGCTCAATGCCGCCACCTACGCGATCTCCGCCATCCTGCTGCTGGGCGTGCCCGACACCCAGCCGCACCGGACCGCCGCGGCAAGGTCGATCACCGCCGACCTCAAGGAAGGGTTGCGCTGGGTCTATCGACACCGGTTCCTCACCCCCTATGCGATCTGCCTCCACCTGTGGTTCATCGCCAATGCCATCGGCGGCACGCTCTATGTCTTCCACGCCACCCGCCTCGGTCTCGACAGCGCCGCGATCGGCCTGACGCTCGCCTGCGCCGGCCTCGCCGGCCTCTTCGGCGCGGCCGTCGCGCAATGGAGCGCCCGCCGCTTCGGCATGGGCATCGCGATCCTCGGGGCCGACTTCATCACCGGCGCGGCCTGGCTCGTGGTGGCGCTCGCACCAATGGACGGCGGCAGCTTCTGGGTGCTGTGCGCCGCCCAGTTGCTCTACGGCATCGGCCTCGGCCTCCGCGGCCCACTCGAAATGAGCTACCGCAACGCCGTCACCCCGTCGCGACTGCGCGGCCGCATGAACACCACCATCCGGTCGGTGAACTGGGGCCTGATCGCCGTGGCGGCGCCCTTCGGCGGCTGGCTCGCCCTCGTCGTCGGCGATCGCGCCGCGTTGGCGCTGGCCGGCACTTTGATGCTGGCCACCGGCACCGCCCTGCTGCTCTCCCCCTTCCGCTCGGCAGCGATGCCCGCGGACGAGCCCGAACCGGCCGAGCAGCCGCAGCCCACCGAACCCGCCGATTGAGCGGCCGATCAGCCCCCGCGTGTCGGCGGCAAATTGCAGGGTCGACTATCGCGGGATGGGGGCGTATCAGGCGATATGACTTCGCCGCAGCCCGGCCCCGAGGCCCAGTCCTTGTCCGAACTCGCCATCAGCGTCGATGGGCTGAGTGCCGCTTATTCGGGCAAGACCGTGCTCGACCATGTCAGCCTCGAAATCCGGCGCGGCTCGAGTTTTGCGCTGCTCGGCCCCAATGGCGCCGGCAAGACCACGCTGCTCAACATCCTCTCGACGCTGCGCCGGCCCGACGGCGGCAGCGCGCGGGTGGCCGGCGCGGACGTGGTGCGCCAGCAGACCGAGGCGCGGCGCTCGCTCGGCGTGGTGTTCCAGGATTCGAGTCTCGATGATCGGCTGACCGCCTGGGAGAACCTCGAGTTCCACGGCCTCGTTTACGGCATGGCGCCCAGGCGCCGGCGCGAGCGCAGCGCCGCGGTGCTGGCGCTGGTCGAACTGGAAGACTGGCGCGACGAGATCGTGCGGAGCTTTTCGGGCGGCATGCGGCGCCGGCTGGAGATCGCCCGCGCCCTGTTGCACGAGCCGAAGATCCTGTTCCTCGACGAGCCCACGGCCGGCCTCGACGCCCAGACCCGCGTCCGCATCTGGCGCTATCTCGATGAGCTGCGCCGCGAGCGCGACCTGACCGTGCTGACCACCACGCATTACATCGAGGAAGTCGAAGGCGCCGATACGATCTGCATCATCGACCACGGCAGGATCATCGCCCAAGGCACGCCCGAGGCATTGAAAGCCGAGCATGGCAGCCGCTGGCTGCATCTCACTCCGCGCGACGCAGCGGCGCTCGAGGCCATCCGCGCGGCGCGCCCCGATGCGCAACTGCTCGGCACGCATGGCCTCGCCCTCCCCGCTGACGATGGGGCCGCCACCGATGCCTTTCTCGCTGCGTTCCGCGACCGGCTCACCGAAGTCCGCTTCCAGGATCCGACGCTCGAAAGCGTATTCCTGTCGCTCACCGGCCGGCAGTTGCGCGATCGCGCCGACGACCAGCACAATGCCGACAAGGCCGCCGGCCGGCGCGGAGGGCGGCGATGAACGCGATCGTCATGGCGCTGCGCGGCCTCTACGGCGTCTGGCTGCGCGAGATCACCCGCGCCACCCGCGACCGGGCGCAGCTCATCGGCGGCATCAGCCGGCCGCTGATCTGGCTGCTGATCCTGGGGGTCGGGCTCAACCCCTATTTCCGCGGCGAGGTCTATGGCGAAGTCCGCTTCGTCATCCCCTACACCTACCTGCAGTTCCTGTTCCCGGCGGTGATCGTCCTCAACATCATGTACACCTCGATCCAGTTCGCGGTGTCGGTGATCTGGGATCGCGAATTCGGGTTCCTGCGCGAAGTGCTGGTGTCGCCGATGCCGCGCTGGCTGATTCTCCTGGGCAAGGTGCTGGGCGGCGCCACCGTGGCGACGCTGCATGGCGCGCTGGTGCTGATCCTCGCGCGCTTTGCCGACGTCACGCTCAGCCTCGAGCAGGTGGCGCTGGCGCTCACGCTGATGTTCGTCCTCGCCTTCGGGCTCACCAGCTTCGGGGTGATCCTCGCCGCCCGGGTCCGCAGCTTCGAGGGTTTTGGGGTGTTTTCCAACACGGTGATCCTGCCGCTCTATTTCACCTCCTCGTCGATCTTCCCGCTCGATCCGGCGCTCACCCGGGCCCAGCAGGCGGTGACCTATCCCGAGTGGCTGGTGTTCCTCGTGCAGATCAACCCGATCACCTACGCCGTCGATGCGCTGCGCGGCGTGCTGATCAATTTCAACCAGTTCGCCCCCTCCTGGGGCGTCGGGATCATCGTCGCCATGGCGGTGCTCTTCTTCGCCATCGCCATCATCGATTTCGCGCGGCAATGAAAGGCGCTCGAAATCGCTGGATCCAGCCGGCGATCAACCTCGCGATCGCCGTCGCGCTGCTGGGGGCGCTGAGCTTCCTGCCACCCGATACCTCGCTCGCCGACCGGCAGAAATCCGGCGTGCTGAAGCTCTGCGTGCCGCCGAGCTATCCGCCGCTGGTCACCGGCGATCCGCAGCGGCCCGGCTTCGATATCGAGCTCAGCGCCAAGGTCGCCGAGAAGCTGGGGCTGCGGCTGGCGATCAATACGCTGAGTTCGATCGGCACCGACTTCAATCCGCGCAACTGGTCGCTGACCCGCGGCCAATGCGACATCATCACCGGAGGTGTCGCCGACACCGTGCAGAGCCGCAGCTTCCTGCAGACCATCCCGACGCCGATCGAAACCGGGTGGGTGGGCCTCTCCGGCACCGGACAACTCCCCGCCGCCGGCGGTGGAGTAGTGGTGCTGCCCGGTACCAGCGGCCTCGACCGGCTGCAGCTGTCGGGCTGGCTGAGGCAGCAGGCGCTTCAGGTGATTCCCGCCCGCTCACCGCAGCAATTCGTCGAAACTCTCGCCAGCGGGCGCGCTCAGGCGGGCATTACCGAGCGCTTTCTCACGGCGGCAATGGCCCTGCCCGACGGCATCCGGCCATTCTGGCTCGAGGATGCCCGGTTTCCGCGCTTCCATATGGCGTTCGGGCTGTGGAAGGGCGATCAGACGCTCAAGCGGGCGGTGGCCGAGGCGCTGGCGGCAATCGCGGCATCGGGCGACATGGCGGCGCTCGAGGCCAGCTATCACATTGAAAGCATTGAAGAAGCGCCGTAAACGCGCGACGCGGCTTTTGGTTCCATCACTAAGTTTTGCTTCACTATGACGAAAGTCGCATGGGCGGCCGAACCGATTACGCATTTTGTGAGATTGAGTGATGGCCGCTGAAATGTCAGTTCCAATAGACGGTATGCGGAATGGAACGCTCGTTCCGGTCGGTATGCCCGCCCATTCTCGGGAGTCGAAAATGTCCCTCAAGCTTAAACATCTTGCGGTCGCCGCGTTGGCTGCCGCGTTGTCCAGTGGTGGTGCTCATGCTGCCGGCTTTACCGCCGAGCAGGCTGCCGCTGGCCAGACCGCCTACAACTCAAACTGCGCCCAGTGTCATGGCAAGCAGCTCGAAGGCCCGGATGCTCCCGGCCTCGCGGGCTCGGACGTGATGCAGAACTGGGCCACGGCCGGCGGTCTGTTTGATTTCATCCACGTTGCCATGCCTCCATCGGCGCCGGGCCAGCTCGGCGATGAGACTTATCTCAACATCATTGCCTACATCATGCAGTTCAACGGCGCTCAGCCGGGGGATGAGCCGCTGACGGCCGACGCCGACAAGCTCGCCGCCATTTCGCTGCCGGCCGAGACCCAGGCCGGCGCCGCCGCAGCCGCGCCCGCCGCGGCGGCCGCGCCCGAACCCACCACCGCTGCTGCCGCGACTACCGTTCCGCAGGCTTTCACCTGGGGCAAGCAGCTGCCGGGCGGCCCGGCTCCCGGCGAGGCGGCAGCCCCTGCCGCCGCAACCACTCCCGCAGTTCCGCAGGCCTTCACCTGGGGCAAGACGCTCCCCACGGTCACTGCGCCCGCTGCCAACTGAATTATCTGGCGCACTTGTGATGTGTGCCGCTTTTAGGAGGTCTCGATGAAAATCGAACTTTTGAAGTCCGTGTTGGTCGCGACGACCGCATTGGCATTGTTTGCCGGCCCTGCCCTTGCACAGGATGCGGCGGCAACGCCCGCTCCCGAGGCGACCAAGAACTATGTTCCGGTCACCGCCGACATGCTGGCCAACCCGCCCAAGGAAGAGTGGTTGATGTTCCGCGGGAACTACAACAACCAGGGCTACAGCCAGCTCGACCTGATCAACAAGGATACCGTGGGCAAGCTGCAGCTCGCCTGGGCCTGGCCGATGGCCGAAGCCGGCATCCAGGAAACCGCGCCGCTCGTGCATGACGGCGTCATGTTCCTGCAGACCAACAACAACATCGTCGAGGCGCTGAACGCCAAGACCGGCGACCTGATCTGGCAGTATCGCCCGACCCTCGCCGAGCTGCCTGCGTCCTGGAGCTACCAGATCAACCAGGCGCGCCGGCAGAAGAACTCGATCGCGCTCTACGAGGACAAGGTCATCCTCACCACCGTCGATGCGCGCATCGTCGTGCTCAATGCCAAGGACGGCAAGCCGGTGTGGGAGAAGCAGGTTCTCGATACCCAGAAGGGCTACAGCTACACCGTTGGCCCGCTGATCGCCGATGGCAAGATCATCTCGGCCATTTCCGGCTGTTCGATCGCCGGCACCGCCGGTGGCTGCTTCATCATGGCGCACGACGTCAACACCGGTGAGGAGCTGTGGCGCTTCAACACCATCGACGATCCCGATAACCCGAAGCAGGGTGAGAGCTGGGGCGATGTGCCGCCGGAAAACCGCTGGGGCGGCACGCCCTGGACGACCGGCGCCTACGATCCGGCGACCAAGACGACGTTCTGGGGCATCGGCATGCCTGGCCCCTATTCCGAGCTGATCCGCGGCTCGGGTGAAGGGAGCGTCCTCTACACCAACTCGACGCTCGCCCTCGACGTCGAGACCGGCAAGCTCAAGTGGTACTACCAGCACCTGCCGCGCGATAACTGGGACCTCGACAGCCCGTTCGAGCGCATCCTGGTCGACCAGGAAGTCGACGGCAAGACGCAGCACCTCTTGATCACCGCCGCCGGCAAGAACGGCATCGTCTTCGCGCTCGATCGCGATACCGGCAAGTACCTGTGGCACAAGGATACGGTGAAGCAGAACGTGGTCACCGGCGTCGATGCCGACGGCACCGTGCAGATCAACACCGACCTGATCTCCAAGGCGGTCGGCGAAGAGCACCTGATCTGCGCCTCGGTGTCGGGTGGCAAGCTCTGGATGACCGGCTCCTACAGCCCGCTCACCAAGGCCTATTACGTGCCGCTGACCGAAGCCTGCAACACCGTGGCTCCGACCCAGGTCGAGTTCACCGCCGGCAACGCGGTGGGCGCCGTCAAGTTCGGCCCGCGCGTGCTGCCTGAAGGCGTCACCGATGCCGGCCTGCTCGATGCGGTCGACATCAACCCCACCCAGGGCGACCACAAGTGGCAGTATCGCAGCCGTCCGTCGATGACCTCGTCGGTGCTGGCGACCGCTGGTGGCCTGGTGTTCGGCGGCGACGCCGCCCGCAACATCAACGCCTGGGATCAGGAGACCGGCGACGTCGTCTGGTCGCAGCGCCTCAACGCCCCGGTGGGCGGCTATCCGTCGACCTACGAGATCGACGGCGAGCAGTACCTCGTGGTGCCCACGGGCTATTCCAATGCGGCCAGCTCGATCTCCTCGGCCTTCCCGGAGATCCCGCTGCCGACCGGTTCGGGCAACTCGATCTTCGTGTTCAAGCTGCCCAAGTCTGCCAGCTGAGAGCCAGCGACCTGAGTGTTTGATTGCAACGAATGGGAAAGGGGCCGTCGGCCCCTTTCCTTATTAGGAGACTATGATGCTGCTGAAATTGCTCGCCCCGGCGCTGCTGCTGTTCGCGACCGGCGCCGCCCTGGCCCAGACCTCGAGCGTGCCGCCCGAAGAGTTCAACAATACCCGCCGGCAGGCCGGCGACACCATCCAGGTCTGCTTCGACCGCACCAGCCTCGGCCGCGCGTTCGACGAGGCCGTGGCCAAGGCGCTGGGCGATGCGCTGTTTCTCGAAGTAAAGGTGATGGAGGGCTTTGGCGGCTTTCCGCTCACCGGCGACGGCTTCATGGATGAGCTCAACCTCGCCATGAACAATGACTGCGATATGTTCATGGGCGTCTCGGTATCGCCCAATACGCCGGTATCGGAGAGCTTTTCGATCACCCGCCCCTACGCCACCATCCCGTTCGTGCTGGCCGTGAAGGACCCCGACTGGCAGCGCCTCGGCGATATCCCGAAAGACCTGCGGCTGGGCACGGCGATCGCCAGCATGGGCGAGATGAACTACATCACCTGGGCACAGCAGCGCAGCAAGCCCGAGCGCTGGGTGCGGCTGCCCTATGCCGACCCCGAGCTGATGGCGACGCGGGTGCTCGACGGCACCATTGCCGGGATGATCCTGTGGCAGCCGGTGCTGGCGCGCCTCAAGGCGGAACGGCCCGACGCCGCCGCGCTGCGGGTGATCGCCAACGACCCGATCCCGGCATCCGAAATCCGTGTCGGCGCGCTGGTCTCGAGCCGCAATGGCTTCCTCAGAAGCCAGATCGACCAGGCCATCGACGCCCTCGTCGCCGATGGCACGATCGACGGCCTGCTGAAGCAGTTCGGCTATGAAGGCCGCGCCGGGGAGTAGGAGCGGGACGCGGCGAGTGGTTTCGTACGGCCCCTCACCCTGACCCTCTCCCCAGAGGGGAGAGGGACGACAGGCGAACCGGCTGTGCCACAACGCCCCCTCTCCCCTCCGGGGAGAGGGTTCGGGAGAGGGGCAGCCTGCGTTTCAGTGCGGCCCCTACCCCCTCCCAACCAGCGTCAGATACGGCAGCGCCATCGCCCCCAGGTTCGGCACCACCCCCGCCACCACCGCGGCGGTGACGGCGGCCAGCCCCAGCGCCTGGTAGCGCTCGAGCCGCCTGCCCTGCTCGGGACGAACCGCCTGCCAGATGGCTCCGGCGGCAAGCCCCGGGATCGGCAACAGGTTCAGCAGCAGCGATCCGGCTGCCACCAGTTGAAACTGGTTGAGCACATAGAGCACCACATAGGCCCCGCTCTGCGGCAGCAGCAGCGCCAGCGGCCGCAGCAGGTCGACCGCCGCCACCAGCAGCGCCATGCCGGCAAGTCCGCCCAGCACCACCACGACGATGCCCCAGCCGCCCAGCCGGTTGCTCCCGGGCTCATAGCGCAGCGGGCGCACCCAGCTCATCGCGAACAGCACTCCGACCGCGAGGCCCCAGACCGAAAGCTGGGCAAACGGGTTGGCGGTCAGCCGCCCATCGAACTCAGGCCGCCTGTCCCCCAGGAGCCGCGCCAGCCCCGCCAGCAGCAAGCCCAGCAGCCACGCGAACAACAGCACCGCGCCGATCCGCGATACGATCTCACTCAGGCTCAGGTCGCGCAGCAGCGTCATGGTTCTCTCGGGTTCAGGTTTGCACGGCTACGCCGTCGGCCGAACCGTTCGCTCATCGCTTGTAGCAGAGAGACGAACTCACGCGCTTGATTTGGCCAGCAGGCGACGCCAGATGCGCTCTGCCACCGCCCCCACCGCGATGCCGAACCCGCCGCCGGCGAGCTTGACCGCGAGGTCGAACACCCGCCCGTGCCGGGAGGCTGAGACCAACTGCAACGCTTCGAACGCGATCGCGGCCCCCATGACAATTACCACGATCAGCCAGAGCTGGCGCGGATAGGCGAGCGCGAAGCAGAGGCCCACTGCCGCGAAAGCCGCGAAGCGCTCGATGGTGGGCGAGTAGCCGGAATTGGGCCTGAGCCCGATCGGCGCCAGGGTGACGAAGGCGATGGCGGCAAGCAGCAGCCAGGCAAGCAGTTTCACGAGGCGTATCGGCACGGCGGGCTCCGGATCAGACGGCGTTGCGCCGGGTCTTGGACGAGAAAACCGTCAAGACGATGATCCAGCAATCGAGGAAAATCGACCAATTGTCGATGTAGTAAAGATCGTGCCGGGTGCGGCCTTCGATCTGCTCGAACGTCGTGGTCTCGCCGCGATAGCCGTTGACCTGGGCCCAGCCGGAAATTCCCGGCTTGATGCGCTGGCGGTGCGCGTAGCTGGCGAGCTGTTCGCCCAGTTCGTCATCGTGCACCAGCGCGTGCGGGCGGGGCCCGACGAGGCTCATCTCGCCGCTCAGCACATTGATCAGCTGCGGCAGCTCGTCGATCGAGGTGCGCCGGATGAAGGCGCCGACCTTGGTGATGCGCTTGTCGCCGACCTTGACCTGGGTCATGCGGCGACCGGATTCGGTGACGCTCATCGAGCGGAACTTCCAGATGTGGAAGGTGCGGCCGTTGAAGCCGCGCCGCTCCTGCCGGAAGAACACCGGACCGGGGCTGTCGAGCTTGATCAGCAGCGCCACCACGGCAAACAGCGGGCTCAGGAACAGCAGGCCCAGCCCTGCCCCGGCAATATCGAGCAGGCGCTTGGTCAGCACCGCGCCATCGCTCATGGGCTTGCGCAGCGAGCGCAGCGCATTGTTGGGGCCGAGCGGCACCACGTCGAGGAACTTGAAGCTGACATTGTCGGTGGCCGGTACGCAGACCACGTTGATGGCGAAGCGCTTGAGCTCGTTGGTGAGCCGCTCCAGCCCGTCGATATCGCCGATCTCGCCGACGAACACGATGAACTCGGCGCCATGCGACACCCAGTGCCGGGCAAACTCCACCACGGCGCTTTCGCGATAGGCGCCCTCGGCATCCACGGCGTCCTCGAGGTAAAGCGTGCCGGCCAGCCGATAGCCGGTCTTCCACAGGTTGCCGTTGACGAGGAAGCGCACCGTATCGGCGCGGCTGCCCACCACCGCCACTTTCTGGAACTGCAGCTGCCCCGCCTTGATGCGCGTGGTGACCGCGGCATAGGCAATGGTGCGGGCCAGCAGCAGCACCGGCACGCCGAGGACGAACGCGGCGATCAGCGAGACGCGCGACAGATCGTCGGCGATGCCGAAAAAGAAGGCGCCGAACAGCGCGATGGCGAAGGCGCCGGTCCAGCTCAGCACGCTCTGCACAAGAGTGGTGTGCGGCGGCTGCGCCCGATCGAGGAACTGGTTGGCCGAGACCGCCGAGAACGCGCCGTAGAGCACGCCGACCACCGCCGAATAGGCGCCATAGAGCCCGAACGGGATATCGGCCGCCGCCACGTGCAGGACGAGACCGTGATACAGCAGCGCCGGCAGCAGCATCACCATCGCGGCGAGCGCGCCTTCGCACAGCGCGAACGCCGTGCACAAGGCCGCCTGGTTGGCCACCACACGACGCGCCTTGCGCCGTTCTACACCCTGATAGGCAGCTTCCGTCTGAGCCACAGCAAATCGCCTCAAATTGCTGGCATTGCTGGGCTTTGTTCCGCCCGCCGCCACGCCTTTCAATTAGCAGATCGTCGGATTCGCCCCAAGGATTGGGTTAAGCTGGGGTTAACGGCAGGATCAGGCGAGTGCAGTTAAGGATACCGCCAGTTCGCCGCTCGACGGCTCCCGTCTCCGTGTTAGGGAAACATTAACCCAAGCCGGAGCCGGACCCCGTGACGACGTCCAACAGCAAAGCAGTGGCGATCCTGGCGGCGAACCCGGCGCTCGCGGCCATCCTCAGCCGCGCGCTCGAACAGGATGGCGGCTATCGCGTGGCCAGCTTTTCGAGCGTCGAGATGCTGACGACGTTCCTGCGCATTTCGCCGGTCGATGTGGTGGTGCTCGATACCGACCTGCCCGGCGCTCCGGCGATCGATATCGCCCGCGGGCTGCGCAACCATGTGAAGCTCGCCAGCAGCGCCTTCGAGATCGTCGCGCTGACCCGCGCCGCCGCCGCCTTCCACAAGCCGCTGCTCGCCGCCGGTATCGACGCGGTGCTGGAAAAACCGGTGACGCCGCAGCAATTGCTCGCCTCCATTGACGGTCTGGTCGAAGTCGAGCGCGTTGCCGCCGTGCAGCATCAGGCCATGACCATGGTCCGCGCCTTCGAGCCGCGCCCGCAACCGGCCGAACGCGTCGGCAACGTCATCCCGCTGTTCGGCGAGGGCCGGGTCCGGCGGTAGCTGCGGCCGCTCCGAGTTCTCCCTACCCCCTGACCCGCAGCGCCTCCACGATCACCGCGAAAGCTGGCGAGGTCTGACGGCGGCTGGGGTAGTATAGGTGGTAGCCGGCAAAGCGCGGCGACCAAGCGTCGAGCACCTGGATCAGCTGGCCCGATGCGATATGCGACGCCACGATGCTTTCGGGCAGGTAGGCGATGCCATAGCCGCCGATCGCCGCATCGACCTGGGCGTATGACGTATTGAAGATGAACTGGCCATCGACCCGCACGGTGAGCTCGCGGCCATCGCGCGCAAACTCCCAGGCATAGAGCCCGCCCGAGCGGATCTGCCGCTGGTTGATGCAGCGATGCTCGACCAGCTCCTGCGGATGGTGGGGCACCGGATGCCGCGCGAAGTAGTCGGGCGAGCCGACTGCTACCAGCCGCCAGTCCGGCCCGATGCGCACCGCGATCATATCCTTGTCGAGGCTTTCGCCCAGCCGCACGCCGGCATCGAACCGCTCCTCGACGATATCGCGAAAGCCATTATCGCTGCTGAGCTCGAGCCTGATGTCGGGATAGTCGCGCATCACCCCGCGCAGCTTGGGCCAGACCACGCTTTCGAGCGCATGGTCGGAGAGTGTGATCCGGATCGTGCCGGAGGGCTTGTCGCGGATTTCCATCAGCGCATCGATATCGGCCTCCAGGCCCTCGATCCGCGGCGCCAGGGCCTTGAGCAGCCGCTCGCCGGCTTCGGTGGGGGCAACGCTGCGGGTGGTGCGCGCCAGTAGCCGCAGGCCCAGCCGCGCCTCGAGCTGCCGGATCGCCTGGCTGAGCGTCGGCTGCGAGGTGCCGAGCCGGGCAGCAGCCCTGGTGAAGCTGCGCTCTTCGGCGACGGCGAGGAACCACAGCATGTCGGTCAGGTCGCGTCGTTCCATCGCCTCGTCTCCGCTGGATTAAGATCAAGGATCAATAAGTCCATGTGAATTGCAACGACTAATCGGCGCAGTCCAGGGCGCCTATGTTCCACCGCATGGCGAAACTCCTTGCCCACCATGCCCCCGATCGGCAGCCACTGACGCGTCAGCGGGCCTGGGAGCGCGCCCTCGGCGGTGGCCTCAGCGCCCAGTTCGACTGGCTGGCCGCGGTGGCCATCAGCCCCTCGCCCCTCGCCCCAATGCGGACCCCGACGATGCCCGACCAGCCCGACGCGACCACCCCTACCCGCCTCCGCACTGCCTGGGGCGCTGTCGTCTGTATGTCGCTGCTGACTTTCGTGCTCATCGCCTCGGAGTTCATGCCGGTGAGCCTGCTCACCCCGATCGCAACCGAGCTCAGGATTTCCGAGGGGCAGGCCGGCCAGGCCATCGCCATTTCCGGCCTGTTCGCCGTGCTGACGAGCCTGTTCGGCAACGTGGCGCTGGCGCGGCTCGATCGCCGCACCGTGGTGCTGCTCTACACCGCCATCCTGATCGCCTCCGGGCTGGCCGTGACCTTTGCCCCGAACGAAGCGGTCTTCATGTTCGGGCGCGCCCTGGTCGGCGTTGCCATCGGCGGCTTCTGGTCACTCTCTACCGCGATCCTCGCCCGGCTCTCGACCCCGGCCGACCTGCCTAGGGCGCTGGCCATGCTGCAGGGCGGCACGGCCCTCGCCGCGGTGATCGCGGCGCCGCTCGGCAGCTTTCTCGGCGGGCTGGTGGGTTGGCGCGGCGCCTTCGCCATCGTGGTGCCGATCGGGCTCGTCGGCCTCGTCTGGCAGTGGCTGGCGCTGCCGCGGCTGGCCGCGGGCCGGCAGGTGACACCCGGCCAGATGCTGGGGCTCCTCGCCAACCCGCTGGTCGCCATTGGCATGGCGGCGACGGCGCTCGCCTTCATGGGGCAGTTCGCGCTCTCCACCTATCTGCGACCGTTTCTCGAGGGGGTCACCGGCCTCGATGTCAACGCCTTGTCGCTGGTCTTGCTGGGGCTTGGCCTTGGCGGCCTCGCCGGCACCGCAATCGCCGGCGCGTTGATGCATGCGCACCTCAGGCTGGTGCTTGTCGCCGTGCCGGCGCTGCTCGCAACCATCGCCGTGCTGCTCATTCCGCTCGGTCACTTCGCCATCGCCACCGCAGCCATGCTGGTGCTGTGGGGCATTCTCACCACCCCGATCCCCGTCGCCTGGGGCACCTGGATGACCCGCGTCATCCCGCTACAACTCGAAGCCGGCGGCGGCCTGCAGGTGGCGCTGATCCAGGTGGCCATCACGCTGGGCGCATTCGGCGGCGGCATGCTGTTCGACAGCGCCGGCTGGTGGGCGCCGTTCCTTTTCGCCGCCGTGCTGCTCGCTGCAGCAACGGCGCTGGCAGCCAAGGTGGCTTCCAATCCCGGGATCGGTGGAGCTACGTCATGATCAGGCGACACGCCTTGCAGGGCGGGCTCGCGGCTCTGCTGCTGCCTGCCACCAGCCTCGGCCAGCAAGCGCAACCAGGAGTTCGAGCCATGAGAATTCGCATCGCCTTTGGCAATGAGAGCTTTACCGCAACCCTCGAGGACCACGCCTCTGCCCGTGAGTTCTCAGCCATGCTGCCGCTCGAGCTGACCATCACGGATTTTGCCCACAACGAGAAGATCGCCTATCTGCCGGAAAAGCTCGACGCCTTGGCGCGCGGCCCCCTGCCAGACGCAGCGCCCGGCGACCTCTGCTACTACGTGCCCTGGGGAAATCTCGCCTTCTTCCACGGCGGCTATGAAAGCACCCGCGACCTGGTGCGCCTGGGCCGCCTCGACGACGGCACGGCCCCGCTGCTGGTGCGCGGCGAATTTCCGTTGCGGATCGAACGCATGGCGTGAGCGACGGCGGGGGCCGACGCTTGGCCCGCTGCGCCAGGCGGCGCTTACATCAGGCTCAGCGCAGCGGCAATAACGCCCAGCCAGACGGCAGCTCCGAAGCCGAAGCACGCCACCCACATCCACCCCTTGATATTAAGCCGAAGGAGAGGTCGGGGCGCTTCGCGATCTGTCGAAAGATCGACCATTTGCAGTCCAGTACTTACTATTCAGCTTGGCACCATAAACAGTGGTGCGTTTTGTCCGCGTTATTCAACTAAGCTTGAACCGCGCGGCTTCCCGCCGGCCGCGGAAGGCGACCGCCTGCCCCCGATGTCAGCTGCCGTCTTCCCGTCGATCGGGATGATCTCACGGCATGCAACCTTTTGCGTGCTCGCGAATTATGCTGGCAATCCGCCGCGTGCGGATGATGAGACCTCCCCCGTCTCATCTCGCGAGACGGTGTCGCCCCCATCGCTCGCCACCAAGGCCTCGGCTGTTGCCGGGGCCTTGTTCGTTCAGGCTCACAACCGGCACGGAACAATTGCGTCATAGCCAGGTTGTCTCGCATCGGGCGACGCGGTTCTGAAGAGCCGGCAGAGGCGCTCCCTACCCCGCCAGACTCGCCACGAACTGCTTGGTGCGCTCGCGTTTCGGCGCCCCGAACAGGCTTTGCGAGGGGCCGGCTTCCACCACTTCGCCGCGATCGAGAAACACCACGTTGGAGGCGATGCTCGAGGCGAGCCGCAGGTCATGCGTCGCCATCAGCATGGTGGTGCCCTCGCGCGCCAGCTGCGCCAGCACTTCCACCACTTCGCCGGCGAGTTCGGGATCGAGCGCCGAGGTCGGCTCGTCGCAGAGCAGCACCTGCGGCGAGGGCGCCAGCGCCCGGGCGATGGCGGCACGCTGCTGCTGGCCGCCGGAGAGATTGGCCGGCCAGGCCGTCGCCTTGCTGGCCATGCCCACCTTGTCGAGCAGTGCCCGGGCATGCGCGCGCGCCTCATCGCGCGGCCAGCGCAGCACCGTGACCAGCCCTTCCATGACGTTTTCCTCAACCGTCAGGTGAGGAAACAGCTGGAAGTTCTGGAACACCATGCCGGTCAGCCGTCGCAGGGCGAGAACCTCCGCCTTCGGGTGGCGCGCCCCGGGCCCGAACCCCAGGCTGGTCGTTCCGATGGTGACGCGCCCCGAGTTTGGCAGCTCCAGCAGGTTGACGCAGCGCAGCAGCGTGCTCTTGCCGCTGCCCGAGGGGCCGATCAGCGCCGTGACGCTCCGCTCCGGCACGCTGACCGAGACGCCGCGCAGCACCTCGACATCGGCAAAGCGCTTGTGGATGGCCTCGAGCGCGATCATGAGGCGGCTCCCAGGAAGCCGCCATAACGCGACAGCCGCTTTTCGAGCCGGCTCTGCAGCGCCGAGAGCAGCGAGCTGACCGCCAGGTAGATCAGCGCCACCTCCACATAGAGGATCAGCGGCTCATAGGTGGTGGCGACGATGCGCTGGCCGGCGCGGAACAGCTCGGGCACGGTGATGGCGGCGGCGAGCGACGTATCCTTGATCAGCGAGATGAAGGTGTTGGAGAGCGGCGGCACCGCGACGCGGCCGGCCTGCGGCACGATGATCCGGCGCATCGCCTGCGCCCAGGTCATGCCGATGGAGAACGAGGCCTCCCACTGCCCCTTGGGCACCGAGATCAGCGTGGCGCGGATGATCTCGGAGGTATAGGCGCCGACATTGAGGGTGAAGCCGATCAGCGCGGCGGGAAACGCATCGAGCGTGATGCCGACGCTGGGCAGGCCGTAAAAGATCAGGAACAGCTGCACCAGCAGCGGCGTGCCGCGGATGATCCACACATAGAAGCGGATCACCGCGGCGAACGGCCAGGGCGCAAACAGCCTGACCAAAGCTGCGCCGAACCCGACAGCGAGCCCGAAGGCGAAGCTCAACAGCGTCAGCGGCACGGTGAACAGCAGGCACGCCCACACCAGCGAGGGAAGCGACTCGAGCATCAGGTTGAGCCAGGGCGGCATGAGAGCTCCCAAAACAAACGGATCGGCCACTTTGCAGGGCCGATCCTAACAGTAAGCGAGGGGTGGTCGACTACTGCGAGACGTCTTCGCCGAAATACTTCTCAGAGATGGTGGCGTAGGTGCCGTCGGCCTTGATGGCGCTGAGCGCCTCGTTGATCGCCGCCAGCAGCTCGGGCTTGCCCTTGGCGATCAGCACACCGGAATAATCGGCATTGGGCTGCGTCGCGGCGATCTTCACCGGCGCATCGGGCTGCTGCTTCTTGAAATCGAAGAACGACAGGCTGTCATTGATGGTGGCGTCGGCGCGGCCCTGGATCACCAGCGCGATCGACTGGTCGAACCCGTCGGTGGGGACGATCTCGGCCCCGCTCGCCTCGGCCAGCTTGCCGAAATTCGAGGTGGTGGTCTGCGCCGCCTTCTTGCCTTTCAGGCTCTCGAACGAGGTGATGTCGGCATTGTCGGCCTTGACGATCAGCGCGGCCTTCGAGGCGATGTAGGGCTCGGAGAAATCGTACTTCTCCTTGCGCGCATCGGTGATGCCCACCTGGTTGATCACCACGTCGTAGCGGTTGGCGTCGATGCCGGCGATCAGGCCATCCCACGGCCCTTCGACGAACTCGGCTTTCACCCCGATCCGCTTGGCGATCTCCTCGGCGATCTCGACGTCGAAGCCGACCAGCGCGCCCGAGGCATCGTGGAAGGTGAAGGGGGCATAGGTGCCCTCGGTGCCGACGCGCAGCGCGCCTGCCGTCTTCACCTGCTCGAGCGCCGTCTGGGCCAGCGCCGGGCTCGACAGAGCAAGCCCGACAAGGCCGATCGCCAGCACGGATTTGAGGATGTTCATGGCTTCTTCTCCATTGGCCGGCGGGTCTCTTGCCCCCGGCTTTGGCGGGAAACTTGGCCCTCGCACCATGGTTGCCGCAATAGGCTGGAAGGGCTTTTTACTCCGACCGAGCCCCGTTGGTGGGTGTTGCTCGCGGGAGCCGGCTCCTCCGCTACTGCTTGCCAGAAAAGCTGGAGAACCGGCACTTCCAGTTCCGGCGGCGCAGTGAACCCAAAGCCCGCCGCCGACGTTTTGTCGGTCAGATCGCAGCAGCGGAGCCCCCGAGATGAGCAGCCCCCACTTCATCGTCTATCACCGCGATGCCGCCTGGCAGTACACCTACCGCGGCAGCATCCGCGCCCCGTTCAGCACGCGCGAACAAGCCGTTTCGGCCGCCATCGAGGCGGCCCGCGAGACCGGCGACCCGGGCGTCGAAGTCATCGTGCAGAACCCCGAGACCGTGGAAGAAACCGTGTGGTCGGGCCGCGAGGCGTAAGCTCGCCCGGCGCGCCAGGGCTGGACGATCCACCGCGCTGACTGGCAAGCTGCCCTCCAAGCTGCAACCGAGGCCCCAGAGCGTCCCCCCAATGTTTGTCGTCCAGATCTACCTGCCGCTCGAAATGCCCGACGGCGCTCCGATTCCTGCCGGGTTGTTCGAGCGCACCAAGGCCGAGCTGACCGACCGCTTCGGCGGGGTAACGGCCTTCCTGCAATCGCCGGCCGAGGGCGCCTGGAAGCCGTCGGGCGGCGAGCCGATCCACGATCGCATCGCGATTTTCGAAGTGATGGTCGCCGATGTCGACACCGCCTGGTGGCGGCACTACCGCGAGGCGCTGGAGGCCGAACTCAGGCAGCAGCGGATCCTGGTGCGGTTGTTCCAGGTGACGGTGCTCTGACGGCCCGGGTGCGGCGGGATCGCTGCGAGTTGTGGACGCGCGCGCGACCCCGCCGGCAACCGGCGGCGGCCCGGCTGCGGCAGTAGCTACGCGGCGCCCCCGGCAGGAGTTTCGCCAGACCTCCAGGTGAGGGTCGGCAAGCAGTGGCGACATCGTGACCACCATGGTCATTGACGTCGGCCGCCGGGCCCTTATCTGAGCGCCATGACGCACCCGAAGCCGAAAGCCGAGCCCGCCGACGGCATCACCGCAAACTGGGCCCTGCCCTATGCTGCAACCCTTGGTTCCTCGGTGCGGTCCAAGGGGATTTTCCTCGAGGTTCGGGCCCGGCTGCCGGTAGCGGCGCGAAAGCTGCTGTCGGTCAAGGCACGCGAGCTGACCCTGCGTCTCCCCGAAGGGGAGGCGGCGGAACTCACCAGATTGTCGGCGAAGGTGGAGGCAGCGCTCGCCGACATCGAAAGCCTGCCGGTGCTGCCGCGCGAAATCGAGGACATTCTTGCCATCAAGACCTCCGAACGGCACCGCTGGCTCAAGGATGGCCGGCTGCCGAGCGCCGGCACCCGCACGGTGCGGCTGCGCGGCCGGGCGCGGAAGATCACCTTCCACGTGTTCGATCCGCGCGTTGTCGAAGAGCTGCTCGAGGGCGAGACCATCGAAGCCTGGCGCGAAGCCGATGCGATCACCACCGCCGAGAACCGGCGCCGCGCCGCCTGGAAGGCCAAGCTGACCCGCGCCAGACGCGGCGCGCCGGTCGAGAGCGAGGGCGAGGTGTCGAGCCCCGAGCAGTTGCTTGGCTGGGCCGAGTTCGAGCGCGACCTCTGACCACGCAGGCGGTTCCTCGCGGCGGCCACCGCCGCCCTGCAATTTCGCTGAGATGGGTCTCAGGCTCCTTTCAAGCGATCTCGACTAGCGTCGACGGCGCCCTGTGTTTGCCCTGGTCGGCCGGAACCCATGCTCAAGGCTATGACTTTTCCCCCCGAGCTCGCCGAGCAAGCCCTCGGATCGATGCACCGCCTCGTCGAGCTTTCCGGCGAGCAGTTGCAGATCTGCCGCCAGGTGACCGACGAGCTGGAGTTCGCCGGCGAGTTGCAGACGGATTTCATGAAGCGCCTGGTCCGGCTGCAGTCGGAAATCCGCAAGGAGCGCGCAGCCTTGAAGGAACTCGCAACGCCCAAATCTGCCATCAACCCCGACGACGTGTGATCTCCACCGCGAACTGAGGTGATCCCCGCGCCCGGGCTCGCAGCGACGCCGGCCGGATGTTCGGCCTCGAGGCCCGGGAGGCCGGAGGCGTCAGCGGCCCCGGAACCAGAGCTCGCCGATTCCGTTGAACCGACCGGGACGAAGCGTCCCGGAAAGGGTTTCGGGGTGCTGCAGACAAAGTTCCACATCGTGCTCAATCCCAACTCGGGCACGGCCCTGCGCATGGGCGTCACGGCCGAGCGGTTGCACGGGCTGTTCGCCGAGCGCGGCATCTCGATCAGTGTCGATGCCGATGCCGGGCGGCCCTTTGCCGAGCGGCTGCAGACGGCGCGGCAGAGCCCGGCCGAAATGCTGCTGTCGGCCGGCGGCGACGGCACGGTGACGGCCCTGGCGCAGGTGGCGATCGAGACCGGACGGACCCTTGCCGTCTTGCCATTGGGGACGGCCAACCTCCTCGCCCGCGACCTCGCCATTCCGATCCCGCTCGAAGCCTGGTTCGAGGCGCTGGACCAGATGGCTCCACGGCGGATCGACGTGGGCGAGGTCAACGGCCAGGCCTTTCTGCACAAGGTGGTGATCGGCGCGGTGCCCGGCATCGCCGCGGCGCGCGAAAAGCTGCGGGGCCGGGCCGAGCTCGCCGCCCGCATCGGCTTTCTGGGGCATTTCATTCGTCGGCTGTCACGGCTCCGTCGCTTTGCCGTCGAGATCACGCCACGCGCCGGCGAGCCGCGGATCGAACGCGTGCAGTCGATCGCCATCGCCAATAACGACTATGCCGAAGGCTTCGGTCAGGTGTTTCACCGGCCGCGGCTCGACGAGGGCAGCCTCAGCCTCTACCTGCTGCGCAAGCTGCGCTTCGGCGATGCGCTGCGGCTTGCTGTCGAGATGGTGCTGGGCGCCTGGCGCAACGATGACGTGCTGGAGGTGGAGCACATCCGCGCCCTGACGGTGCGGACCCGGCGCCGGCTGATCCGCGCCATGGTCGACGGCGAGATCGTCAGCCTCGAGAGCCCGCTGCGTTTCCGCATCCTGCCGCTCGCCCTGTCGGTGCTGGCGCCGCCCGTGGCCGTGGACATGGACGCAAACCTCGAGGCCAACTGACCGATGCGCATCTGCCACCTCTCCGACCTGCATTTCGGCCACCATGACGAGCGGCTCGCGGCCGGTCTCGCCGCCGACCTCGCCGCCCAGCGCCCCGACCTCGTGGTAGTCAGCGGTGATTTCACTCAGCGCGGCACCGATCGCGAGTTCCGCGCCGCGCGGGCCTTTCTCGATACGCTCGATGCGCCGCTGTTTGCCGTGCCGGGCAACCACGACGTGCCGGCGATGAACCTGATGCGCCGCTTCCTCGACCCCTATGGGCTCTATCGGCGCTACATCAACCACGAGCTCGAGCCCTTTCTCGAAACCAGCGGCGTCGCCATTGCCGGGCTCAAGACGTCGCGGCGACTGCGGCCCGGGCTCAACTGGGCGCATGGCGCGATCAACCGCCGGCAGCTGCGCGGGTTGAAGCAACGCTTCGAAGCCGCGTCGCCCGATGCGCTGAGGATCGTCGTGGCGCACCATCCGCTGATGCAACCCGAGACCGCGACAGAAAAGCCGATGCGGCTGGTGAAGCGAGCCGACCTGGCCCTCGGCACCTTCGCCGAGCTGGGCGTGCGCCTGGTGCTGTCGGGCCACTTCCACCTCTCCTACGTGCGCAAGCACGAGCACCCCGGCAGCATCCGCCATGGCGCGCCGCAGGGCCTGCGTCGCGCCGCCCACGTGCCGATCCTCGTGGCGCAGGCCTCTTCGACCATCTCGACCCGCCTGCGCGGCGAGCCCAACGGCTACAACCTGATCGATATCGAAAACACCCGGATCTCGGTGACGGTGCGCGACTGGAGCAGCGACCGCTGGGTGACGCGCGAAACCGCATCCGGGCTCACCTGACGACCGACTACCCCGTGACGGTCAGCGCCACGCGGATGGCGATGCTCAGGCCGAACAGCAGCAGGCCCAGATAACCGAGCAACGGATCGGCGTCGGCGCGCCCGATCACCGGCACCTCCTTGGGCAGGCCATATTTCACCATGATCGCAACGCCGGTGATGTTCAGCACCAACAGCAGCCAAGGCACCAACTGCACGGCCATTCCCCCCCAAGCACCGGCCGATACTAGCAATAGCGGCAGCGGCCTTTGCAATATCCAGTGTCAATCGGACAGGTGTCCCGGCGCCTCCCCTGCCCCACGCCTCCGGCCAGCGCCAGACTGATCTGATATGGTCTGCCCGAAAAAAGCCGCCGCTCGACCGCGCAGTGCCAGCGCGGATAAATCCATTGGCGCATCGAACAAGCTAACGTCATCGATCTCGATAAATTCTGCCTCGAGGCAGAATTGCCTTGTTATTGCTACCGGATGGGCGCAGGGTGTGTAGCGCTTCGCTGACATCTCGCGACACCATCGGGTTTACACCCTGGCCTCCTTGATATTGTGAACGTTTAGGCCCGATTGGCATGTCGCCCCTCGGGGACGAGCGATCGCGTGCACTCTGCATCGCTGCAATTCAGGAAAGGCCCGAGATGACTCAGGGCACCGTGAAATTCTTTAACACCACCAAGGGCTTCGGCTTCATCCAGCCGGACGACGGCAGCAAGGACGCCTTCGTGCATATCAGCGCCGTCGAGCGCGCCGGGCTCACCAGCCTGCGTGAAGGCCAGAAGGTCAGCTACGACCTCGAGAGCGGCCGCGACGGCAAGGTATCGGCGACCAATCTCTCGGCACTTTAGTCGCGTGCGTCGACTGCCACGCCATTGACGGCGTGCGTTCGGTCGAACCTCCAACAGCCTGCCTGGCAGATCGCGGGATCGGTACTCGGCCCGCGGTCAGCCCGCAAAGGAAGCGCGACATGCCACATCGCTACGCCGTGGGCCAGGTGCTCGACATGCGCTCGTCCCCCCATACCAACACCCGCCCCGCCGGTCCGTGTGAGGTGGTGTTCCGCCTGCCGCATGACCACGGACCGGTGCTCTATCGGGTCCGACCGCTGAACGAGAAGATCGAACGTGTGGTTGCCGAGGCGGATCTCTTCCCCAGCGAAGAGACCAAGCCGCAAAATGAGGACAGTGCTCCCGCGTTCACGGTGGCGATCAACCGCCGATGACCGAGGCGGTCGACTACCTGACGAGCGCCGAGCTCTATGCTGCCGGAACCGCACGCCTGAGTGGGGCCAGCCGCTACATGCGGTTCGCTTCGGTTGCCGAGGCGTTGCGCTATGCGGTGGAACAGGTTCCGGTCGACCGGTTGCTCGCCCTCACCATTGAAACGGGCGAGGCGCGTTACGACGGCAAGGCGATCCGAGCCCTCTACGATGCCCCGGACTACCCGCTCCGGCGCGCCCTCCCTTGATCGGGCGACAAGCCCGTCCCCAACTGCCGCCTCTCGAGGCGTGCACCACAACGTTAGGAAGCTCATGCAAGTCATGGTTCGCGACAACAATGTCGACCAAGCCCTTCGCGTTCTCAAAAAGCGCCTGCAACGCGAGGGCGTATTCCGCGAGATGAAGCTGCGGAAATATTACGAAAAGCCGTCCGAAGCGCGGGTCCGCGAAAAGGCCGAGGCAGTGCGCCGCAGCCGCAAGGCCGCACGAAAGCAGGCCATTCGCGAAGGGCTGATCGCGGCCCCGAAGCCGCGACCGGGAGCCCCGACGCGGGGACGGTAGGTTGCAGGCCGGCAAGTCGACCCTGGAGCGAGCCTTCGAGCTGGCACGCTCCGGCCAGTACACCACGCTGTCGCAGTTGAAGCATGCCGTGGTAGCCGAAGGCTATGACCGCAAGCAACTCGAAGGCGGCGCCCTCGGCCGTCAGCTGTCGGCGCTCATCAAGTCGGCGACAGCGCCGGCGGGATGATCTCCTGACAGCGGCAAACCCTGAGCCCGCCGATCCCCGCCGCCCAAGGTGAGATCGCCTCGGCGACACCGGGCATGCGCTAGTCGTTGGCCGGCTTTAGCGCCAAAGGCTCGGCGCCCACGTTTGCCTTGTCACGCGCCGCCAGTTGCGCCTCGAGCGCCTTGAACCAGTATTGCTTCTCGCTGCCGAACGGCCGGCCATCCTTCTCCCACAGCAGATAGGCCGCTTGCCGCACCTCCTGCTCGAAGTTGAGATCAACGAATTTGTCGGTGTCCTGATACATGTCGCGCTCCTTTGGAGAGGAACGTATCTGGGCCGGGAGCGATCCATCGGCTGCGGGGAAACGGCAAGCGCGACGCCAGACGCGCCAGTTCCCGCTACCGCAACAGCGCCTCGTAGGCGTCCCCGATCCGCTCGACCGCGAAATCGGCCGCCCTGCCCTCGAGCAGTGCAGCAGCGGTGGGCGCATCGAGCATCGCCGCCATCGCCGCCGCCAGCGCCTCCGCATCGCCCACCGGCACCAGCGCGCCGTATTTGCCGTCGGCAAGGATTTCGCGCGGGCCGTGCGGGGCATCGGTCGAAACCACCGGCACGCCGGCGGCCATGGCCTCGATCAGCACGTTGCCGAACCCCTCGCTGGTCGAGCTGAGGACGAACAGGTCGGCGGCGGCGTAGCAGGCGGCCGGATCGTTCACGTAGCCCGCGAACAATACCCGCGAACCGATTCCAAGGATTCGGCTTTCCGCCTCGAGCTCGCCACGCAGCGGGCCATCGCCGAACAGCACCAGGCGGGCCGGACGCTGCTTCAGCAACGCCGCAAAGGCGCGCAGCAAGGTCTTGTGGTCCTTTACCCCGACCAGCCGTCCGGCAGTGGCGAGCACCGGGCCATCGCCGAGCCCGGCAAGTTCGGCCTGCCAGGGATAGGTGGCGCTCGCCCGTCCCATGGCCGGGGGCAGCGGATTGTTGATCACCGCCACCTTGTCGGCCGGCACGCCGCGCGCCGCGATGTCCCGGCCCACACCGGCCGAAACCGCGATGGCCTTGCTGGCGCGCCCGGCGACCAGCCCCGAGAGCAGCACCGCGACCTTCGAGCCGAAGTCGTCCGACGGGATCGAGGCGGCGGCGTGAAAGCTCGGGAAGAACTGCGCCTTGCTGAAGCCGAGGGTCAGCGCCAGCGCAGTGATCAGGTTGGCGAATTCCGGCGCGCTGAACACTGCGTCGGGCTTGAGCCGGCGGTAGAAGCCGGCGCTGCGCCACAGCCCGCCAATGGTGGCGGGCTTGCCGAAACCATCGCCGCGGATCGGAATGCCGAGGTCGACGAGGTGCACCGCATCGGAGCGCAGCGCCGCGTTCGGCCCCTCGCCGTTCCAGGTGAACAGCGTCACCTCGTGGCCGCGCCGCGCCAGCTCGTTGGCCATCAGCACGAAGACGCGCTCGGCGCCGCCGCCCCGAAGGCTCGGGACGTGGAAGACGATGCGTTTGCGCATCGGCTCAGGCGGTGACCGAAGCGATGCGCCGGCGCGGCGGCTGCCGCATGTCGCGGATCATGCCCACCAGCACGGCGAGCAGCATGCCGGCGACGAACCCGCCCACCGCCCCTGCCCCCAGCATCACCACGGTGCGCGGCGGCCAAGACCGGGCGGCCGGCGGCACGGCGGTGGAGATGACGCGCACATTGGTGGTGTCGAGCTGTTCGCGCTCGGTCACCTGGCGGGCCCGGCTGAGGAAGGCCTCGTAGATGGTGGATTTCGAGGTGGCGTCGCGCTCGAGTTCGCGCAGCGTCACCAGCGCCTCGTTGTCGGAAAACACGCTCGTCTTGAGTTCATCGGCCTTGGCGGTGAGCGCCGCAGCGGCCGTCTTGGCTTCCTCGAGCGATACCTTGGCGGCGGCGACGATACGGCCGATCTCGGCCTCGAGCTGGGCGTTGACGGCGGCAAGCTCGGTATTGAGCCGGACGATCGTGGGGTGGCGCGGACCATAGACCATCGACTGCGCATCGAGCTGCTGGCGCAGCGCGCCGGCCGAGGCACGCAACGTCGTCAGCGCCGCCGAAGCCTGCGTGTCGGCAGTGGTGGCGTTGCGCCCGGCCGCCACCAGCTCGTCGTAGCTCGACTGGGCGGCGATGACGCGCGACTGCGCCTCGACCACCTGCTGGTTGAGCTGCGCCATGGTCTGGGTGTTGACCAGTTCGCCCGAGGTGGTGGCGAGGTTGTTGTCGCGCTTATAGGCCTCGACCTTCTCCTCGGCGACCTTCACGGCGGTCTTGAGTTCATCGAGCCGGTCGTTGAGCGCCGCGGCGGTGCGGCCGGCGCCGTCGGCTTCCGCCGTCGCCAGCTCCGCCTTGAACGCATCGACGATGGCCGACGAGATGACGATCGCCTTGTCGGCGCTTTCCGACGAGACGTTGAGCCGCGCCACGAACGACTTTTCGTCGGCCGAGGTGCTGACCCGCCGATCGAGCGCCGAGAGTGCCGCCAGTTTCGGATCGCCCTTGTCTTCCTCCTTCGCGCTGCTGCCCAGCAGCGAGGCCACGAGGCCCGGGGTCGGATCGTAGAATTCCTTGTCGGCGACGAGGTTCAGCTTGTCGACCACGCGCGACAGCACATTGCCCGAGGTCAGCACGCGCAGCTTGCTGCCGGCATTGAGCAGCGCGTTATCCACCTGCCCCGGCTGCTGGAACAGATCGTCGCTGACCACCTGCAGGTTCGCCGGATCGATCAGGATATCGGTCGAGACGGTGTATTTGGGCGGGCTGAGCACGGCGTAGGCGCCGCCGGCAATGGCCCCCAGCCCGGCCAGCGCCACCGAGGCGAGCAGGCCCTTGCGCAGCCACACGAACAGCCGGCCGAAATCGAGCTCGAGGAAATCGCCGATCTTGCCCAGCGTCACGGTTTCCACCGGCTGCGGCTCGGGCGCCGGCATGGCGGCTGGCGGCGCCAGGACCTCGTCATTGGCGGGCCGCCCGCCGAGCCGCGCGAAAGCGCGAGCCCCTGAAGTGGGGCTCTGGGGATGCGGCCTGTCGGTCAGCAGGGACATGGCGTTAACATCTCGTTTTCGAAACTGGCCTATCGTTAGGGCTTTATATACCAGTGCCCGTCCGGCGCTTGCTGAATGGGCTTTCTTGGTAAATCGCTACCGCAAACCCCTCGAGAGGCAGCCGCGTTGAGCTATTCCGCCACCGGACCGGAGGCTCACGAGACCGGCGAAGCGCGCCGCCAGAACGCCGTTTCGATCCTGTTCCTGCTGCTCACCATCCTCGCTTTCGCGATCCGCTTCTGCGTGTCGCCCGAGATGATGAACCAGGTGATGGAGTACACCACCAAATATGGCAGCTTCTACGAGAAGCTCCACCTGGGCACCTACGCCATCTTCCTGCTGCTGCCGGTGATGCTGCTGAGCCGGCCGATCTATCTCGTCGGCGACGACATCCGGCGTTTCAAGGATCTGCTGCGCTACACCATCCTGCTGGCGCCGATGATCGTGCTGATGCTGGCAGTGGGCCGCTCGAGCGCCGCCGGCCTGCTGCTCGATACCTACCTGATCGCCGGCGCCGCCGGGCTGATCGTGCTCAGCATGCCGCCGCAGCTGCGCCGCATCGTCGGCGATGCGGTGCTGTGGATGAGCCTCATCAGCGCAGTGATGGGGATCATCGAGTTCGCTACCCGCACCCGCCTCTCGCCCTATGTCCTCAACGAGGAGACGTTCCGCCCCACCGGCCTCACCGACCATCCGCTGACGCTGGGGCTGATGTGCGCCGCCTCCATCGCCTTCGTGCTGCTGACCAGCTGGAAGCCGTGGCTGAAGATCGTCGCCATCGGCATATTGTTCATCGGCACCGCCACGGCCGGAGCGCGCTTCGCCCTGCTGCTCGCCAGCGCCGAGATCGTCGCCGCCGTGCTGCTGGTGCCATGGACCAAGCTGTCGCCCCGGCATGAGCGGCAGGCCAAGCTGGCCGTGCTGCTGATCGTTGCGGTGCTCGGCGTGGCGCTGTTCGCCGTGCTGGCCGCCGGTGGCGCGCTCACCCGCTTTTCGCGTGGCATCGTCGACCAGAACTTCTTCGCCCGCACCGATATCTACAAGATCTTCGGCATGGTCAGCTGGCGCGACATCGTGTTCGGCGCCGATCTCGACGCCATCCTCAAGATCGTCAACGAGAAGCTGAACCTGCCCTATATCGAGAGCGCCCCGGTGTTTCTCACCTTCCTGTTCGGCGCCCCGCTCGCCATCGGCCTCGCCATCCTGGTGTTCTGGCTCTACCTGCGCATGCTGCGGCACGTCGGCATGCCCGCCTGGATCGGCACGGCGGTGTTCTTCACCGCAGCGCTCTCCAACAACACGCTCTCCTCGCGCACCCCGGTGCTGGCGATCTTCCTGGTGCTGATCGTGGCTTACGCAGCGCCGAAACGGGCCGAAAAGCTCACTCCGCGCGCCTCAGCACCCCCCTGATCCGGGCAATCGTGCCGGCGTGACGCTGCCGGAACAGGCGGGCCGCGGTGCGGGCCCGGATGCCGAGCGCCGGTAGCAGGCCGAGCAGCGAGCGGGCTTCGATGCGTTCGAACAGCTCCACCTTCCGGGCGGCAAAGCGGGTCTTGTAGAACAGCTCGCCGACGCTGAAATCGAACACTCGATCGCCGGCAGCGATGGCGGCCTCGATGGCATAATAGAGCGACACCAGCCCGGGCGAGCCGGCCTGGAAGCGCTCCTCGGCGCTCATGGTCGGAACGAGCAGGGTGAAGACGCCGCGGTGGGCGAGGCCATAGACCACCGCCACCACCTCACCGCCGACGCTGAGCCCATAGACCCGGGCCTGCTGCTCGCTGGCGAGCCGCCGGTAGAACGCGGCAACACCGGGATCCTCGAGCCGGTCGCGGCGGCCCATCTGGGCGAAGCGATCGCGGCGGAAGCGGACCAGCGCCGCCATCAGTTCCTCGACCTCGTCCTCCGAGCTCGCCTCGAAGAAACGCACCTCGCCAAGCGCCGCGAGCTTCTTGTGCTTGCGGCGCACGTCGCGGCTGACCGACAGCTCGCCCAGCGCCAGCCCCTCGAGCGGCAGCACGGTGGCGGCATGCCCCATCGGGGCGAGGAAGCCGGCGTTCGACAGCGCATGGCGCTCGCCATAAAGCTCGGGCGGCACATTGATCAGCCGCAGCAGGTCGGACGGCGGCAGCGCAGCGCGGACCGCCCGCCACAGCGCGGCAGTCGCCGCGGCATCGAGTTCCACGCCATCGGCAAGCGCCGGGGTGTAGTAATCGCTCACCCCCAGCCCCATGCCCTCGAGCCGCCGCAGCCCCCCTGCCCGCGTGAGCGAGAACGGGAACAGCGCCACCGGGCGCCCGTCGCCGTCTGCCACCCCGATCAGCACCGGCTCGGCCCCCGCCGCGACGCCGATGCTGCCGAACAGCGCAGCCAGGAACGCGCGGGTCGAGAAGGCGGTACCGGCCGCGCCGGCAAAGCTGCGAACGAACGGATCGTCGAGCCCGCTCAGCCGCTGGGCGTGAAAGCCCGCGGGAGTGGCGGCAAGCTCGGCAGTGTCGGCAACCAGGGTCATGGCGCGGGCCTCGGGGGTTTTGCCACAAGTGCCACGCCGCGGCCGGCGGCGGGGCGTTAATCAGCTGTTAGGGTAAATCTCAGCCGCAGCTGTCGATCACCTCCAGCCGGCCGGAGCGCGACAGGGTGTGGATGCCCTGGCGTGCCCAGGCAGCGCCTGGGGCGAGCGGCCGCACCGGACCGAACTGCACGTCGTCGTCGCTCAGCACCAGCAGTTCGGCGAGGCCGAGCCCGCCGCCATAGGTTTCGGTGCCATCCTGCAGCGGCAGGAAAGTCCGGCCGTCGGCGGTGACGATGAACGGGCCGCCCGGACGGGCCGCCCGGCGATCGACCAGGATCGGGTTCAGAGGATGCGGCGACCAGGGGCCTGCCAGTGCCTTGGCCGAATAGATCACCATGGTGTCCGAGGCGCTGCCCTCGCCTCGCTGCTCGGTGCCGACCAGCCAGAAGCGATCGTCGCGGATCAGCAGCGTCATATCGTTGAGCTTCCTGTCCTTGACCAGCACCGCCTCGCGCCCCCAGGCATGCGGGAAGTGCTCGGCCCGATACAGCACCAACTCATCGGCGTTGCTCGACTCGGGGATCATGTAGACCTCGCCGTCATGGGCGAAGACCTGCGGGTAGCTCAGGTGATGGGGCGCTTCGAGCACGGCGCGCGGCGTCTCGATGCTGCCGTCGGCGCGGCACTCGGCCACCGAGATGATGCCGCGGCCCAGCGCATAGGGGTATTCCTCGACGAACAGATAGAGCCGGTCCTGCCACTCGAAGACGAACGGATCGGCATAAAAGCGCTGCCCGTCATCGGCGAGCTCGGTGAACGGTCGGGCCGGTGGCGGGGCAATGGCCTCGATCCCCGGCCCTTCGATCAGCCGATATGCCGTGCGCCAATAGAATGGCCGCTCGCCACGGAGCCGGTGCAGTGCCCGCTGGCCGAGCCCGGCCAGGAGGTGCGGCAGGTAGCGCCACAGCAGCTCCCGTCCATCGCGCTGCGCCACCGGCGGCACCGGTTCGGCCAGCGGCAGCAGCCGGCCGGCGGCAAAGCGCGTGACGCAGCTTTCGATCAATGTCACTGCCCCGGCGAGCAGGTCCGAGGCGGCCCGGCTGAGCCAGACGCGGTCGCCGAGCATCGGTCGCCCCTCGGCCACGGCGACGCCGTTGAGCCGCGCCGTGAGGGTTGGGCGCAAGCCGCCTGCCAGCATTGCGGCAAGGCCGGCGGCCAGGTCGCGCTGGCCGTCGAAATCCACCGTCAGCACCGGGGCATGGCCCTGGGCGTGGCGGCCGGTGAGGTCGATGGTGAGATCGTGCTTGCCCACCGCCGGCGTCTCGACCACGGGCGCAGCCGGTCGCGCCAGGGAACGTGGCGCACGCGCCTGCTCGAGCCGCAGCAACAGATCCAGCGCCGCCGCTCGCGAACCGCTGCTCGCCACCGGCCGCACGGCAATGCGATGCCCGGCAGCAGCAAGTCGGGAAAGTAATTCCACCTGCCAGAGTCGCACGTTGGAAGCTTCGACAATGATTAAAATTGTAATCAAATTGCTACTTCCGCGATCCTGCCTCGGCCGCGGCCTGTAGCGCACAGCATCGCGGTGTACAAACGACGAAGCGCATCTGGGTAAACGCCATTTCGGTATTAATCATAGCTTAAGAGTTAAGGCGACCACGAGGCAGACTCGGGAGTATGTGCTGCAGCATCAACGCGTAGGTGACGCGTGACATTTCGTAGTGCGGTGCGACATGAATTTCCACTCCCCTCCTGAACGTCCCCGGCGGCAGCGGCTGCTGATCGTTTTCGGCACCCGTCCCGAAGCGCTCAAGTGCTTCCCGGTGGCGCAGGCGGCGCTCCAGAGCCCGCATTTCGACACCCAGATCTGCGTCACCGCCCAGCATCGCGAGATGGTCGACCAGGTGATCGCCCTCACCGGCATGCCGGTCGATTACGACCTCAACGTCATGTCGGCGGGCCAGACGCTGTTCGATGTGACATCGAAAGTGCTGCTCGGCATGGCCGAGGTGCTCGACCAGGCCAAACCCGACATCGTCATGGTGCAGGGCGACACCACCACCGCCATGACCGCGGCGCTCGCCGCCTTCTACAAGCGCATTCCGGTGGCCCATATCGAGGCGGGCCTGCGCAGCCACAATATCGACAGTCCGTTCCCCGAGGAGCTGAACCGGCTGATCGCCGGCAACATCGCTACCTGGCATTTCGCCCCCACGGCCGAAGCGCGCGAGAACCTGATTGCCGAGGGCAAGGACCCCTCGCGCATCTTCGTCACCGGCAACACGGTGATCGACACGCTGCTGCACTTTTCCAGCGCACTCGACGATGACCGGTCGCTCAGCGCCGAGCTCGCCGCGCGCTTCCCGTTTCTTGATTCAACGAGGAAGCTGATCCTCGTAACCGGCCACCGGCGCGAGAATTTCGACGGCGGCATCGAGCGCATCTGCACGGCGCTGAAGGTGCTGGCGACGCGCGGCGACGTGCAGATCGTCTACCCGGTGCACCCGAACCCCAACGTGCGCGGCGTCGTCGGCGCGGCGCTCGAGGGGGTGCCCAACATCCACCTGATCGACCCGCAGGATTACCTGCCGTTCCTCTACCTGCAGAAGCAGAGCTACCTGGTGCTGACCGATAGCGGCGGCGTGCAGGAAGAGGCCCCCTCGCTCGGCAAGCCCGTACTTGTCATGCGCGAGAATACCGAACGTCCCGAGGGGGTGGCCGCCGGGACGGCCCGCCTCGTCGGCACCGATATCGACCAAATTCTTTCTAACGCCAATCGCCTGCTGGACGACCCGGCCGCCTATCGCGGCATGGCCGAAACGCACAACCCCTATGGCGACGGCCGGGCCAGTGCCCGGATCGTCGAGGAGCTATCGCGGCATGTCTGAGAAGATGATCAAGACCGTTTCCGTCATCGGCATGGGCTATATCGGCCTGCCCACCTGCGCGGTGTTTGCGAGCCGCGGGCTCGAGGTGATCGGCATCGACGTCAACCCATCGGTGGTCGAGAAGGTCAACCGCGGCGAAATCCACATCGTCGAGCCCGATCTCGACGGGCTGATCCAGAAGGTGGTGGCGAACGGCAAGCTGCGTGCGGCAATCACGCCCGAGCCGGCCGATGCTTTCGTCATTGCCGTGCCCACCCCGATCGCCGAGGACCACAAGCCCGACATCACCTACGTGCTGTCGGCGGCCCAGTCGATCGCGCCGGTGCTGAAGGCCGGCGACCTGGTGGTGCTGGAATCGACCTCGCCGGTCGGCACCACCCGCCAGATGACGGCTTTGCTCGCCGAGCTCCGTCCCGACCTGAGCTTCCCGCTCGAGCACGGCGAGGATGCCGACGTGCTGGTGGCCTACAGCCCCGAGCGCGTGCTGCCGGGCAAGGTGTTGACCGAACTCACCAACAACGACCGCTCGATCGGCGGGCTGTCGCAGCGCTCCTCGGCCCGCGCCGTCGAACTCTATGCAAGCTTCGTTGCCGGCGACCTGTTCATCACCTCGGCCGAAAGCGCCGAGCTGGTGAAGCTGACCGAGAACGCCTTCCGCGACGTCAACATCGCCTTTGCCAATGAGCTGGCGGCGGTGTGCCAGGATCTGGGCCTCAACGTCTGGGAAGTGATCGAGCTCGCCAATCGGCACCCGCGCGTCAACATCCTGCAGCCGGGCCCCGGCGTCGGCGGCCACTGCATCGCGGTCGACCCCTACTTCATCATCGATGCCGCGCCCAACAGCACCCGGCTGATGAGTTCGGCCCGCCGCATCAATTCCGACCGGCCGTTCGCCGTGGTGCGCGATATCGAGGCGGTGCTCGATCCCACGAGGCAGCAGACCGTTGCCTGCCTCGGCCTGAGCTTCAAGCCCAATATCGACGACGTGCGCGAGAGCCCGGCGGTCGAGGTGGTCAAGCTCCTCGCCGATGTGCCCAACATCAGGCTGGTGGCGGCCGAGCCGCATATCCAGGCGCTGCCGCGCGAGCTCGAAGGCAAGGGCATCGTCTTCACCGATGCGCTCAGCGCCATCGACAAGGCCGACATCGTGGTGCTGCTGGTCGACCACCGGCAGTTCGCCCTGATCGATCCCGAGGCGCTCGCCGACAAGAAGCTGATCGATACCCGCGGCCTGTGGACCTGGCGCAAGGCCAAGAAGCCGGATGCCCGCATCGAGGGCAAGACCGCCCGCGAGGATCGCCAGCGCGGCTTCCCGCTCCGCCGCATCACGGACCGCGCCGCATGAGCGAGCAACCCCATGGCTGGCACGCGCACCCGCTGCTCGCCGACCGGCGCCGCGAGTTCCTCGGCTCGCCCATGCATGCCCTGACCATGCCCGAGACGCTGGCCCTCGCCAACGAGGCAATGGCGCTGCGCCGGCCGCTGCACCACACCGTGGTCAATGTGTCCAAACTCGTGAACATGAAGCAGAATGCCGAGCTGCGCGAAGACGTCGCCAGCGCCGACCTGATCAATGTCGATGGCGCCGGCGTCGTCTGGGGCGCCCGGCTCTGCGGCGTCGAGGTGCCCGAGCGGGTGGCCGGCGTCGACATCATGACCAACCTGTTCGCGCTTTGCGCCCGCAACGGCTACCGTCCCTATCTGCTGGGCGCCGAAAAGCATGTGCTGCAGGCGGTGGACCTGCAGCTCGCGAGGGAGCATCCGGACCTGGTGGTCGCCGGCATGCAGGACGGCTACTTCAAGCCCGAGGACGAAGCGGCGGTGGTCGAAGCGATCAATGCCAGCAAGGCCGACTGCCTGTTCGTCGCCATGCCGACCCCGCGCAAGGAGCGGTTCCTCAAGCAATATCGCGACGTGCTGAGCCCCAGCTTCGTCATGGGCGTCGGCGGCAGCTTCGATGTCTATGGCGGCAAGGTCGCCCGCGCCCCGCTCGCGGTGCAGAAGCTCGGGCTCGAGTGGTTGTTCCGCGTGGCGCAGGAACCGCGCCGGCTCTGGCGCCGCTATTACGAGACCAACACCGCCTATGTCGGGCTGCTCTGGCGCGAACTGCGCGAACGGCGCCGCTCGGCGTAATTCACGGTGTTTTGGGGGAGCGAAGGGCCTTCCGCAGAAAGCGGGAGGCCCTTCTGCTGTCTGGGAACCGCAAGCCCCGATGGCCCTCAAACCCAGGAGGGCAGCTAGCCCCCCGCCCTAGGCCATCCCCAGCTTCGCCCGAACCTTGCCCGCCAGCACCCGCGTCTCCTCGGGGTGCAGCAGCGACTGCAGCCCCAGGAACACCAGGCCGCCGGCGACCCCGCCCGCTGCCAGCTTGAACAGCGGCCAGCCCTCGCCCAGCAAGGCGCTGGCGGTCCAGGCGGCAAGGCCGGTGGCGGTGGCGACGCCGAGCGAGACGGCAAGATCCGCCCAGGGGATCGGCACCGGGGTCAGCCGATGGCTGACCATCCAGGCGGCGCCCATCCCCACCAGGGTGCCGCCGCATAGCGCCAGCGCCGCGCCGATTTCGGCATAGGCCGGGATCAGCAGCAGCGACAACGCGATGGTCGCGGCCGAGCCCGGAGCCAGCGCCACCATCTGCAACCACGGCTTCTTGTGGGCGTGAAAGACGTTCTCGAACACGAAGGCGCTGAAATTGGCGAACAGCACGCTAAGCGCGATGATCGGGAACAGCAGCCCAAGGTTCTGGTGGTAGCCTGCCGGCAGCAGCAGCCCGCCGATTTCGGTGGAAAGCGCCACCAGCAGCGCCACGATCGGGAAGGTGAGCCGGCCCATCAGCGCCATCTGGTGGCCGAGAAAGCGCCCGGCAGCCGCCGGTCCCTCGGTGTCGAACCGGCTGACCAGTTCCGGAAAGGCGCCCATATTGATGGCATTGGAAATGGTGTCGATCGGCTGGCGGGCCAGCGCATAGACCGCGGCGAACACTGCCACGGCGCCGGCATCGTAATAGACCTTCAGCAGCACCCGCTCGGCGCTGTTGAGCCCGAAGCTGACGATGGCGGCGGCGATCAACGGGATGCCCAGGGCAAACAGCTCGCGATGGGTGAAGCGCGACGGCCCGATGACGACACGCCGGCCGGCGAGCCCCAGCGCAATGCCGCCGGCGATCAGCACGCCCAGGCTCGAGGCCAGCGACACCGCGAGGAACGAGTGGTGGACGAGCAGGATCGCCGCGATCGGCAGCACCAGCTGCAGCACCGCACGCAGGAATTCGAGCAGCGAATAGGCCGAGTGGCGCTGCTGCATCTGCAGCAGCGTCAGCGCGAAGCGGCTGAGCGCGCCAACGCTCAGATAGGTGCCCACCGCGATGGCGAACTCCACCCAGCGCTCGGGCGCGATCAGCAGCGAGGCGGCCGCCGAGACCACGAGCCCCAGCAGCGTCGTCACCACCAGCACGCGAGCCGCGAGCCTGACGCTGCCATTGCTGATCTCGCCCTTGCCGCCCAGCCGGAGCAGCGCAATGCGCAGCCAGTTGGTCACGGCGGAATCGGTGAGCTCGCCCACCGTCACCACCAGCGTCAGCAAGCCATACTCGGTCTGGTCGATCAGCCGCGTGGCGATGATCAGCAGCAGCAGCGCCGAAAGGCGCGTCAACAGGATCGCCGGGGCGTAGAACAGGGTCGAGCGCAGCAGCACGGGCAGTTACCTTCCCCGGGGGAGGCGTTGCCTCCGGGATGTCGTTCACCCCTGGAATGCTCTTGCATCCGGAGGGTGTCTTCACCTTCGCTTAACCCTTTGTGCCCTGCGCCGACAGCGCTTTGACTGCTGGTGGTGAATCCGGGCAATTGTATCGAACTGTCGGCATGGCTGCCGCGCTGCGCCCCCCGCCGTAAACCTTCCGGCGAGCCTTTCCTTCCCACCGATTTCGCGGGGCGCTATGGCTCGCCCATGCTCAAGCGGATCACCCCCTCCAAAACCCTCGACGTGCTGGTCGCCACCCCCTCGGGCGGCACCGGTCAGGGCGGCATCGACCGGGTCATGGGCGGGCTCAGGGACGAACTGATCCGGCAGGAGCGAGCCGGGCTGAACGTGCGCTTCGGCGCCACGCGCGGCCCCGGCCATATCGCGCTGTCACCCTTCTATCTGGGCGGCTTCCTGCTGCGGATGCTCGGACTGAAGGCGGCCGGCAGGCTCGACGTGGTGCATATCAACCTCGCCAGCCAGGGCAGCACCTTTCGCAAGCTGCAGGTCGCGCGCGTCGCCCGCTGGCTGCGCCTGCCCTATGTGCTGCACCTGCATGGCGGCGACTACCCCAACTTCTGGAAAGACGACGACAGCCCGCTGAGCCGCAACATCCGCCAGATGTTCGCCGGCGCGGCGCGGATCATCGTACTGGGCGAGACCTGGCGCCGCTTCGTCATCAGCCGCGCTCCGGAAGTGGCTGGCTCCATCGTGGTTCTGCCCAACGCCGCGGCCCGACCGAGCCTGCCGCATGTCGGCGGTGGCGAACAGGTGCACATCCTGTTCCTGGGCCGCATCGGCGACATGAAAGGCGTGCCGCAACTGGGCGAGGCGCTCAACCGCATGCAGCACCTGGGCAACTGGCGGGCGACCATTGCCGGCGATGGCCATGTCGAGGCCGCCCGCGCCAAGGCGGCCGAGTACGGCCTCGCCCATCGCGTCAACCTGCCCGGCTGGGTCGATGGCCAGGGGGTGGCCGAACTGATCGCCTCGGCCGATATCCTGGTGCTGCCCTCGTTCACCGAGAACCTGCCGCTGTCGATCATCGAAGCCATGGCCTCGGGGCTTGCCGTGGTAGCGACGCCGGTCGGCGCGGTGCCCGATATCGTCAGGGACGGCGAGACCGGGCTGCTCGTCCCGGTGGGCGATGTCGAGGCCCTCACCCTGGCGCTGACGCGCCTCGTCGAAGATCAGCCGCTGCGCCGGCGGCTGGGCGCCGCGGCCCTGCAGCTGCACCGCGAGCGGCTCGATCTCGCTCCCTATGCCGAAGCCGTGGGCAGCGTGTGGATAGCGGCCGCGCGTTAACACTAAGGTAACCTTTTGGTTCCCAGTTCCGGTGGCCGGGACTACCACGTTCCAACGCGCCGCGAACGGTAGGTCGACGCGTTTGGGAATGCGGCAATGACCTACGACGTCGCCAGCACCGTAACCACAGTTGCCCCGGCCGGAACCGGGGACGCGACGCAGCCGATCGCCGTCGAGCTGGTGGCCGACCAGGCCCGCTGGGACAGCCTGGTCGCTGCATGCCCCGCCCCGCATCTGCCGCAAGGCTTCGCCTATGGCGAAGGCAAGGCCGCCAAGGGGTGGACCATCCGGCGCGCGCTGCTGCTCGCCGCCGGCCGCCCGGTGGCCATCGCCACGGTGCTCGAACTCCGCCGCTTCGGCCTGCGCCTCCTCAGCCGCATCAATCGCGGCCCGTTGTTCCTCGAGCCGGTGCCGAGCGACGAGACCGTCGTCGCCGTCTATGCGGCGCTGCGCCGTCGCTGGGGCCGGATCATCCCGCTGCTGATCGCCCCGGCCCTGCCGTTCGACCCGCCGAGCGACGCCCTGCTCCGCCGCGCCGGCTATCGGCTGCGGCACCGCCGCTCCTGGCAATCGGGCCGTATCGACCTGACCGTCGGCGAGGACGCGCTGTGGGCCGGGCTCGCCTCCAGTTTCCGCAACCGCGTGCGAAACGCTGAGAAAGCCGGCGCCAGGTTGCGCGTTTCGGGCGATGCCGAGACCTATGAGTGGATGCTCGCCCGTCATGCCGAGAACATGGCCGAGCGTGGCTTTTCCGCCGCCGACGCGCCGCTGCTGCGGGCCCTGCGCCTCGCCGCGCCCGAAGACGTTTCGGTGTTCCAACTGCTCGCCGAGGGCAAGCCGGTAGCCGGCATGTCGGTCGTGCGCTTCGGCACCCATGCCGAATATCACGTCGGCTGGTTCGGCCCCGAAGGCCGCAAGCTCAATGCCGGCAATTTCCTGATGTGGCAGGTGCTGGTCGAGCTCAGCCGGCGCGGCGTCAGGACCTTCGACGTCGGCGGGCTGAAGCCCGGCGATGGCTATACCCGTTTCAAGCAGACGATGAAGCCGGTCGAGTATCAGCTCGCCGGCGAGTGGATGAGCTGGTGAGGGGCCGTGGTTCTGCGATGAGTTGGAAGAATGCGGCGCTGCGCGCCGGTTGGGACATCACCACGAGTTGGATGAATACGGCGCTGCGCGCCGGTTGGGGCATCACCTCGAGTTGGATGGATACGGCGCTGCGCGCCGGTTGGGGCATCACTACGAGTTGGAAGAATGCGGCGCTGCGCGCCGAGGGGGGAGCGGAATGAGCCTGATGGATGTGGCGCGCGGCGCCTATGTGCGGAGTCCCGAAGTGGTGCGGCGTTCGCTCGCCCCGCTGGTCTCGCTGGTGCCGACCAGGCTGAAGTTCGGCGGCAGCTATCGCAGATGGCGCGAGCGCATTGCGCTGGCCAGCGCCGACCCGGCCTATGCCAGCGCGCAGCATCTTGCCGCCCTCCGCGCCATTGTCGGTCGGGCTCACGCGCTGAGCCCGTTCTATCGCGAACTGATCGAGCGCGCCCTGGGCAGCAGCTTCGACGCCACGCGCTTCGAGCTCGACGACCTCGGGCGCCTGCCGATCCTGAGGAAGGAAGAGCTGCGCACCGCGGGCGAAGCGGCGCTGACCGTGCCGCGCAGCGAGGCCGACCGCGGCGACACCAGTGGCTCGAACGGCGAGCGCCCGTTCACCTTCTACCTCGACAAGGATCGCAGCGCCCGCGAGATGGCCTTCGTCTACGACAACTGGAGCCGCATCGGCTTCGGCGAGAAGACCGGCAAGATCGTGCTGCGCGGCTTCGGGCTCCACCCCAAGGGCACCAGCATTTCGCAGTGGGAGCCGGCCTTGCGCGAGTTGCGCCTGTCGGTCTTCCCGATGACGCATGACGATGTGCGCACCTATCTCGACCTGATCGACAAGCACGAGCTCGAATATCTCTACGGCTATCCCTCGGCGATCGAGCTGATGTGCCGGCACATGTGCCGCATCGGCCGCCTGCCCAGGCGTCCGCTCAAGGGCATCTTGCCGATCTCCGAGCCGCTCTACCCGCACCAGCGCCGCATCATCGCCGAGGTGTTCGGCAATGTGCCGATCGCCAATTTCTACGGGCTGAGCGAAAAAGTGCTGTTCGCCCGGGAAATCAGCAGCGACGGCTTCTACCAGTTCGACCCGCTCTATGGCCTCGCCGAGCTGGTGGACGAAGCGGGCCGACCGATCACCGAGATCGGCCGCGAGGGCCGGCTGATCGGCACCGGTTTTACCGGCAGGAGCATGCCGTTCCTGCGCTACGACACCGAGGACCGCGCGACGCTCGTCGAGCTGCCCACGCCGGGCAACGGGCAGCGTCTCACCGTCGAGCGGCTGACGCCGCGCCGCAAGCCCGATTTCCTGATCTCGTCGGATGGCAACCGCGTCGTCACCATCGACTTCACCCCGGAAAACCCGCGCTACTTCGAGGGCATCGAAGAATACCAGTTCTTCCAGGAACAGCCCGGCGCCTGCACCATCCGCTATATCCCCACCGCCGACGGCAACGAAACCGACGCCCTGCGTGTGGCCAACGGCCTCACCCAGCGCACCCACGGCAAGATCGTGTTCTCGGTACAAGAGGTGGAGCGCCTGGCCGGCGGCCGCGCCGGCAAGCGCGCCTTCATCGAGCAGCGGCTGGATATCTCGAAATACTGAGGGCGGGCGCCGGACCCAGCAGTCGGCGCCCAACCGCTACAGCCCCAGCGCTCGCAGCAAGCCCCTGTCCGGCTCCGCCGGCCCGACGGGCACGATGACGCTCATGCCGTGCGGGTTGGAGTATTCCCAGATCGCCCACGGGATGGCATGGCTTTCCGCCGCCTCGCGCACCGCCGTGAGGTAGCGCAGCCGATCGGCATCGAAGGCGCCCATGCGGCCATCCGGGCTCATCAGGATCACCCCGAATTCGCCCATGAACAGCCGCTCGGGCGCAATGCCGTTCGCCTTGGCCCAGTCCACCGCCTCGCCGAGGCGCGCCGTGACCTGCGCCTCGCCCCAGTCCTCGGCGAAATACTCCTCGATCGCCCCACCGACCGCGTCGAGGTTGCGCGCCTGTTCCGCCTCGCTGAGCCCCGCCGCCATCATGTGCGCCTTCAGCATTTCGACCGTCAGCTCGGCCGAGCCTGATGTCGCCGGCCATGGCAGGCCCGAGGCGAAATCCCCTGCAACGTCGGAGCGCTGATGGGTGAAGCTGTGCGGCTCGTACATGTGGAAGCTGTAGAGGATGTCGGGGTCGTCGAAGTCCGGGCGGAGATCGGTGAGCCCGGTGACGCTGCCGCCGCAGGCGCCGGTGGCGACGATGGTGAGCTCGGCGCTGACGGCGCGGATCGCCGCGACCGTTCGCGTCATGATCTCCTGCCAGTCCTCGCTGCCGCTGGCATCGCACGGGTAATGCGCCGGCTCGTTATAGGGCTCGATCGCCACCTGATCGGCCCCCAGCGGCGCAAGCATGCCGGCCACGTCGGCGACCATCGCAATATAGCCGGCGACCGACGCCGAGCCGGCCGGGGCATTGACCACGTCGGGACCATATTGCGGCACCTGCGACACCGAATGCAGGTTGAACACCACCCTGAGGTCGGCGGCGAGCAGCTTGCGCACCGCGTCCGACAGCACCGCCAGTGCTTCGGCGCGCCGCGCCCCCTGGCTCGCCAGCAGCGGGCCCGGATCGACCGTCAGCCGCACATAGTCGAAGCCTAAGGCTCTCACGTCGGCGAGCGGATCGCTGGTCGGCCAGTCACTGGCCGGTCGGCTCTGCGCCAGCCAGGCCTCGACCGATTGATAGGGCGGCCAGCGATAGCTGCCATCGGCGGCGAGCGGCGACCAGTTGAGCCACTCGTGGATGTTGACCCCGCGTTGCAGCGGCGGGGGCGCTGCCTGCGCCGCCCCGGCCAAGAGCCCCAGCAGCAACACCGTCGCCCGCCACATCGTCGCCATCGCCCCCTCCGTTCCGTCGGCGGCGATGTTAACCGCGCGATGCGATAGCGAGGTTTCACCAGCGCCGAAATCGCCGCCTATGGTGTATCAGACGTCAAACGCTGGGAGCGCCGATGAAGCTCGGCTGGTACATCAACCGACTGCGCAGCATGGAGCCGGCCGAGGTGCTGCACCGCCTCGGCGAAGCCGTGAAGAAGCGCGCCTCGAGGGGCCGGCACGAGGGCTGGGCCCGCTATCCCGCACCCGCGCGGCTCCCTGCCCTGCCCGGCCTCGATGAACGCATCCTCGCCGCCGACGCGGCAACCCGCGCCGCCATCGCCGCGGCTGCCGCCGGCACGCTCGCCGGCCAGTTCAGCGCCCTGGGGCGCGCCTGGCCCCGGCGCGACGCCGCCGATCTGTTCCCCGAAACGCTGTGGCAGTTCGATCCGGTGACCGGCGGCAACTGGCCGGGCCCCGAGACCTACGCTCTCGACATCGATTTCCGGCACGACGGCCGCCGCGGCGACATCAAGTATGTCTGGGAGATCAATCGGCTGCAGTTCCTCGTGCCGCTCGCCGCGGAGCTCCTGCTGACCAGGAACCCAGCCGCCCGCGCCGCCATCGAGGCGGCCCTCACCAGCTGGTACGCCGCCAATCCGCCGTTCCGCGGGCCCGGCTGGGCCTCGGGCATCGAGGTGGCGCTGCGCGCCATCAGCCTCATCATCGTGGCGAGCCTCGTCGGCCACGAGCTCGGCCCCGCGGCACAGCGGCAGCTCGGCGAAATCCTCGCCGCCAGCCGCTTCTGGCTGCCGCGCTTCCCCTCGAAATTCTCCTCGGCCAACAACCACCTGGTGGCCGAACTCACCGGCGAATACCTGCTCGGCCTCGCCTACGGCGCCGAACCGCCCGCCGCGCGCGCCGCGCTGCTGGCCGAGATCGAGCGGCAGATCCTCAGCGATGGCAGCGGCGCCGAGCAGACCCCGACCTATGCTGCCTTCACCGTGGAAATGGCCCTCCTCGCTGGCTTCGCAGCACGCGCTGCCGGCCAGCCTTTCCCCGATGATTTCAATAATCGGATCAGCGCCTTCGCCGGCTTTGTTGAATCACTTGGCGACCCGACCCCGGCGCTCGGCGACGACGATGAGGGTCGGGTGCTGACGCTGGGCGGCGACGAGCCGGGCTATGTCAGCTCCATCGCCTCGGCCATTGCCGGCTTCCTCGCCGAGCCGGGCATCACCGCCGCACCGGGCGACCTGCGCGCCGCGCTTTTCGGCCGGCCCTCGGCAATCAGCCGCCCGCCGGAGGGCCTCGCCACCTTCTCCGAAGGCGGCCTCACGGTGTGGCGGGGCCGGCTCTCCGGGCGCGAGGCCAGCCTCACCTTCGACCATGGCCCGCTCGGTTATCTCTCGATATCGGCGCATGGCCATGCCGATGCGCTGAGCCTGACGCTGACCCTCGACGGCCAGCCGGTGCTGGTCGACCCGGGCACCTATCTCTACGGTTCGGGCGGCGTCTGGCGCGACTGGTTCCGCGGCACCCCGGCGCATAACACGCTGACCCTTTACGGCCACAACCAGAGCCGCATCGCCGGCGCCTTCAACTGGTCGGAGAAGGCCAGAACCCTCTGGCTCGGCCCGCTGCACGCCAGCCATGACGGCTACCAGAAACTCTTCGGCGTCACGCATGAGCGACGTATCGCGCTCACCACCGACGGCTTCGACCTGCTCGACCGGCTGGAGGGCGGCACCGAAGAGGCCGAACTGGTGTTCCAGCTGGCGCCCGATCTCGACGCCCGGATCGCTGCCGACACGGTCACGGTGCAACGCGCCGGCGCCCCGGTGCTGACCCTCCGCTTCCCCTCCCCCGCCATCGCCGTGGCCCGCGGCGGCGACACCCCCGGCCCCGGCGGCTGGGTCTCCCCCCGCTTCGGCCACAAGCTCCCGGCCGACCGCATCGTCTGGCGCGGCAATGTCGGGCCGGATGGAGTGGTGACCACTATCGGTGTGGCAGCCTCCACCAACGCTTGACACCCACCCCCGCCAAACCTAAGAAGGCGCCGCGCATAGCGCCCCGCCGGCGGTTCGAACCGCCCGCACCTCGGGGCGGAGTAGCTCAGTTGGTTAGAGCAGCGGAATCATAATCCGTGTGTCGGGGGTTCAAATCCCTCCTCCGCTACCATTAATCCCCCAACACCCATCGCCGGGAACTGCCCGCCACTTATCCGGGCATCCAGCTTACCTTCCACGGTGCCCAGCGCCCTCGGGCGTCACGACTAACCCGTCCGCAGATCACTGGAAGCCAACGCCGCGGCGGTGACCGCCATCCAGGCGCGCGGCCCCCGTGGCAGGCGTGCTGGGCGCAACTTCGGATGGCACCACCGTCACCGCTTACGTGGTGGCCAGCGCTTCCAAGGGCCGAAGATGGGCGAACTGCTCGATCAGCTCGCGTTCTCAGCAGGCGGTTCATTGGAAGGGGTGGCGGCACCGCTGCAGGGGGCGGAGTGGAGGTCGGTGCGGTGCCGCCGGGGTCGGTTGAGGGTTGATCAGCCGAGTGCTGATTTTGTATCGCAGGCTCGCTTACGGATGCCTGACCCTGCTTCTCAGTGAAATTGCAGGATTCGAGATCATGCTGGTCGCCCCAACTCGGCGGCAATCTGTTCCACAAGACGCTCGAGCGCTCGCGAGACATCCTCGACTGCCCCGGCCATGGGTTCGCCGGCTGCCTTGGCCTGGAATTGTTCCCGAGCCTGTTGCACCGTGGCAAGCAGGTCGCCGAGGCCGGCTCCAACCGTGAGCGTATCCTCGTTTGTCGCTTTTGCTGAACTTTTGCGATGGCGGTGAAAGGCGAGTTCCGATTGCCATTTCATGATGTCCTTGGCGTAGGGGCGAGCAATTGCCCGCAGGCGCCGCCGTTCAGCGATTTCCTGAGGCATGGAGCGTTTGGTTCGCGTTTCCATTTCATGTTCGGGAGTAAGGGGGGACAGTTCTCAGCCCCGTAATGCAGCAGCAGGTAGCTGGTTGCATCACCCGCACGCTCAACCGGAGCGGCGAAGAACGGCTCCGCCGACCGGGCGGAGCCGTCCAGATCAGACCTGTCGATTGTGGGTCGACGTTCCGCTCCGAATGGCAGCGGGGTCAATCTCGTTGTCGACAGCCGCCATTGCCTTGCCGACATCGTCCACTGTTGCGGTCACGCCTCGCACGCACCTGAGCGCCGGGGCGCCTGCCACCGCATGGATATCGGAGCCCCAGAAGGCCAGCATCTGCTTCTTCCGACTGGGCGCCAGCGCCGGATCCCTGACGATCTCGCGCGGATGGTTGTAGCCGATCAGATCCACGTCGGTGACGTGGTCATCGTCATCATCCCGCGATGATATCGGCCTGGTGGCGATGAACACGGTATTGCTTCGTACCCCGTCGACCTCCCAGCCGGTCGCCAGCAGGCCTGCCCGCTGGGCCGCATCGGCAAGCGCACGGCGCGCCAGTTCGCTGTCAACGTGGCCGTCCACCGCGGACTGGCAGAGTGCGCGAGCGCGCCGGAAATGCGCCGTGCGCGCCTGCGGCCAGTGCAGGTCCAGATACTCCAGCGCTTCCCAGGCGCTGCGGGCCTGGAAATTGCCGATGTGGTTCATCTTCAGGAATACAGGTTTGGAAAAGGGCCGGTGTCCCATCACTTCCTCCGATCGTCTGAAACAAGCAATGCGGTTGCGCCGCAGGGGCGATCTAGGAAGCCGTTGCGGCGTGTTCAAGGGCAGCGTGAACGACACCGTCCTGATGTTGTTTTGGGCCCCTTGACAGCTCGCCAAGGCTACCTAAATCGATCCTGCCAGTCGCCGAACGGGGCTGGCGCAGCGGGGTAGCCCGCCACCCGTGGGCCGTCCCTCGTACCTATGTTGCTCTAAGGAGAATGTGGCTATGAGAACCTTCGACTTCACACCGCTCTATCGTTCCACCGTCGGTTTCGACCGGCTGTTCGACATGCTCGACAGCTCCATTCGTCCCGACTGGCCGCCCTACGACATCGAGAAGGTCGGCGACGATAAATACCGCATCAGCATGGCCGTCGCCGGTTTCGCGCCCGAAGAGATCGAGCTGACGCAGGAAGGTAACAGCCTGCTGGTTTCCGGCGCCAAGAAGCAGCCGGAAAACCAGCAGCAGGAGTTCCTGCATCGCGGCATTGCCAATCGGAGCTTCAAGCAGACCTTCAGCCTTGCCGACCACGTCAAGGTCGCCGGCGCGGCATTGGAAAACGGCCTGCTGGCCATCGAACTGGTCCGTGAGGTGCCCGAGCAGCTGAAGCCGCGGCGTATCGCCATCGGTACCTCGGTCGAGACCAGATCCGGGGAGCACAAGCAGATCGGCCAGGACCTCAAATCCGCCGCCTGACGCGTCAATCACCGTAGAAAGCCTCCCGGCCGCTGCCGGGGGGCGCTTTTGCGGAGCATGTAGATGAGCAGAACCTACTATCCATCTGACGAATACGACAGTTTCGACCTCGAGCAGGAGCGGGCGAAGCGCCGCCGCCGCTGGTTCAAGACGTTGCGCCGCGACGACGACGATGATGATCCGCCGACCGCCCCGGTAGCCGGTGGGTTGCCTAAATCCCCGCCACTGGGCGCAGCCCAGGCCGCCTAGGAGGAGTGGTCGAAATGCATGGCATGGACCAACCTTACGCGGCGGCAGCTTCCGAGCGTCTCTTTGACTGGCAGCTTGACGTTCAAAGGCTCGAGCGCGAGGCCAAGATGGCACTGGCTGCCGGCCGAAGCGACCCTTGGACCACGGTTGAAGCCGAGTGTTCATTGGACTTGATCGAGGCCGAACTGGTGGCCATGAAGGGGCGTGACCCCCGTCAGGTATCGAACAGTATCGTGGAACTCAGAAGCTGGAAGGCGCGCGTCGAGCGCGTCATTCGATCGCTGCGTTCACTCGACGAAGTCAACTGAACGTGTCCCGGTCCCAAGGGACCGGGACACGGGTTTTCGGCGCCAGACGCTCGACTACGCCGTTGGTCTGACAGAACGCTGACGGCAGCGCATCGAGGACCCTGTCGTCGGCTTCAGGTATCGCTTGGCGCGGTATTCGAGCCAGGTTCCGCAGCCGAAATGGATGGACCCCGGCGGAGGGGCACCGGGGTCCTGGGGAAACGTCCTGGGGTGTTTGGTGTGTGGGGACAAACCCCTGGAGCTTTCTAGGAACTACCGTCGCCCCCCTTTGGTTCCCTGACCGGAACAGCGCTCATGAGCCGTTCCGCCCGCAGGCGAGCCATCGCCCTATTTCGGGAGCAACACCTTGTTGACGACCTGGATGACGCCGTTGGACTGGGCGACGTCGGCAACGGTGATGCGAGCGACCCCGCCACCCTCATCTACAATGTAGACCCGATCGCCCTTTGCAACGGCCGTAAGCGTGTCGCCGCTCAGCGTCTTGAACGCCCAGCTGCCGCCAGCCTCTTTGGCCTTTGCGAGCAGGTCGTCGTAAGTCCAGGAGCCGGCGGCGACATGGGCGGTCAGGATCTTGACCAGCGTCGCCTTGTTCTCGGGCTTCAGCAGGGTATCCACTGTGCCGGCCGGCAGGGCGGCGAATGCCGCGTTCACCGGAGCGAAGACGGTGAAAGGACCTGGCCCGGATAGGGCATCGACCAGCCCTGCGGCCTTCACGGCTGCGACAAGGGTCGTGTGATCGCGAGAATTGACTGCATTCTCCACGATGGTCTTGCTGTCATACATCGGGGCGCCGCCGACATATTTCGGCGCGGCAATCGCTGCGAAGCTGAGGCAGGATACCGAGAGTGCGAGGAGCGTTGCTACTGCGAGGCGTTTCACGTTCAATTTCCTTCCCTGAAGATCGGCGTTGTCCGCCGACCGAGAAGTACGGCCAGCACCTCCCTGAAGTTTCAGTGGAAGTGCTTTCGTGATCGCAGTCCCCTCGTCGCTGTGACCTGCAGTCTTGCCAGATGTGGAGGGCACCCGCGGCGCCCTCCACGATGGCCGTTGCCTGCCGACGCTTACGAGGCGCGCGCCTTGAGGTAGGCGTCGCCCTGCTTGGCCAGCTCGGTCATGATCACGTCGAGGCCGGCCGCGTCGGCGGCCTTCTTCAGCTTGTCGAGCCCGGCATCGACGTCGCCGACGCCGTAGAACAGCGGGTTGGCGTATTGCGTCATGACATTGTTCATCTGCGCCGCTGCTTCCTTGACCGGGGTCACGTCGGCGATGAACGAGGCGAAGGTGTCGAGGGTGAAGTTGTCGTAGTCCTGGGCCCAGCCGAACGCCTTCTTTTCGGACTCGGTCATCGACGAGGTCAGCCGCTCGAGCCCGGCGCGCCAGAGGATCGCGTAGCTGGGGAAGCTGTAGGTGCTGAGCTGCTCGAAGCCACGCTCGCCCACTGCCTTCCAGTCGGTGCCCTCGATGCCGAGGCCGACCAGATCGTGGTTCTCCTGCACCGAGAACCAATCCTGCAGCGCCATGGCGCGGTCGACGTCACCGCCATTGGCATTGACCACGATCATGTTGTCGGCCTGGAAGGTCTGCACCGGCTTGACGCTGCCCAGCGGGCCGCCGAACGGCAGGACCTGCCCGAGGGCCGCCGTCGGCACCGCCTTCTTGAGGCCGGCGAGACGGTTGGATTGGAGGCCATCCGTTATCGACCACAGACCGGCGAAGCGGCCGGCGCCGAACTGGCTCTCGATCGTCGCCTGGTCGACGTTGAGCCCGTCGGCGTTGATGATGCCATCCTGGTAGTACTGGCGGATCTTGCGCAGCGCCTCGACGGTGCCGGCATCTTCCCACCAGGGGATCGGCCGCGACGAGCCGGTGGTGGCGGCATCCTTGTCGAAGTAGAAGCGCAGCCCCGACCCGGCCAGCGAGTACTGCATGGTGTAGGGATTTTCCCACGAGTACTGGTTGAACAGGCCGGTAGGGGTCGCCACCGCGGTCTGCCAGCCGGTCTGCGACGCCAGGGCAAACGGCGTCACCCCCGCTTCCTTCTCCTTCACCGCATAGAAGAAGCGCTCCAGCGTCTCGAAGTCATTGATCTCGGGGAAGCCGAGCTTTTCGGCCAGATCCTGCCGGATGCCGAAGTGCTGGATACGGCCGGCGCTGTTGACCTGCGGGATACCCCAGAGCTTGCCGCCCCAGGAGTTGGCCTCGATCAGCTTGGGCGCGATCTGCTTTTTGAGGTTCGGCCATTTGTCGATCTGCCCGGTCAGATCGGCGAGCGCGCCGCTCTGCTGCAGCTGCGCCATGTTGAGCCACAGCGCCTGCAGCGCGGTGTCGAACTGGGCGCCGGCGGTGAACTTCAGCAGCGATTGCTGGGCGTAGTTGCTCCAGTTGATGAACTGCGCATCGAAGGTGAAGCCATGCTCCTCCATCAGCTTGGCATTGGCCTTGTCGAGCACGGTCTTCCAGTTGGTCGGCGCCTGCGACGGCAGGAGCGCCACCGAGGTGCCCGAACTGGCGCCGAATGCCGGCGACAGCCCCGAAAAGGCCGTGGCCATGCCGGCGGCCCCGCTGAGGGCCATGAAGTGTCTGCGCGAGAGTCTCATGTTGGTAGTCTCCTCCTCATTTGTGCGACGGGCTCAGGTGCCGTCGTCACCCCTTGGTGGCGCCAAGGGTGATGCCCTTGACGAAGAAGCGTTGTGCGAATGGGTAGGCGAGCAGAATGGGCGCGACGGTGAGCACCGTCATGGCGAAGCGCAGCTGGTAGACCGGCGCCATCGCCGCCCCGGCCGAACTCGGCAGGCTGGCCGCATTGGTGACGTTAGAGATGAGGTTCTGCAGGATCAGCTGCAGCGGGAACTTGTCCGGATCGGTGAGGAACAGGAGCCCGGTGAACCACTCGTTCCAGTAGGTGACCGCGTAGAACAGCCCGAGCACCGCGAGGATCGGCTTCGACAGCGGCAGGACGATCTGGAAGAAGATGCGGAGCTCGCCGGCCCCGTCGATGCGGGCCGCATCGAGGATTTCCTCGGGCATCTGGCGGAAGAAGCTCACCGTCACGAAGATCAGGAACGGCGCCAGCATCAGCGGCAGGATCATCGCGAACCAGCTGTTGGTGAGGCCCAGCACCTGCGTCACCAGCAGGTAGAACGGCACCAGCCCGCCGTTGAACAGCATCGGCACATAAGCAAAGATCGTCAGCGGCCGGCTGATGCCGGGCAGCCGCCGGGCAATCACCCAGGCGATCGAGGCGGTGCACGAAATCGACAGGATCGTGCCGACCACGGTGATGAACAGCGAGGCAATATAGCCGTTGAGCAGCGATTGCCCGGTGAACAGCAGTTCGTAGGCCCTGAGCGAGAACGGCTGCGGGAAGAGGCTATAGCCGTTGAGGCCCAGCACCGACTCGTCGGTCAAGGAGCCCGCGACGATCATCCAGAGCGGCACCAGGCAGAACAGCCCGAACAGCGTGACGGTGACGTAGCTCGCGGCCGCGAACGGCTCCAGCCGGCGTCGCGCCGCCTTGCGGACGGACGGCGCCCCTGCCCTCATCGCAGCCTCGGGGGCGGCGCTATCCTGCTCGAAGGCGCTCACAGGATGCTGCTTTCTTTCTGGAAGCGGCGCTGCACCAGCACCGCCGCGGCGACGAAGACGAAGCCGACGACCGACTGGAACAGCCCGATGGCGGCGGTGGTGCCGAAATCGCCGATCATCCTGAGCGAGCGGAACACATAGGTGTCGATGACGTCGGTGGTCGGGAACAGCACGCCATTGTCCTGGACGATGGCGTAGATGGTGGCGAAATCGCCGAAGAACATGCGGCCGACGCCCAGCACCACCAGCACCGCGAAGGTCGGCAGCAGCAGCGGCACGGTGATCGACAGCGCCATGCGCCAGCGACTGGCACCATCGAGCGCCGCCGCCTCGTACACCTCCTCGGAAATCGAGGTGATGGCGGCGAGGAAGATCACCGAGGTATAGCCGCCCAGTTGCCAGACCTTGACGATGGTGAGGATCCACGGCCAGGCGCCCGGCTCGGTGTACCAGGCGACCTGCGGCAGATCGACGATGCTGAGCAGGTTGTTGACCAGCCCGCCGCGCCCGCCCACCCCCGAAAGGATCACCTGCAGCATGATGGAAATGACGATCGGCGAGACGAAATAGGGAAAGAAGATCGCCGACTGCATGAAGCGCCGATACGGCCCGCCGCGGATCTCGTTGAGCATCAGCGCCAGGACGAGCCCGGCGAACAGCGAGGCGCCGAGGAACAGCGCGTTGAGGAACACCGTGTTGAAGACGATTGTCGCCGCATCGCCGCTCATCAGGAAGTAGCGGAAATTGGCGAGCCCGTTCCACGGGCTGCCGAAGATGCCGTCGCGGATGTTGAACGCCTTGAACGCCACCACCAGCCCGGCCATCGGGCCATAGGCGAAGACCACGAACCAGGCGACCCCCGGCACGGCCAGGAGCAGCAACAGCAGGTTTTCGCGCGACGACAACTGCCGCCGGCGCGCGCCGGCGCGGGCTGCCTTCTGTTTGGTAACGCTCATGACCCGACAGCCAAAGCAGCGCTCGCGCCGCCTGTGGCGCGCAACTTGCGATAGGTCACCAGGCTCCTCCCCGACAAACTGCAGTCAGCAAAGTTTCTTATTTGAAACTCTTAGTATCAGATGATAACCGTGACGACCAAACGGACAGGATGTCAAGCCATGCGTGAGGCGGAGATCGAGGCGCAGAACCGCAATCCGGCGATCGAACGGATGATGGCCATTCTCCAGCAGCTGGAGCGGGCCCCCAACGGGCTGGGCCTGAAGCGCCTGGTCGAGCAGTCCGGCGTGACGCGCTCGACCGTCTATCGCATCCTCAACTCGCTGACCGCGCATGGGCTGGTGCGGCAGCTGGAAAACACCGACTACGTGCTGGGGAGCCGCCTCTTGTCGCTGGCCGACGCCGTCGGCATGCCCTCGGGCGGGCAGGTCGCCAAGGCGGCGCAGCCGCATCTCGATTTCGTGGCGCGCTCGCTGGGCGAGACGGCAAAAATCTCGATCTATGATCGCGGCCACGTGCTGGTGGTCGCCGTCGCGCCCGGCACCAAGCAGCATGCGCTGCATGCGCGGGTCGGCGAGCAGTTGCCGATCCATGCCGGCGGCAGCAGCAAGGCGCTGTTCGCCTTCCTGCCCGAGGCGGAACGCCAGCGCATCTACGCGCGGCCGCTGACGCTCTACAACGAGCGCACCCTGATCGAGCCCGACGCGCTCGAGCAAGAACTGTCGCGGGTGCGCGAGCAGGGCTGGGCGCGCGACCATGGCGAGTTCAGCGCCTCGGTCAATTCCTACGCCGCCCCGATCCGCGATCGCTCGGGCGACGTGGTCGCCGCCGTCAGCATCCCGTTCCTCGCCGGCCGCGACGCCGAATACGAGCAGCTGGTCCGCGCCACCGCGCTGGCCACCGCCGACCGCATCGGCGCCGGGCTCAACTAAGGCGCCAGGGCCTCGGCTGAGCCGGCGTCCGCCGCTCAGGGCCAGAGCCGCGAGCGGCTCCAGCCATCGGGCGTGCGCCGATAGACGAGGCGGATGTGGCGGCGGCTGGCCTGCCCTTGCCAGAACTCCACCTCGGTGGGGGCAACCGCATAGAGCGTCCACGATGCGGGCGCGAGGTCCGGGTCGTGCGCCAGCCGGGCACTGCTGACTTCCAGCGCTTCGGCCAGCTCAGACGGGGCCGCGAGGGGTTGGCTTTGCCGCCCGAGCAGCGCCACGGCGCGGGCCGAGCCGGAGCGGCCGCGAAAATCGGCGGCGCTCGCCGCCGCCGGCATGGCGCGCGCCGCACCTCGAACCCGTACCTGGCGGCCGAGGCGCGCCCAGTAGAAGGTCAGTGCAACATGCGGTGCGCCGGCGATCTGCCGGCCCTTCGGGCTCAGCGCGTCGCTGGCGAAATGCCAGTCCTCGTCGAGATCCTTGAGGATCAGCATTCGTGCATCGGGATGGCCGTCGGCACCGACGCTCGACAGCGTAATGGCATGCGGCTCGCGAATGCCGACTTCGGCCGCGAACCGCAGCCAATCGGCGAACAACGGCTGCGGGGCTTCAGGCGCATTGTCGGCGTCAAAGCTCCAGAGCGGCCCGGCGAGGCTTGGCAGCTGGCGCAGCAGGGTGCGGACATCGCTGGGTTCAGTGTCGTTCATCATCGGATCCTCGGAAACAACAAGCTCTCAGCGCGCCACGATGAGGCGCAGCGAGCCCTCGAAGTGCGGTTGCGTCCGGAGTTGGCAATAGCGGCGATCCCAGCTGCCATCGGCGAGGTCGCGGCCGAGTTCGGCGACGAAGCGCTCGCCCACCGCGGGGGCAACGAAGCTCCAGGCCGAGTTGGCGAGCCGCGCGCCGGGATCGAGCATCCGCTCCGGGCGGCCGTAATAGGCCTCGCCGAAGCCGTCGATGCAGCCGAGCGGGATGGGAATCGGGATGATTTCGGTGTCGCCGCCGAGCCCGGCGGTGATCGCCGCCAGTGGCGGGTAGCGGCGCGCCTCGACGGCGATGGCTTCGGGCGCATAGTCGTTGAGCCAGAACCGCTCGAGCGCCATGGGGTCGCAACTGAGGATGACCACCGGGCCACGGCTGACCCGGCGCAGCTCGGCGAGCCCGCGCGCGAGGTCCTGCCACTGGTGCACGGTGAAGGTCGCCATCGCGGCATCGAAGCTCTGATCGGCGAACGGCAGGCGTTCGGCGACGGCGTCGATCGCCGGCGGCAGGTGGGCCGGGCGCTGGGCCCGCATCGCCGCCGAAGGCTCGACTGCCGTGACGGCGCGATCGACGGGCTCGTAGGAGCCGGCGCCGGCCCCGACATTCAACACCGTTGCTGCCGGCCCGAGCGCCGCGATGATGCGGGCCGCGATCTCGGGCTCCGCCTGGCGGTAGCCGCTATAGTTGCGGCCGATCACCCCGTAATTGGCGTCACCCGCGCTGCCATCGATATGCCGTGCGGACATCGCCGCCCCCTTGTGCAAAAAACCTACAGCTCACCGCTGCATCGCGACAGAAACCGCATTCCCCGGCGGATGGAAAACGATATGATCGAACACAAACTGTTCGGAAAACTCACATGGCGAGACGTCTGCTGCCCCTGAATGCGCTGCGCGCCTTCGAGGCGGCGGGGCGGCTCGGCCGCATGACGCTGGCGGCCGAGGAGCTCAACGTCACCCACAGCGCCATCAGCCGGCAGGTGCGTCACCTCGAGGCGGTGCTTGGGGTGCCGCTGTTCGAGGGGCCGAGGCACCGGTTGCAGTTGACCGAGGCCGGCGCGCAGCTGCTGCCGAGCCTCGTCACCTCGTTCGATCAGCTGGATCTGGCGGTGCGGGCGATCGCCGATACCGATAGCGGCCCGCTGGATGTCTCCTGTCCGGGCACCTTCACCATGCGCTGGCTGATCCCGCGGCTTTATCGCTTCCGCGAGGTGCATCCGGAGATCGAGCTCAGACTCAGCGCCTCGAGCCGCGAGGTGGACTTCGCCCGCGACGGCTTCGACGTGGCGATCCGCGCCGGAGCCGGAGCATGGCCGGACGACGCCGAAAGGCACGAGCTGTTCGCCGAACAGACCGGCCCGGTAATGTCGCCCGGGCTGGCCGGACGATCGGGCGGCCAACTCGCCGGTCTGACGCTGCTGCACTCGCGCACCCGGCGCCATGCCTGGCGGCACTGGAGCGCACGCTCCGGCCTCGCCATCGACGAGCGCGCCGGCAACGAATACGAGCATTTCTACTTCATGCTGGAAGCGGCCTCGTCGGGGCTCGGCGTCTGCATCGCGCCCTGGCCGCTGGTGGCCGACGACATCCGCTCCGGCCGCCTCGTTGCCCCGATGGGCTTCATCGACAGCGGCCAGCACTATGTGGCGCTGCGCCGCCCCCGGCGTAACCGTAAATCGACGGCGTTCTGCGACTGGCTGGAACAGGAAGCTGCCGCTTTCGCTGCGCCCGGCCGCTAGGCCGTATCGCGGGGGCCGAACGCCGTCGGCCTCCGATTGTCGGATTCTTCCAATCCTCGCGCCGCCCCTCCCCGTAGCCTCATCCCATCGAACACCGCTCGTTGGAGATGAGAAATGAACCGCCGCCAGTTTTCCAAAACCCTCGCCGCTTCAGCCCTGCTCGGGGCGCTCGCCATCAAGTCCGCTCATGCCGAGGAGACATCTGCCATGACCAGCCCTGCCCCGTTCCAGATCGCCATTCCGGAAACCCAGCTTGCCGACCTCAAATACCGGCTCCAGCACACCCGCTGGCCCGATCAGCCTGCTGATGCGGGCTGGGCCATCGGCACCAATCTCGACTATCTCAAGGGGCTGACCGACTACTGGCTCAACCAGTATGATTGGCGGGCCCAGGAGGCCCGGCTCAACGCGCTCGGCAATTTCAAGCTCACCCTCGATGGCGTCGAGCTGCACTTCGTCCACCGCCCCTCGAGCAACCCGGACGCCGTCCCGCTGCTGCTGCTGCACGGCTGGCCGGACTCGTTCTACCGCTACCACCGGGTGATCGACGCCCTGTCCGAGGATTTCCACGTGGTGGTCCCCTCCATTCCCGGCACCGGCTTTTCCGGCCGGACCGCCCTGCCGATGGACCAGGTGGCGGATCTGTTCGCCAGGCTGATGACCGAGACGCTCGGCTACGACAAGTTCATCGCCGCCGGCGGCGACGGTGGCTCGATCATTTCCATGTCGCTGTCCCAGCGCCACCCCGAGCTGCTGCTCGGCTATCACGTGACCGATGTCGGCTATCCCGACCAGAGCACGGATTTCGCCGCCCTCAGCCCGCCGGAACAGGCTTATGCCGGCGCCATCCAGCAGTGGTTCTTCAGCCACGGCGCCTTCAACCTGGTGCACGCCACCAAGCCGCAGAGCCTGGGCTTCGCCATGAACGACTCGCCGGTGGGGCTCGCGGCGTGGATCATGAGCTTCATGGCCGGAATGGGCGTCGGCGACGAGGCCGATACCCGGTTCGGCCGCGACGAGCTGCTCACCAACATCATGATCTACTGGCTGACCGAAACGGCGACCTCGTCGTTCCGCATCTACAGCGAGAACGCCCAGCATCCGCCGACCATCAAGGGCACCAATACCGGCGTGCCGGTGGCGGTGGCCACCGAGGTGCCGATCCCGGGCGGGGTGCGCCTGCCGCGCGAATGGGCCGATCGCCAGACCGCCGGCAACGTGGTGCAGTTCCATGACATGGAGCGGGCCGGACACTTCGCCGCCTGGGAAGATCCGGAGTTCTTCGTCGGCGACCTCCGCGCCTTCGCGGGCCTGCTCAAGCGCTGATCGCCACGCTGAAACGGCTCAGGGAGCGCCGGGTGAAAGCCCGGCGTTCTCGCTGTCGGGCCCGCAGATCGCATATGGCTCAATGCACCGGCCTCTCAATGCTCCTCCACCGCGGAGCGGGGGAGGGGGACCGCCGAAGGCGGTGGAGGGGGCGGCAGGAAGCGCCGGTGTGTGGCCGCCCCCTCCACCAGCTTCGCTGGTCCCCCTCCCCCGTTTCACGGTGGAGGAGCATGGAGAGGCCGGCGGCTCTCCACAGGCAGGACGCGCCGCCTAGGCCTTCAGCACCACCACCTTGGTGTTGACCGGCGTCTTGTCGTAGAGGTCCAGCATGTCCTGGGTGAGCAGCCCGATGCAGCCGCTCGATACCCCGGTGCCGATCGATTCCGGCACGCTGGTGCTGTAGAGCGTGTAGAGGGTGTAGACGCCGTTCTGGTAGAGGTAGAGCGCCCGCGCGCCGAGCGGATTGTCGAGGCCGGGCTTCATGCCGCCGGCATATTTGGCGGCCTCGGGCTGGCGCGCGATCATCTCCTTGGGCGGCGTCCAGATCGGCCATTCGGCCTTGCGGCCGATATAGGCATCGCCGCTCCACAGGAACCCGGCGCGCCCGACGCTGACGCCATAGCGGGTGGCGTAGCCATCGCCTTCGACGCGATAGACATAGTGATTGCGCGGGTCGACGATGATCGTTCCCACCGCTTCCTTGCTGTCGTAGCGCACCGTGCGCCGGAGGTATTTGGGGTTGACCTTGCTGAGCTTGACCGCCGGGATCGGAAACCGCTCGTTGGGCCGCGGCCCATAGACCCGCTCGGCTTCGGCGGCGCTCATCCCGGCCGGCGCACAACCGGCCAGCGCCAGCGCGCCAAGACCGGCGCCGGCCCCCAGCAGAAAGGCGCGGCGCCCGATGGCGCCCCTGCCCGCTTTGCCCGCAGCATCATCGATCATCGCCCGAACTCCCCCTTTACCGTCCGACCAAATGCGAACCCAAACTTTGTCGGCAATGCGGCGTCGGCAACGAGGCTGTCCGGAATTCTGCCAGCGGCCGAGCGCTACCCCAGCCGTGGGGCGTGCTCGACGGGCCTGACCATGGTCGCGATGTAAAGCAGCAGGCCTGCCGCGGTGAGGGCGAAGCCGGCCCAGATGGTGGAGAGGAGGCCCAGGCCGGCGCCGATGGTGACGCCACCGGCCCAGGCGCCCAGCGCGTTGGCGACGTTGAGCGCGGCGAGGTTCATCGCCCCCATCAGCGTCGGCGCTTCCGGCGCGAGGCCGACCAGCCGAACCTGGATGGTGGGGATCGCCGCCATCATCGCCGCGCCGACGCCGAAGAGGCCCGCAAACAGCACCCAGGTGGTGTCGCCGAACAGCCCAAGCGCCACTAGAAGGGCGAGGGTGACGCCATAGCCGGCGACGATGCCGCGATGCGGGTACCGATCGGCGAGGCGCCCGCCAAAGAGGTTCCCCAGCATCATGCCGATGCCGAACAGCCCCAGCGCCAGCGGAATGGTCTGCGGCGACAGCTCGAGCAGATCAGTGACGAACGGGCCGATGAAGGTGTAGACGGCGAAGATCGAGGAGATGCCGAGCGCCGCCACCCCCATCATCAGCCATACCCGGGGCTTGGCCAGCCCATGCAGTTCGTGCAGTACCGAGGCACCGTCGAGCGCGGCGCTGCGGGGCACGTAGCACCAGAGCGACAGCAGCGAAACGCCGCCAAGCGCGGCAATGGCCAAATAGGTCTGCCGCCAGCCGATGGTCTGGCCGAGAAACGTCGCGATGGGCGAGCCGAAAATGGTGGCGACAGTGAGCCCGGCCATGACGATGGCAAAGGCCCGCCCGGCATGCCCGGCGCCCACCACATGCGAAGCGACCAGCGCCCCGGCGCCGAAATAGGCGCCTTGCGGCAGGCCGGTGACGAAACGGGCGGCGATGAACAGCTCGAGCGTGCCGGCAATCGCCGAGAGCACGTTGCCGATGACGAAAATGCAGATCAGCCCGAGCAGCAGCGTGCGCCGGTTCAACCGGGCCGCCAGCAGCGTCAGCGCCGGCGCGCCGACCACCACGCCCACCGCATAGGCGGTGATGGCGTGGGTGGCCGTGGGGATGTCGATGCCGAGTTCCGCCGAGAACAGCTGGATCATCCCCATGCTGGCGAACTCGGTGGTGCCGATGCAGAACGTACCGAGCGCCAGGGCCATGAGGCTCAGCCGCCGGCGGCCGGGGGTGGCGGCCATGGCCATGGCGGGGCCGGCATCGTCGATGACGGACATGGTGATGCTCCTGTGTTGAAGGAAATTGCGGTTTTTCCTGATCCTCCCCCGCGTGGCGGGGGAGGATGACGCAGAGGCCGGCGCGCCTATTCTGCCGCCGCCACCGCGGCCAGAATCGTGTCGGCCACGACCTGCGGCTGCGACAGCATCGGCACGTGGCTCGAGCCGACATGCACGGCCGTCGCCTTCATGGTGTCGGCGAACATCTGCTGCAGCCCCGGCGGGATGATCTGGTCGTTGTCGGCGATCACGTACCAGCTGGGCTTGCTGGTGAAGGCGGTGGCGGTCACCTGGCCGTCGAATGCGCCCGAGAACAGCGGCGCTTGCGTGGCGGCCAGCAGCGCCGCGGCTTCCGGGGCGATATCGGGGGCGAAGTACCTGGCCATGCCGGCGGCCGACCAGGTGAGCCAGCCCTGCGCATCGGCATGGATCTCGCCCTGCCATGGCGGCGGCTCGGGCGCCGCGCTGACGATGGCGTTGACCGATTGGCCGACCCCGGGGGCGAAGGCGGCGACATAGACCAGCCCCACCACCTTGTCGCTGTTGCCCGCCTCGGTGATGACGGCGCCGCCATAGGAATGGCCGACGAGGATCACGTCGCCTGGCTGGTCGTCGATGACCCGGCGGGTGGCGGCCACATCGGCCTCGAACGACGAGGCGGGGTTATGCACCGCCACCACGTTGAGGCCGCGCTGCTGCAGCAGTGGCACCACTTCGGACCAGCTGGAGCCGTTGGCCCAGGCGCCGTGCACCAGCACCACACTGAGGGTATCGGCGGCCTCGACAGTAGGCACCATGGTGGCGGCGCCGATCGCGGCAGCGGCAATGGCTCGTTTGATCGACATGGAGATTCTCCCTGGTTTCGATTTGCCGCGTGCTGCGACGTGCGCATTTGAGCCCGGCGACGTCGGCAGGGATTTCCGCAACTTGCCAAGCTGTTGACCGAAATTGCCGTTCGGCTCCACCACCGCGAGGCGGTCCGCACCGACAGGCTGGTGTCACGGCCGACTTGCCCGTCGTCCGCGCCAGTTCAGATGCGATTGCCGTCACCTGCTCCGACCAGCACCGGGCGGCTGCGCTGCAGCTCGCGATAGGCCTTGGGGCTGAGACCTGTCGCCTTGCGGAAGGCCCGGCAGAAACTGGCCTGCGAGCCAAACCCGGTATCGAGCGCAACTTCGGCCAGCGAGGCGCCGCCGAGGATTTGCTGCTGTGCGCTCTTGATCCGCCGTTCCGTCAGGTATTGGTGCGGTGCAAGCCCGGTGGACTGCCGAAACAGGCGCGCGAAGTGAAACGGGCTCAGGCAGGCCTCGCCTGCCAGATCGTCGAGCGAGATGCTCTCGCCCAGGCGCGTCTCGATGTAGTCGAGCACCCGGCGCAAGCGGCGGGGGTCCAGCGCCGGCTGCCGGGCCGCCGGACGCCACTCGTCGGCATTGTGCTTGGCAACCAGATGCGCACACAATGCTGCCCGCATGCCATCGGCGAACAGCCGATCGATGGGTTGGTGTGGTTGCTCGAGCAGGCCATTCATCGCCTGGCTCAGCTGCGCCAATGTCGGATCGGCAAAGCCCCCCTCATAGATCAACTTCCCCCGGTCTGGCGCGACGTCGTATTCGGCCAGGGCGCTTTGTTCCAGCAGTTGCGCCGGCAGGAAGACCAGCAGGCATTCAGTCGAGCCGTCGAGTTCGAGAAACGTCTCCTCGGTGCCGGCTGGAACCAGCCAGTTCGTCCCCGGCAGCGCCACGCGCTCGCGCAGCGGACCGTCGGCCCGGTACCGGACCATCGCCTTGCCGGAAATGACGTGCAGGAACTCGGTGCATTCGGCGCGCACCGCATTGTGCGGGCCGGTCGGGATCCTTCGGCGCTCAATGCGCATTGCGGTCCACGCGCGCGGCGCCGTCAGCAGCGAGCTCACCTGGTACTTCTCGTCGCCATGGGTCGACAGCATTGCACCCCTCGCCACCTGCCGCCGCAACCGGCCCGCAGCACACCTTGCCCAAGGCAACGTCAAGGAGCGAGTTAAGCGCGGTTAAACTCTGCAAACCCTGTGCTAGGCTCCTCCCGAACAAATCGCTTGGGAGCGTGCGCGGCGCGAATGGACGATCGCCTGCCGGGCCATGTTGAACAGTCTTACGCGTTCGGACCGTTCCGGCTGTCGCCGGAGCGGCGCCTGCTGCTGCGCGACGGCACGCCGGTGCGGATCGGCGGCCGCGCCTTCGATATTCTCACCGTGCTGGTCAGGCGCTCCGGCGAGGTGGTCAGCAAGCGCGAGTTGATGGCGCAGGTCTGGCCGACGCTCTTCGTCGAAGAGAGCAACCTCAAGGTCAACATGAACGCCCTGCGGCGCGCTCTCGGCGATACCGCGAATGGCACGCAGTATGTCGCGACCGTCATCGGCCGCGGCTACCGCTTCGTCGCGCCCGTTGCAGCCGAGGCTGATGCCGGCATCGCTGCGGGGCTTGCCGCCACGAGAACCAGCAACCTGCCCACTGCCACCACCCGCATCGTCGGGCGCCACGCGGTGATCGAGGCGACGCATCGCGATCTCGCCGCGGCGCGCCTCGTCTCGCTGGTCGGTCCGGGCGGCATCGGCAAGACCACGGTGGCGCTGGCCGTGGCCGAGGCCGAGCTGGCGCGGCATCGCGACGGAGTCTGGCTGGTCGACCTGTCACCGCTCGGCGACCCGCTGCTCGTCCCCAATGCCATCGCCACCGCCATCGGCCTCACCGCCCACTCGGCCAATATGCTCGAGGCGCTCAGCCAATACCTGCGCGAGCGCCGCCTGTTGCTGCTGCTCGACAGCTGCGAACACCTGGTCGATGGCGTTGCCGCCGTGGTCGATCGCATCCTCGCCGAAAGCCCCGGCACCGCCATCCTTGCCACCAGCCGCGAGCCGTTGCGCGTCCAGGGCGAGCGGGTGCGGCGCCTCCCCAGCCTCGCCACCCCCGGCGCGGCTCCGCTCAGCGCCGTCGAGGCAATGGACTATCCCGCTGTCCAACTGTTCGTCGATCGCGCCGTCGATCGCAATGAAGCCTTTGTTCTCACCGACCGCGACGCTCCTGTGGTTGCCGAAATCTGCCGGCGGCTCGACGGTCTCGCCCTCGCCATCGAGCTTGCCGCACCACATGTCGAGGCGCTCGGCGTCACCGGCCTGCTGCAAGCCCTCGGGGATCGGTTCAGCCTGCTCGAGGGGCGACGTGGCGGCCCCGAACGCCACCGCACGCTGCTGGCCACCATCGACTGGAGCTATCACCTGCTCTCGGCCTCCGAGCAGAAGCTGATGCGGCGGCTGGCGGTGTTCCAGGCCAGCTTCAGCCTCAACTCCGCCTGCGGCATCGCCATCGATGTCGACCGGCCGGCGGTGACGCTCGACCTGAGCCGGCTGGTCGCCAAATCGCTGGTGACCGCCGAGATACGCGACAGCGTGTTCGAGTATCGCCAGCTCGATTCCACCCGCGCCTATGCGCTCGAAAAACTCAACGAGAGTGGCGAGATCGAGGTGGTGCGGCGCTGGCTCGCCGAGCATTGCATCGTCATGCTCGGCGCTGCCGAGGCCGATATCGAACGGCTGTCGCGCGCCGATTGGCTCGCCCGCTATGCCGGCAAGGTCGACGATATCCGTGCCGCCTTGCGCTGGACCTTCGACAGCCCCACCACCCGCGGCCTCGGCGTCCGGCTGACCGTTGCGGCGATCCCGTTCGGCAAGCAACTGTCGCTGATCGAAGAGATCCGCGTCGCCGTCGAACGGGCGCTTGACCCGCGCCTGGCGCCCTATCGCAGCGCCCGCGACGAGTTGCTGCTCAACCTGACGCTGGGCGCAACGCTGCTGCACTCGCGCGGGCCGCTGCTCGCGGTGAAGGCTGCGCTGCAGCAGTCGCTCAACCTCGCCGAGGAGCTCGGCGATACCGGCCTGCAGCTCGAATGCCTGCGCGGCCTCTCCGAGTATGAACTCTGGACCGGCGATTCCCGCTCGGCCATGGCGGTATCGGAGCGCATCCGCGCCCTCGAGGGCCAGGGCCAGCAGGCGGCCGCCGGCGACGCCGATGCGCAGGCCGGCTCGGCGCTGCACTGGCTCGGTGCGCTCGGCGCGGCGCGCCGCCGGCTCGAAGGCATTGTGCTGAAGCCCTTCGTCACCGGTCAGCGCCCCGACGCCATGCGCTTCGAGTTCGACCAGCGGCTCATCGCCCGCGGTGCACTGGCGACGGTGATGTGGCTGCAGGGCTTTCCGGACCAGGCCCTCGCCACCGCGCGGCAGCAACTGGAGGATGCCGAAGCTTCGAACTACGCGGTGTCGCTCTGTTCGGCGCTGCTGCACGGCTCGGCGATGATCGCGATGTACGTGCGCGACTACGCGGCCGCCCGCGGCTTCATCGAACGGGGCATCGAACACGCAAGACGCCATGGCCTGACCATCTGGCGGGCGATGGCGACAGGCGGGGGCGCCCGGCTCAACCTTTACCTCGGCCAGGCGCTCGACCTGCAACACCTGCGCGACACCCTTGCCGAAGTGCGCCAGGGCGGCTTCCGCCTGCGTTACCCCAACTATCTCACCAACTTCGGCGAAGCGCTGGCCCGGCAGGGTGACCTCGAGGGCGGGCTCGCCGCCATCGACGAGGCGCTCGCCATCTGCCGCGACACCGGCCAGGTCGTCGGCATTCCCGAGATTTTGCGGATCAAGGGCAACGTCATCCGCTTTCAGTCGCCCGACCGCTGGGAGCACGCCAGTGACTTGTACCGCGAGGCAATCGAGCTGGCGCAGCGCGACTACGCGCTCGGCTGGGAACTGCGCGCCGCCACCAGCCTCGTCAAACTCACCCGGCGGCATGGCGGCGATACCGCAGCCGAGGCAGGCCTCGCTGCCGCGCTCAACCGCTTCACCGAGGGCTTTGGCACGGGTGACGTGCAGCGAGCTCGGGCGCTGCTGGATGGTCTGCGACCTCGATAGCTGCGGCCGGGACTTCCTCGCCCGCCTGCACCACCTCAGGCCGCCGCCTGCTCCGCCCGCAGATGCACCAGCCCCCGCCGGATCGACGGCAAGACGATCAGCAGCGCCAACATCGCCGCAGCCAGGGCGACGCTGGCCATCGCCGCCTGCAATCCGCCGGCAAAGACCTGCCCGGCCACCAGCGGCACCAGCGTCGGGCCGAGCCCGATGCCGAGCAGCGCCGTGATGGTCAGCGACAGCGCGATGGTGGTGGCGCGCATCTCGTTGGGCACCCCCTCCTGCATCACTACATGGCCAATCACATAGCCGCTGATCGAACCGAGCGCCCAGATGCCGAAAGCCAGTGCCGCATGCGGCCCGCTGCCGGCAAGGAACATCGCCGCGGCGCCGACCAGCGTCAGGCTGTAGCAGCCGAGCAGCAGCACGACGCGTGCCGGCACACCCCAGCGCCGAGCGAACCAGTCGGACATGGCCCCACCCGCCACCGAGGCAATGACCCCGCCGGTGGTGATCGACAGGGCGACGAGTCCGCCGGCTTCGAGCGGCGTCATGCCATGCGCGCGTTGCAGCAGCGTCGGCAGCCAGGAAATCAGCGCGTAGTCGCCGATGCCGAGCGCGCCCTTGACGAGGCAGACCCGCAGCACCGCGCCGTTGTCGGCAAGGAGCTGGCGCGCCACTGCGCCGAGCGGCAAGAGCCCGGAGCTGTGCCCGCGGCGTGGTTCGCGGATCAGCAGCAGCAGCGGCAGCAGTGCAAAACCCGGGAGCCCCACCAGCACGAACAACTGCCGCCATGGCGCCAGTCCGCCGATCAGCGGCACGCCGTCGAACCAGCCGGCAGCGCTCCAGCCCAGCAGCACGCCGCCGACAAACAGCGCCGTACCAGTGCCGAAAGTCGCGCCGAGCGAGAAGATGCCGAGCGCCGTGCCGCGCCGGCGCGCCGAAAAGCAGTCGATGATCAGCGATGAGGCCGCGGGAATCAGCGCCGCTTCGCCGAGCCCCACCCCGACGCGCGCGCCAAAGAAGCTCCAGAAATCCCCCGCCAGCCCGCAGCAGATCGTCGCCGCCGACCACAGCGAAATCCCCGCGACGATGACGTTGCGGCGGTTGACCCGATCGGCCAGCCGGCCGCTGGGCAGGCCGGCCAGTGCAAAGATCACGGCAAAGCCGGCGCCCTGCAGCAGGCTGATCTCAAAATCGGTGAGGCCGAGTTCGGCGCGGATCGGATCGACCACCAGGTTGATCACTAGCCGATCGGTGAACGACACCAGCAGCGCGAGGCAGAGAATGGTGACGGCGTACCAGCCGCGCGCCATCGATACTGCGGCCTCGTCCGGCGCCCGCGCCTCTGCCATCACCCGCCCCCGCTGTGTGCCGCAGCGCCTACGCCCCCGCAGCGCGCGACCAGATCAGTGACATGACGGCTCGGGAGCGGCAAGCGGGCAGCGCTTCCCCAAAGACAGCAATATCGGCTCGATAGGCGGCAAGCGGCGCAAAGCCCGGCGGCGCTGCCCGCCCTATCGTGGTGACAGCAATCGAGCCCCGAGGTCGCCATGATGCAATCGAGCCCTAGCAACCAGAAGCGGGCGTTCCAGATTCACGCCTTTGTCTTCGTCGCTACCATGATCTTTCTGGCCGTGCTCAACTACACCCTGGGTGAGCCCTACTGGGTGGTCTGGCCGCTGATCGGCTGGGGCATCGGGCTCCTCGCCCACTGGTGGCTCGTGCTCGGGCCGGGCGCCGATGCAGGCCGATAGCGAGGCCCCGCTCACCCCAGCTCCAGCGTGGTGATCCCATACACCTGGTGCAGCGGCAGCGTCGGGGCGGCGCCGAGGTACATGCGGGCCGTCTCGAAGGCCGGCGTGAAACCCAGGCGCTTTGCCAGCTCCACCGCCGCGCCATTGGGGCCCGGCACATCGATGAACAGCGGATCGGCGCCGGCAGCTGCGCCCAGCGTCAGCAGCAGCGCCTCGGCGATCTCGGGGGTTTCGGCAAACAGCGGGCCGATCTTGCTGCCGATGCCGCAGCGGCGGATGGTGCCATAGCCGCGCAGCCGTCCAGCCTCGAAATAGCCCGCGCTGCGGCGGCTCGGCGACGGCGCGAGCCAGGCGGCAAGGAAGCTCTCCCGTGGCGCCGGCACATGGCGCCGGTCGAACGCGGCGACGGCGCCGAAATCATCCGCCGTCAGCGGCCGCACCGGCGGATGGCGGGCCGCCGGCCCGTTGAGGGTGCCGCCCCAGCGAGCGCTGCCATGAGCGAATTCGAAGCCGGATTTGCGGTAGTTCGCCTGCTGGGCGGGCACGCCGTCGAGCCCGATGCTGCGGCCCCCGGCCGACACGATGCCGGCATCCCAGATGGCCTTGCCATAGCCCCTGCCCCGATATTCGGGACGGACGATGTAGAGGCCGAGAAAGGCGTAATCGGCGCCGTATTTGACCACCGAGATGCAGCCGATGGGCTCCGCCCCCAGCCACCCCAGCAGCAGGCCTTCGGGATCTGCCGCGTGGAACGGCCCTGCATCGTCGAGCCCCGGGTTCCAGCCCTCCTCGCGGGCCCAGCCGAGCGCTGTGTCAAGATCGGCTGCGGTCGCGGGGCGAATGTCGAGTTGCATGCGCGCGAGCCTACGCCGAACCGCCGCGGCTGCGAAGTGCCGGGCCGCGCCGAAACTTCCGGTGGTTCGTGAACCGGTGACCACGGAGCCACCTGGACAGCACCCTTTCGCCGACCTGCACTCGCGTGCAGTACGACCAATTGACTGGCGCGGTTTTTCCGGGCGATATGCCATGATGAAGAAGAAGCCGGCCGGATCGCAGGACGTAGCAAAACTGGCCGGCGTCTCGCGCTCGGCAGTCTCGCGCACCTATACCCCCGGCGCCTATGTGTCGGAGGAAACGCGGGCCAAGGTGCTGGCCGCGGCGGCGATGCTCGACTATAGCCCCAACGCCATCGCCCGCAGCCTCTCCAAAAGTCGCAGCGGGCTGATCGGCATCATCGCCAGCACCCTCGACAACCCGTTCTATGCCCGCCTGCTCGAACTCCTCGCGAGCACCTTGCAGGCGCGCGGCTATGCGGCGCTGCTGATGGTCGGCGACGCCCGCAACATGGACGAGCTGCTCGCCAAGCTCCTCTCCTACCAGGTCGATGGCGTGCTGCTGCCGGCCTCCAAGCTCACCTCGCGCATGGCCGTGTCGCTGCACCGCTCCGGGCGGCCGGTGGTGCTGGTGAACCATACGCTCGACAGCCGCGAGGTCAGTTCGGTCTCCGGCGACAACTATGGCGGCGGCCGCATGGTGGCGGATCTGCTGTGGGAAACCGGGCATCGGCGCATCGCCTATGTCTCGGGGCCGATCGACACCTCGAGCGCCGTGGATCGCGGTCGCGGCCTGCAGGATCGGCTGCGCGAGCACGGCATCGGCGTCCATGCCCAGGCCTCGGGCGAGGATACCCGCGAACAGACCGCCGTGGTGGTGCGCCAGATGCTGAACATGACGCCGCCGCCCGACGCCATCTTCTGCGCCAACGACACCATGGCCGTCGCGGCGCTCGAGGTGGTGACGCTCGAATACGGCCTCAGGGTCCCCGACGACATCGCCATTGTCGGCTACGACAACACGATCCTGTCCACCGAGCGGCTGCACGCGCTGACCTCGGTCGACCAGAATCTCGAGCAGATGGCCCAGAGCGCCGTCGACATGCTGATCCGCAAGATGGCCTCCGACGCGCCGGACCTGGCCGACCTGAGCGTGCCCGCGACGCTCATCCGCCGCTCCACCACCCGCCCCCGCGACTGATTTGCCGACCCGCTTGACAGCGCAAATCGCGTGACGCTAGTTTCTGCACGCGGTTGCAGAACATGATGTCCGGCAGCCGCGCCATCTGCTCAGGGAGGATTTATTGTCCAGCAAGTTCAAGGGCGCGACGCTCATCGCGCTCGCCGGTTTTCTGTTGTCCGCGAGTGTTTCGGCCGTCATGGCGCAGAGCACCACGCTCACCCTGCTCTCGGCCGAGCGTGACGAGGTCATGGCGCCCGTCATCGCCGCGTTCGAGAAGCTCCACCCCGACGTGAAGGTCGAGCATCAGTCGGTGCCGTTCGAGAACATGAACGCCACCATCGAAGCGCGCATCGGCGCCCAGGATTCGGGCATCGACGTCATGCTGGTCGACAGCCCGCGCGTGCCTGCCATGGTCAGCCGAGGCTACCTGCTCAAGCTCGAGGACCTGCGCGGCGAGATCAAGCCGCTGGTCACCGAGCTCGCGCTCAAGGGCATGGAAGTGAACGGCGAGATCTACACCCTGCCGTTCTGGACCTCGACGCAGCTGATGTTCTTCAACAAGGACCTGCTGGACAAGGCCGGAGTCGCCTATCCGGGCGCCGCCGAGGCCGACCGGCTGACTTATGACCAGGTGATCGAAGCCGGCAAGCAGGCCCAGGCTGCCGGCGCCAAGAACGGCTTCGCCTTCGAGCAGATCGACCGCTACTACCAGCTGCAGCCGATCTTCGAGTCCAATGGGGCCGGCTCGGGCCTCACCGGCGAAGGCAATCTCACCCCCGATATCACCAACGACAAGTGGATCGAGGGCGCGAGCTTCTACAGCAGGCTGTTCGCCGACGGGGTGTCGCCGCGCGGCATTCCGGCCAACCAGATGTCGGCCACCTTCACTGCCGGCGAGACCGCCTTCTTCGTCGGCGGCCCCTGGCTGTTCAAGGGCTTTACCGAGACCGAGGGGCTGAACTTCGGCGTGGCGCCGGTGCCGTATTTTGCCGGCGGCAAGCCGGTGACCCCCACCGACTCCTGGGCCATCGGGCTCAACCCCTACTCGGCCAAGCCCGAACTCGCCATGCAGCTGGCCAAGTTCATGACCCTCGACCCCGAGGGGGCGCTGGCCTCGGTCGCCAACAACCCGATCCCGCCGGTGAACCTCACGGCCTTCCAGACCTATATCGACGGCATCGCCACCGCCTACCCGGCGATCGGCGCCGACGCCAAGGCGATCATGACCTACGAGCTGGCGACCAGCGCGGTCAGCCGCCCGCGCTCGGTCGGCTATGTCGCCTTCGAGGAAGTGATGAACCGCACCTTCAGCGACCTGCGCAACGGTTCGGACGTCAAGGCGACGCTCGAGCAGGGGCAGTCCGAACTGACCTCGGCGCTGTCGCGCATCCAGTAGCACCCAGCCACGGCAGGGGCCTTACGGGGCCCCTGCCCCATTTTTCCTGTCGGTGGAGGCGCGGTTGACTCGATCCCGCAACCTGCTGGTCGCGCTGCTGTTTCTCGCGCCGGCCATCCTTGCGATCCTTGGCCTGAGGCTGTGGCCGGCCCTCGTCGCAGTGCATGAATCGCTGCTGGCGCCGCGCGCCACGAGCTACAGCTTCGAAAACTATCTCTACATCTTCGGCGATCCGATCTTCCGGCAGTCGGTGGTGACGACGCTGGTCTTTGCCATCGTGGTCAACCCGCTGCAGATCGCCATCGCGCTCGGGCTGGCGGTGCTGATGAACAATCGCCTGCCGATGACCGGCTTCTGGCGCACCCTGGTGCTGCTGCCGGTCGCCATCCCGGCGAGCGTTTCGGCCGTGGTCTGGAGCACGGCGCTCCGCCCCGATGGCCTCGCCAACGCCCTGCTCGGGCTCGTCGGCATCGGCCCGCAGCCGTTCCTCACCTCGCCCGAACAGGCGCTCGCCTGCATCATCCTGATCACCAGCTGGATCGGGGTCGGTTACTGGATGACCATCCTGATCGCCGGCCTGCAGGATATTCCGGCCTCGCTCTACGAAGCCGCGCGGATCGACGGCGCCAATGGCTGGCAGCGCTTCCGCCACGTCACCCTGCCGCAGCTGCGCCGGCCGCTGACCTTCGTGCTGGTCGCCGACACGGTCGCCAATTTCCTCGTCTTCGCGCCGGTGCAGATCCTGACCCGCGGCGGGCCGCAACGCTCGACCAACCTGATCATGAACGAGATCTACACCCGGGCTTTCGTATCCGGCGATCGGGCCAGCGCCTCGGCGGCAACCGTCGTCCTGGTGCTGCTGATGCTGCTCATCGTCAGCCTGCAGTTCCGCATGATGGGCGGCAAGGGAGAACGCTGATGCAGACCCAGAGCCGCGACGTCGCGCCAAAGATCTCCGGCCGCGCCGCCTTCCGCATGGTGCTGATCGCCGTGGTCGGGCTCGCGTTCGTCCTACCGCTGTGGTGGATAACCATCAGCGCCTTCCGCCCCGAGGAAGATATCTTCCGCTATCTTTCGCCGCTGAGCTGGCAGACCTTCCTGCCCGACCGCTTCTCGTTCGAGCACCTGGTGGCCCTGTGGCAGAGCCCGTTCACCCGCGCCATCTTCAACTCGCTGTTCGTCTCGGCGGCGACGGTGCTGGGCGGACTGGTGGTGTGCACGCTCGCTGCCTTCGCGCTGGCGGTGATCGAGTTCCCGGGGCGGAGCCTGGTGTTCACCATCATGATCGTCAGCTTCCTGATCCCGTTCGATGCCATTGCGCTGCCGCTCTACTACGTGATGCGCGGCCTGCAGCTGCAGAACACCTATCTGGGGCTGATCCTGCCCGGCGTCGGCAACGGGCTGGCGGTCTTCATGCTGCGCCAGTTCTTCATGGCCATGCCCAAGGAACTGCGCGAGGCCGCCATGGTCGACGGCATGGGCTGGTTCCAGATCTTCTGGCGCATCTACCTGCCTTTGACCACGCCCGCACTGATCAGCGCCGGCCTCATCATGTTCATCTTCCAGTGGCAGGCCTATCTGTGGCCGCTGCTGATTGCGCCGGCCACCGAGTTCAAGGTCGCCGGCGTCGCCATCGCGCAGTTTTCCAGCACCTTCGGCACTGCCTATGGGCCGATCATGGCTGGCGCGATGTTCATTTCGCTGATCCCGATGGTCATCCTGGTGGCCTTCCAGCGCTATTTCACCAGCTCGGTTGCCGCCACCGGCAGCAAGGAATGAGCCGAGCCCAGGCCATGACCAAATGAGGAGATTAGACGTGCCCCTGTCCGATGCCGACCGGCTGAAGCTGTTGACCCCGCGCCCCGGCCGGCTGCGCGCCGTGCTCGATACCGACACCTATAACGAGATCGACGATCAGTATGCGCTGGTCCAGGCGGTGCTGTCGCCCGAGCGGATCAAGCTCGAGGCGATCTATGCCGCGCCGTTCCACAACTCGCGCTCCGACAATGCCGGCCATGGCATGGAACTGAGCTATGGCGAAATCCTCGAGCTGCTGCGGCGGCTCGACATTTCCCCCGCGGGCTTCGTCCATCGCGGCGTCAGCGACTATGTCGGGCCAGGCAAGCTCGCCCGCCCCGCCGCCGCCGTCGACGACCTGATCGCCCGCGCCCGCGCCGGCTCGATCGACGATCCGCTCTATGTCATCGCCATCGGCGCCATCAGCAATGTCGCCTCGGCCCTGCTCAAGGCCCCCGACATCATCGACCGGACGGTGGTCGTCTGGCTCGGCGGACATGCGCTCGAATGGCCGCACCAGGTGGAGTTCAACCTGAAGCAGGATGTCGGCGGCGCCCAGGTGCTGTTCGACAGCGGCGTGCCGTTGGTGCTGGTGCCCTGCATGGGCGTCACCTCGCACCTGCACAGCACGGTTCCGGAGATCGAGCGCTACATCGAGCCCTGCGGCGAAATCGGCAAGTTCCTCGCCATGCGCTTCAAGGAATATGCCGACGATCACCTCGGCTGGTCCAAGGAGATCTGGGACATGGCGGCGGTGGCCTGGCTGCTCGACGATCGCTGGACCCCGAGCGCCCTGGTGCCCACCCCGATCCTCACCAGCGAGATCACCTACAGCACCGATCGGGCCCGCCACCCGATGCGCTACGTCACCTATGTCGATCGCAACCCGATCCTCAGGGATTTCATCGTCAAGCTGCAGGCCGCCACCGCAGCCGGCAAACTCTAGTCGAGGCACCATGAGTGAACAGATGCACGGCAAGGTCGCGGCGATCACCGGCGCGGCCTCGGGGATCGGGCTCGAATGCGCCCGCATCCTCGTCGAGCACGGCGCGCGCGTCGTGCTGATCGATCGCGACGAGGCGGGGCTGCGCCAGGCAGCAGGCGAGATGGGTCCCGCCGCCCTGCCCCTGGTGCTCGACCTGACGGCGCCGGCCGAGGTGGACGGCCTGCTGCCGAAAGTGCTGGAGCTTGCCGGCCGGCTCGACATCTTCCACGCCAATGCCGGCGCCTATGTCGGCGGCCAGGTGGTCGAGGGGGATCCTGACGCCTGGGATCGGATGCTCGACCTCAACGTCAAGGCCGCCTTTCGCTCGGTGCGGGCAGTGCTGCCGCACATGGTGGCGCAGCAGAGCGGCGACATCATCCTCACCAGTTCGATTGCCGGCCTCGTGCCGGTGGTGTGGGAGCCGATCTACACTGCCTCCAAGCACGCCGTGCAGGCCTTCACCCACACGCTGCGCCGCCAGGTGGCCAAACACGGCATCCGCGTCGGCGCCGTGGCGCCCGGCCCGGTGGTGACGGCACTGATCAGCGACTGGCCCAAGGACAAGCTCGATGCGGCGCTGGCCGCCGGCGACCTGATGCAGCCGCGCGACGTCGCCGAAGCAGTGCTGTTCATGCTGTCGCGGCCGCGCCACGTCACCATCCGCGATCTCGTCATCCTGCCGCAGAGCAACGATCTCTAGCCATGACCGTCAGCTATTTTCTCGGCGTCGATGTCGGCACCGGCAGCGTCCGGGCCGGCCTGTTCGACGCAGCCGGCGCCCTCTGCGGCACCGGCCGACACCCGATCCGCATGTGGCGCGAGGCCGGCGACATCGCCGAGCAATCGAGCGAGGACATCTGGCAGGCGGTGTGCCGCAGCGTGCGTGAGGCCTGCGCGACAGCCGGCGTCGATGGCGGCGCCATCGCCGGCATCGGCTTCGACGCAACCTGTTCGCTGGTGGTGGTCGGCCCGGGCGGAGCGCCGCTCGCCGTCGGCGACGGGCCGGCCGAGCGCAACGTCATCGTCTGGATGGATCATCGCGCCACCGCCGAGGCGCGAGCCATCAATGCCACCCGGCACCCGGTGCTCGACTATGTCGGCGGCGCGATTTCGCCGGAAATGCAGACGCCCAAGCTGCTATGGCTCAAGCAGCACCGGCCCGCCAGTTTCGCCGGCGCCTGGCAGTTCTTCGACCTGGCCGATTACCTCGGCTGGCGCGCCACCGGCAGCCTCGCCCGCTCGACCTGCACGGTGACCTGCAAATGGACCTATCTGGCGCACGAGCAGCGCTGGGATGAGAGCTATTTCCGCACCATCGGCCTCGGCGTGCTGGCCGACGAGCATTTTGCCCGCATCGGCACCGAGATCGTCGAGCCCGGCACCCCGCTTGGCGGCCTCGGCGCTGCAGCCGCGGCAGAGCTCGGCCTCGCCCCGGGCACCCCGGTCGGCGCCGGGCTGATCGATGCCCATGCCGGCGGCATCGGCACCGTCGGCAGCGGCGGCGGCTCGGGCAGCATCGCCTCCCGGCTCGCCTATGTGATGGGCACCTCCGCCTGCACCATGGCCTCCACCGACCGGCCGGCCTTCGTGCCGGGCGTCTGGGGCCCCTATTATTCCGCCATGGTCCCCGGGCTGTGGCTCAACGAAGGCGGCCAGTCGGCCGCCGGCGCCGCAATCGACCGGCTGGTGCGCTGCCACCCGGCCTTCGGCGAGGCCGCGGCCCTGGCCAAGGCCGGCGGCGTCGATACCGTCGCCTGGCTGGCCGCCGAGGCCGGGGCGCAGAGCGAGACGCCGTCGGCGGCGGCCCGCCTCGCCGGCCGGCTGCACGTCGTCCCCGATTTCCTCGGCAACCGCTCGCCCCTCGCCGATCCCGCCGCCCGCGCGGTGATCGCCGGCCTCGACATGGACGAAAGCCTCGCCTCGCTGCTCGGGCTCTATGTCGCCGGCATCTGCGCGCTCGGCTATGGCCTCAGGCAGATCGTCGAAGCGCAGCAGCCGCATGGCGTGGTGACGCAGGCCATCGTCATCAGCGGCGGGGCGGGACAAAGCGAGCTGGTGCGCCAGCTGCTGGCCGATGCGACCGGCCTGCCGGTCGCCATTCCTGCGACCGATGAGCCGGTGCTGCTCGGTTCGGCCATGCTGGGCGCCGTCGCCGGCGGAGTGCACGCCACCCTCGGCGCGGCCATGACCGCAATGTCACATATCGCCCATACGGTGCGCCCCGCGGCCGGATTCGGCCGCCTGCACGAGGGCCGCTATCGGAGCTTCCTCCGCCTGCAACAGGCGGCGGCGGAGCTTGGGCGCAACGACGAGGATTTGACTTGAACACCATGATCATCGGCCATCGCGGCGCCCGCGACCTGTGGCCAGAGAACAGCCTTGGCGGCTTCCGCAAGCTGCTCGACCTGCCGGTCGAGGGCGTCGAGTTCGACGTGCACCTCAGCGATACCGGCGAACTGCTGGTGATCCACGACCCCACGCTCGAGCGCACTACCGACGGCACGGGGCCGGTTCGGGCCCTGACACCGTCCGAGCGCGCCGAGGTGAGGCTCGCCGGTAGCGCCGGTGAAGCGATCCCGACGCTGGACGAGGTGCTGGCGCTTTACGCCGCCAGCGATATCGAGCTGCATGTCGAGCTGAAGCGCGATGTCGAGGCTCGCATCTATCCCGGCATGGCGGCCGCGGTGATCGAACGGATCGCGGCGCATGGCGTCGCGGCGCGCACCATCCTCACGTCCTTCGATGTGGCGGAACTCGAGACGGTGCGCACGCTGGCGCCGCAGCTTCGCACCCTGCTCTCGCTCAACCACCGCTCGGCCGAGCCGCTCGGCCCTGAGGCTGCGCTCGAACGCGCCGGCGCCGCGGCAGACATCGTCGCCATCCAGCTGGCCTATCTCGAGGAGCACTGGGAGCTCGCCACCCGCCTGCTGCCGCTCGACCGGCTGGGAGCCTGGGTGCCCAACACCGAGGCGGAACTCCAGCACTGGCTGCACCGCGGCCTCCGGCAGATCACCACCGACCGCCCCGATCTCGCCCTCAAGGTGCGGCAGCGCTGATGCCGGTCGAGCTCTTCATCTTCGATTGCGACGGCGTGTTGATCGACAGCGAGCCGCTGGCCAGCCGCACCTTCGCCGAGCAGCTGCAGCGCCGCGGTATCCCGATCTCGGCCGCCGAGGCGCATCGGCGCTTCACCGGCCACTCGGTCGGCGAGATCATCGCCATCTGCGTCGACCAGCACGGCCTGAGCGATACCGAAGGCTTCCTCGCCGAGTGGAACGACGCGCTGTTCGCCGAGTTCGGCCGCAGCCTCACCCCGATGCCCGGCATGCCGGCGGTGATTGCGGCGCTGCAGCAGCCCAAATGCGTGGCCTCCAACAGCACCGCCACACGGCTGCGCGCCAGCCTCGGCGTCACTGAGCTGTGGGACGCGTTCGCGCCCGCCGTCTACGGCGCCGACAGCGTCGCCCGCCCCAAGCCGGCGCCCGACCTGCCGCTGTTCTGCGCCGCCCAGTTCGACGTCGCGCCAGAGCGCTGCCTGATGGTCGACGACAGCCCGCACGGCATCATCGCCGCCAAGGCAGCCGGCATGATCGCCATCGGTTTCATCGACCCGGGCGATCCTCGTCCCGGCCGCAACGATGTGCTCGCAACCGCCGGCGCCGACTACGTGGCGACCGGCAGCCGCGAACTGGGAGACGTGCTGGCGCAGTGGCAGTGAGCGGGTTGCGGCCCCCCCTGTGCACTGCACTCTCGATGCTCCCCCACCGTGAAGCGGGAGCCCCCCTCACCAGCTGCGCCGCTCCCATAAGTCCAGCGCATCCGGCCCGGCCGGAAAGCGCAGCTGCCCGATAGAATCGTGCACGGCGCGCCACACCGCCTCGGCCACGTCGCTTTCGCTGGTCGTCGCCACCGGGCGAGCGCTGAACACTTCGCTGGCGTGGGCGGCATAGGCCGGCGGGATCTGGGCAGCGAAGTCGAAGGCCGAATTCTGGGCGAAGCGGGTGGTGACGCCGAGGCCGGGTTCCACCAGCTTGACCCGCACCCCGAACGGGGCGAGCTCGGGCACCAGCGCCTCCGACAGGCCCTCGATCGCCGTCTTGCTGGCGGTATAGGGTGCCGAGAACGGGAAGGCGGCGAGGACGGCCGAGGAGGTGACGTTCACCACCACGCCGCTGCCCCGCTCGCGCATGGCCGGCAGCACCGCGTGGATCATCGCCATCACCCCAAAGGTGTTGGTATCGAAGATGCGACGGATCTCGCCCAGCGGCGCCGCCTCGAAGGCGCCGCCCAAGCCGACTCCGGCATTGTTGACCAAGACGTCGATGGGACCGGCCGCGGCAATGCATGCGGCGATGCTCTGCGCATCGGTGACTTCGAGCGGCAACAGCCGCAGCCGGTCCGAGGCCGGCAGGATATCGGGCCTGGGGGTGCGCATGGTGGCGATGACATTCCAGCCCTGGGCATGAAAGTGGCGCGCCGTCTCGCGGCCATAGCCCGAGGAGGCGCCGGTGATGAGGATGGTGCTCATGATGGTTCCGTTCAGTTGCAGGGGTTGAGGATGCGGCCGAGCCAGTCGCTGCGCGTCCGGCGGGCGATGATCGACAGGCGCGCCGCGGGGAACAGCGCATCGAAGCCGTGAAAACCGCCGGGCCAGACATGCAGCTCGGCCTCGCCGCCCGCCGCCCAGATGCCGGCGGCATAGGCGGCATCCTCGTCGCGGAACACTTCGGCCGAACCGGCGTCGATGAAACTGGGCGGCAGGCGGGAGAGGTCGGTTGCCAGCGCCGGCGAGACGCGGGCCGGATCCGTCGCGCCGTCGCTGAGCAGCGCCTGCCAGCCGAAGCCATTGGCGCCCTGCGTCCAGGTGGCGGGCCCTTCGCGGTATTGCCGGCTCGACAGGCTGTCGTTGCGATGGTCGAGCATCGGGCAGATCAGCACCTGCGCTGCGAGCGCCGGGCCGCCGCGATCGCGGGCGAGCAGCACCATCCCGGCGGTGAGGCCGCCGCCGGCGCTGGCGCCGGCCGCGATGATGCGTTTGGGGTCGATCCCCAGTTCGGCGGCGTGCCCGGCGATCCAGTTGAGGCCGGCATAGCAATCCTCGAGCGGCGTGGTGCCGGTGGCCTCGGGCGCCAGGCGATAGTCGAGCGTCACCACCACGGCGCCGAAGCGCTCGAGCCATTCGAGCGGGATGTCGAGATTGGCGAAACGATCGCCCAGCACCATGCCGCCGCCATGCAGCCAGTAGATGCAGGGGGCCGCGATTGCCGGATCGTGCCCGGCCGGCCGGAACACCGAAAGCGCCAGTTCGGCGCCGTCGGCGGCGCTGATGGTCAGCTCCTGCCGCTCGAGCGAGCGGCCGGCAAGATAGGTTTCGGCCGGCACCTTGTATTGCCGGAGCAATGGCAGGCTCTGGGCATCGAGGGCCGGCGCTGTCGGCAACTGCGCCAGCAGCGCCGCCAGTTCGGGGTCGAGGGCTGGGCGGGGAAGCGTCATGGGAGGTTCCTTTGGGCAAGGCGCCGCCGTCACGCGGGGGCAAGCCGCATGCGAGGCATCGCGCGGGTTTGAGGGAGGGGCTAGAGAGCGGCTTTGCCGCCCAGGGGGATTTCATCGGCATAGGCGCTGTCGACGACCAGCGGGCCGAACTCGGCGGTGTAGGCCTTGGCCACCGGGCTGGCGAAGAAGCGGCCATGCGCCTCGGCGCTGGTCCATCCCTCGGTGACGAACACCAGGTCCGGGTTGCTGGCCGAGCGGCCGATCAGGAAGACGAGGCAGTCGGCATGGTCGAGGGCCGGCGAGCGCTGGAGCAGCGCCACCAGCGCATCGCCCTCGCCGGGCTGGGCGGTCATGGTGGCATGAAAGCCGTGGCGGATGGTCATCTGAGGTGTCCTTTCAGGCCGCCGAGCCCCTTGCTCGCCGGCATCGACACCAAACCACCTGCCGCCGCCCCAGCGGTATCACAGGGCTGCCGACAACTTGCACAATCCTACCACGCCCGCGAGAATCGTTTGGATCGGATCGCCGATCCCTGCTACTTTTCCGGTCATGCAGACCGACGAACTCAACGCGCTGATTGCCCGGCACGCCCGCCCCGACGGCTCCACCCCGATCGAGGGTGTGATGCTCGCCGAGCAGCACTCCGCGGCCGAGGAGGTTTCGACCACCGGCACGGTGATGGCGTTGATCGCCCAGGGCGAAAAGCGCATCGCGCTGGGCGACCGGCTCTATCGCTATGGCGTGGGCCAGTATCTCGTCGCCTCGATCGACCTGCCGATCACCGGCCAGTTCGTCGGCGCCAGCCCCAAGCGGCCGGCGCGCGGCTTCGGCATGCTGCTGCACCCGCCCGCCATTGCAGAGCTGCTGTTGCAGGCCGGCTCTGACGGCTTGGGACGGCCGGGTGGCGCCCCCTCTTCCATGATCGTCAGCGATGCCCCGGCCGAACTGCTCGATGCGGTGCTGCGCCTGTTGCGGCTGCTCGATCGGCCGCGCGATCTCCAGGTGCTGGCGCCGCTGCTGAAGCGCGAAATCCTGTGGTGGCTGATCGTCGGCGAACAGGGCGCGACGGTGCGCCAGCTCGGCCTCGCCGACAGCAGCCTCAGCCACATCGCCCGCGCCGTGCGCTGGATCCGCGCCCACTATGCCAGCGCTTTCCGGGTCGAGGATGTTGCCGAGATCTCGGGGATGAGCGCCTCGGCCTTCTACCGCAATTTTCAGGCGGTGACGGCGATGAGCCCGATCCAGTTCCAGAAGCAGATCCGCCTGCAGGAAGCGCGCCTGCAGCTCGCCGCCTATCCCGACGATGTCGCCGGCGTCGGCTTCCGCGTCGGCTACGAAAGCCCCTCGCAGTTCAGCCGCGAGTACCGCCGCCAGTTCGGCATCCCACCCAGCCAGGACGCGCAGCGGCTGCGCGGCGCGACGGCCATGCTCGCCTAGGCGAGGCCGGCGGAAGGCAGCATGGGCCTCGCTCCCCTCGCGCCCGGACGCGTCAGCAGTGCGAACACGAACGCGGCCACCATCAGCGGCCGGACCTGGATATCCGGGCCGGCGGGTCAAACTGGCTGGCGGCGATACTTGAGCGCAACCACGCCGTTGGCGAAGCCATTTGCGCTGATCAGCTCCATCTCGAGTTCCGGCGTTCCCTCGAGCAGCCTGCGGCCCCTGCCCACGATGATCGGGTAAGACAGCATGTGGAGCTCGTCGACGAGGTTCGCCGACAACAGGGCCTGCGACAGGCCAATGCTGCCATGCACGTAGATATCGCCGTCGACCTGCTGCCTGACGCCTCGCACCGCCTCGTCCAGGTCGCCGGCAAGCACTTCAGACCCCTGCCAGGCCGGTGCTTTCAGCGTGCTTGACGCGACGTATTTCGGCATGCCGTTGAGGCGGTCGGCATAGGCACCTGTCCGGGAGGGCCAAGCTTGGGCAAAGGCTTCGTAGGTAACGCGACCCAGGATCATCGCGGAATGCGCGGCGAGTTCTTCGTCTTTGAAAGCCTCTGTCTCGCTGTTCCAGTAACTCGGAGACCACTTCTCCGGCGCCTCCGTCACGCCATCGAGCGAAACGAACGCGGTGATGATCACTCTACCCATGGTCTATTCTCCTTTGCTGCTGGCTTGCTGGTCGATCGATCCAAGATCGACGTCGATTGGCGCGGTGAACCTGTCGTCGGAGATGTCTCCCGTGTTCAGGACGCCGAGGGGTTCGAAGAACAGCACTTCGGCTTCCGCATCGGCGCAGGTCCGGTGCTCGGTGCCCCGCTCGACCAACACGCATTCGCCGGGCTTGAGGTCGACGACATGGTCGCGGAACTCGACGCGAAATCGGCCTTTGTGGACGAGGAAGAACTCATCTTCATTGGCATGGACATGCCAGGGGAACTCCCCCAGTGCCTTGACGAGCTTGACCGCCTGGCCATTTGGCGCCGCGATCAGTTTCGGCCGCCAATGCTCGGTGAAGCGCTCGAATTGCTCAGCCAACGAGATCCTGACGCTCACCGGCATCACCAGATCAACTGAGGCTTGGTGATCATCAGCAGCGCAATGGCAAAGAAGATCGCCAGCACGCCGAGGCGGCCACAAAGGGCGCGCCAGTTGCCGGCGAACGCGCTGATTTCCTGGTCCGACGCCGTACCTGTCAGCAGCTCGCGATAGCCGGCTTCCCAAAGGTCAACGAATTTTCGGTTCACGAACATCAGCCCGGCGACCAGCGCCAGCGACAGGAGCAGCCAGGGCGTGAGCAACGGCCAGCCGCCGAGCACGATCAGCCCGATACCGGCGACAATCCCCGCGCCTACCGGGATCGAGGAAAAGCGACTGGCGAGCAAGGCGAGTTTGGCCGGCGCTCGCCAACCGCGTCGCGCCAGAACCAGGAGGAACTCCCGGCCGGCGAGCATGATCGCCGCGGCCGACATGGCCGTCACGTGCACCACGAGCACCGGCTCATAAGCAATGAGTGCGTCCACGCGTCTAATACTCCCGTTATTTACGTGCCGACCTTTGCCAAGGCGGACGGTTTGCGGAGGCTCAGTCTGGCCTGTTGCCGACCGTCGGCGAGTGCAGCGCAGCGATCGTCTCTCGGACAAACCGCTCGACCGCGACGTGGTCGTCATGCGCGGTGTAGGCCCAGCCGATCTTGACGATCACCAGGTCCTGCGAGGGGATGATGATCGTGTACTGGCCCTGGCTGCCGATGGCAGCGAAACTGTCCGGCGGCAGGCCGGCGGCGATGCGCTGGCGCGCCGCAGCGGAGTCGCCGCGCTGCGTCCAGAATCCCGCGCCGTACCCATATTCGGCAGCGCTCTGCGGGGTCAGTTCAGCCGAGTAATCGACCCACCCCGCCGGCAGGATGCGCTGGCCGTTCGGCGCGACGCCGTCGCGCAGGTACAGCAAGCCGAAACGGCCCCAGTCGCGGGCGCTTGCCCACAGGTGAACCGCTCCAAGCGGCACACCGGCGCTGTCGAACTCGAGCGTTGCGTGTTCGAAGCCGAGCGGCGCGAACAGTTCGCGCGCGATGAACGCTTGCGTCGATGCCGCGTCGCCACCCACCGCATCGCGGATCATTCTCGACAGGAGGACGAAGTTGCAGTTGGTGTATCGCCATTCGGTTCCCGGCTTGGCCCGCAACCCGGCGCCGGCCGCGAAGCTCGCCTGGTCGGGCATATCGAATTCCATCTGGGTGTCGGGGTCGAACAGGGTCATGAACCCGGTTTCCAGCGACTGCCCGCAGCTCACCCCGCTCACCATGCGAAGCAGCTGATCGCCGGTGATGGAGGCGCGTGGGTCTCCCGGCGACGACCATTCGGCAATCGGGGCCGGCTGGTTCAGGTCCAGCTTTCCCTGTCGTGCGAGAATGCCGAGCAGCGCATTGGTAACCGACTTGGTCATCGAAAAGCCGATCAGCGGCGTCGCCGGGGTGATCCCGGGCGCGTAGCGCTCACCGACCACCTGACCATGGTGCAGCACCAACACGGCCTTGGTGAAGCGCCGCGGCCCGGACTCGGCCTCGGCGAACACATGATCGAATGCCGCCGCCAGTTCGGCGTTTATCGGCGCGACGATGTCGGCGTCCGCTGCATGCCTTGGAGCCGCTGGCGGCACTTTGCCGTCAGCGAACCGCACGGTTCGATGGTCGTGCAGCACCCGACAGCCAAATGAGCCATCGGCAACGGCGCGGCTGTGGATCAGCCCGAACAGGCTGGTGCGGATCTCCTGCCGTGGCAGATCGACTTCGTAAGCCATGACGGCTGCGAGCGGGCCGAGCTTGGGCCCGATCGCTTCGCGAAAATACTGGTCGGCGTCGAGCCCCGCCACAAACACCGCCGAACAGAGCTGGTGGCTCGCGAAATGCACCGGCACGCCGGCCACTCGGGATGCGCCGTCTGCGGCAAACAGCGCTGCAGAGGCCAATCCAATACCGGCAAACGTCAGCGCCAGTTTCCAGTTTCGCTTCAGCCAAGCCATCTTCGTCCGAGGTCCGTTTTGCAGACGCCGGCATAGCTGTACGATGGGCGGATCGTCTGTCGGCGCACCGACACAAGCAAACTTCGATATGGAGCAGGTGATGGATGAGGCCATCCGGTCGGCGGCGATTTCTCCCAGGCACCTGGCCGTCCTCAACGGCAGCGAGTGGTTCGCCTCGCTGGATTCCGCATTGCAGCAAGCCCTGCTGATGGCATCGCGGCTGGTGTCGCTGCCCGCTGGAGCGTCGGTTTTCCTGCGCGACGATCCCAATGACGGCGTCTACTGCGTCATGTCCGGCGCCATCTGCATCGGAGCAACCGCGCCCTCGGGCAAGGGATCGATCGTTGCGCTGGCCGAGGCGCCCGAGTGGTTCGGCGAGGTCGCCTTGTTCGATGGCGGTCTGCGTACCCATGATGCCTGGGCCGACGTCGCTTCGACGTTGCTGCATCTGCCGCTGCATCAGCTGATGAGAATTGTCGCAGATGAGCCCGCGGCCTGGCGTTATTTCGGACGGTTGCTGGTGCGAAAGCTGCGGATCGCGCTCACGATGCTCGAGGACATGGCGCTCGAGGCGCCCAGGGTGCGGCTCGCCCGGTGTCTGCTCAACCTGTCCGAGGGCTACGATCGGCAGAACGGACAGCAGCAGGAGCACCTGCGCATCTCGCAGGAGCGCCTCGGCATGATGCTTGCGCTCAGCCGCCAGACCGTAAACGAGATGCTGCGCGACCTCGAGCAGCAGTCGATCATCGAGTGTCGGCGCGGCGGCGTTCGAGTCGTTGACCGAAACCGGCTGAGGGCGGCGGCGCGCACGCCGGCGTAGGCGGCGCCGCCCCCTGTACCGCTCATCATGGCGAAGGTGGCGAAGCGGTGCCGTCCGGCTCGCCGGCAGGCGTTTCCACGCCGACCCGCCTGCCGATCTCCTTGAGGCGGGCGATCTGATCGACCAGGGCCGGCGCCTCGTCGAGGCTGGTGACGAAGGTCCACAGATACGTCATCACCGCGTAGATATGCCCGGCCTGGACGTTCGGCGCGCCAGCCAGCAGCGCGATCGTCAAGCCGAAGAGGCCTGCGGCGACGAGGCCGATGACGAGGTAGGCCATCGCCTCCCGGTTCGACAGCCGGATCCGCAGCCGCGACAGCAGCAGATAGTGGCGCTGCAGGGAACTCTGGCCGACTTTCGCCACCAGATCGATCTCGCGTTCGAGGCGGTTGTTCACCCGGGTGTGCAGCGTTTCGTTGCGCGCCGCGAAGCCGGGAACCCAGAACACGGCCAACAGCAGGGCCGCGCCAGTTGCAACCCCGACCCACGGCTCGATGAGCAGCAGCATGCCGACCGCTCCGAACACCGAGACGATCGATGTCGCGAGGATGGGCACGTGCTTTTCGAAGAAATCGACGAACTCCCGGGCCAGCACCACCCGCGCTGCTGCCGTGGACACACTCTCGCCCTGTGAGCGCTGGGTCATGGCGACGGCGACCGCGAGGTCGGCATAGATGCGCGTGAACACCTGCGTATCGACCGCCCGCCGGGCGGCGCCGATCAGCCAGAACATCAGCACCACCACGGCGTAACTCAACCCCAGCATCAGGTTGCCTTCGACGATGGCATTGATCGCGAAGCCGCCGAACAGCGGATAGATCAGCAGCAGCACGTTCTCGAGCCCGATCAGCGAGAAGGTGAATGCGAGCTTGCCCGGATGCGCCTTGACGAGGCTCGCGAGAGAGCCGGCGGCGGAAGGTTTTGCCTTGGATGCGGAGGTGTCGATGGTGGTCATTTTTCAAAGCTGCGCTTGATTTGAGCGAGTGCTCAAGTAGATAATTGAGCAGACGCTCAAATTCAAGCTGGAGACGCCGATTGGCCGTGAAGGACCGCCGGGAGCAGATCGTGCAGGTGACGCTGGACCTGCTGATCGAGAAGGGTTTTGCCAATGTCTCGACGCGCGATCTGGCGGAGCGCGCCGGCCTGTCGCGCAGCCACATCTACCATTACTTCCAGGATTGGCCGACGCTGCGCCAGGAGGCGTTCACCCGCTTCGCCGACGCGCAGCTGGCAGAGACGAGGGCCGCGGTGGCCGGCCTTGCACCGCCCGCGGCCGTGGAGGCCTTCATCCGGGATTGCCTGTCGGCGGAGCCTGGCACCGGCATGGAGTTGTGGCTCGATGCCTGGGACGAGGCGCTGCACGATCCCGAACTGGCCGCGGCCTATGCGGCGACCGACCTCAGATGGCACAGACTGCTGGAGACGATCATCGTCGACGGCGTCGCGAGGGGCGACTTCCGTTGTGCCTCACCCGAACGGGCGGCCCGCCAGATCTTCGCCATGACCATGGGTTATGCCGACGATGTACTGATGAGTTCAGACGCCATGTCGGCCGAGCAGGCTGCCACCGAAGTCATCGAGGCCGCCACGCTCATTCTCGGCAGCGCCTAGGGACCGGGCGTTTCCGCCCGGCCCCTGCCCGCCTCGTTACAGCCCGCCGCCGCCATGGAGCTTGCGCACCTCGTCGGCCGCATCCTTGGCGGCCTGTTCCACCGTCATGTTGCCGGTGAGCGCGTTCTGCATCATGTCGGGGACGATGATGTTCATGATCTCGGGCGCCCCCGGCAAAGCCGGGAACTGGATGCCGTTGGGCAGCATCGAGGACACCGCCCTTCGATGTCGGCAACCGCTTTCAAGCCCCGGCCAACCGTGACCTGATTGCGGCGCGAAGCGCAGGAAGCAGCTCGGTGTCGAACCACGGATTGCGGTTTCGCCAGCCGACGCTCCGCCATGAAGGGTGCGGGGTCGGGAACGTCGCGGGGGCGAAGCGGGCAAAGCCGCGCACCCGTTCGGTGAGGGTGGCGCCGGCATCGCCCGGCAGGTACCGGGCCTGGGCATAGGAGCCGACCAGCAGCGTCAGTCGATCGGCAGGGAGCAGCTCAAGGATCGGGGCGTGCCAGAGCGGCGCGCATTCGGGCCGGGGTGGCGCATCTCCGGCTGCCCCCTTCCCCGGATAGCAGAAGCCCATCGGCACCAGCGCGACCTTGGCCGGATCGTAGAACACGTCGGGATCGAGCCCGGTCCACTCGCGCAGGCGTTCCCCGCTATCGTCCTGCCATGGCACCCCGCTGGCATGCACCCTCGAGCCCGGCGCCTGACCGATGATCAGGATGCGAGACGTGGCGCTGAACTGGGTGATCGGCCGCGGGCCGAGCGGCAGGTAGGGGGCGCAGACCGTGCACACCGCGATTTCCCGGTGCAGCACCATGGCTTGCAGGTGCCGATCGGGCATCCCCGCCGGCGTCGGATGATTGCGTTCCAACGTCACTCTCCGCCCTGTTGCCTCACCCGCGCACGCGGATGACCGTCTTGCCGAGCCGGCGCTCGCGCGAACTGAAGGCAGCGACGGCCTGATCGAGCGATGCGATGCTGCCGATATTGCTCCGCAGCCGCCCATCGCGCACCCGCTGCACGATCTCGGTGAGTTGCGCCCGGTCGGACTCGACGACGAAATCGACGGCGAGCCCATCCCGCGGTCGCGCCTCGACCGGCCCGACAATGGAGACCAGCGTGCCGCCGGCCCGGACCAGGGCAGCGGAGCGCTTGCCGACCCCCCCGCCGATGACGTCGAACACCAGGTCGACGCCGCCAATATCCTCGAGCCTGTCGCGCTCGAGGTCGATAAACTCCGATGCACCGAACTCCAGCGACCTCTGCCGGTCGGCCGCCCGACCGGTGGCGATGACATAAGCGCCTGCCTCGCGGGCCAGTTGCGTCACCATCGAACCCACCGCGCCGGCCGCGCCATGGGCCAGTACGCTCTGGCCGGGCTGCAGCCGCCCCAGGACGAACAGCCCCTGCCAGGCGGTGAGGCCGGAGATCGGCAGGCTGGCCCCAACCGCAAAGTCGACGTCGCCCGGCAACGGCGCGAGATTGCGCGCCTCGACGGCGACATACTCCGCCAGCGTGCCGTCGCGATGCCAATCGGTGAGACCGAAAACCCGCTGCCCCACCGACAGCCCCGTCGTGCCGTAGCCGAGCGCCGTGACCACGCCGGCCAGTTCATGCCCGGGGATCGATGGCGTCCGCTGCCGATCGAGGCGATCGGTCCAGGTCGAAGGCCAGCTGAGTTCGGTCGGCACGAACCCCGATGCGTGCACTTCGACGATGACGTCATTGATTGCCGGCGAGGGCATGGGCCGCTCGACCAGCCGCATGCCGGCGATGCCCGCTGCCTGGTCAGTTACGGTGATGGCCTTCATGGAAGCTCTCCTTGCTTTCGAGGGGCGGCACGCGGTGCGCCGATGCCCGCCTCAAGTGCCTTAGGAGACGAACTTACGGTCGGTGGTGCAGATCTCGAGACCGGATCAGCTCAAAATGATGCGCGAAAGGATCAATTCGTGAGTCAGGCCTTGGAGCTAGGTCGGCTTGAGCGCCTGCCGACGCCATTCCCCCGGAGTCATTCCCATCCGGTCGGCAAATACGCGCCGGAAGGCGGAGACCGACTGGTAGCCAGCGGCCTCCGCCACGCTCTCGGTGCTGATCACCGGCTTCCGCAGCTCGTTGGCGGCAAGGCTCATGCGTAGATCGGTCAGCAGATCCTGGGCCGAGCAACCGAGCCGCTCCAGAAAATGCCGCATGAAGGTGGCGCGCGACATGCTGCACAGCTCCGCCAGTTCCGCCAGCCTCCACGATCGTGCCGGATCGGCGAACATGGCCGCAATCGCCGGCGCCAGCCGTGGGTGCCCGGCGAGCGCCAGCAGGCCCTCAGGCGCCGTTTCGGCTTCGCTGGCTGAGCGCAGCACCAGGGTGAAAAGCGCCGAAGACAATGCGTTGAGAATGGCGCGCCCGCCTGCCCGGTCAGCGGCGGACTCGGCGCGCATCAGCCGCACCAGGCTCGCCAGTTGCTGCGCGGCCGCGTCCATGCCGTCGCCGGCGGGCTCGCTCGTGGCCCGGGTCACCAGGTTGGCCGGCAGGTAGCTGCGGATCAACCGATCGTGCGGCGGCGCAATGAACAGCCGCCCGCACAGCAGATCGAGCCGCTCGCCCTCGCCATCGTTCTCGCTCAGCATCCACCCCGCGGCTCCCCGGTGCTGGCGGGTGCGGATCGGCGCCTCGCCGCTTCCGTCATGCAGCACATGCGGCGCGCCATGTGGCAGCAGCACGACATCGCCGCTCCTCAGTTCCCGGATGGTGTGCGCCTCCGGATCCTCGAACATGGCCCGGCCGCTGACCACCACATGGTAGGGAATCTCGTTCGCCGCAGCCCTTTGCCAGGCAATGCGCCACGGCGCCCCATAGGCGCAGCGGACCTCGAGCTGACCAGTGACAGTGACGATTTGCAGCAGCTGGCTCAGCCAGTCGACTTCGGGCATTGGAACGCAGGGACCCGCGAGATGGTGCAGCACCTTAGCGTAGGTCCGCGTTCGGGGAATGTCCGATCTCAGCGAAGGCCGGGGCCGGGCCATGTGGCCCGGCCCCTCGTTGACTAGAGCCCGCCGCCGCCATGGAGCTTGCGCACCTTGTCGGCCGCATCCTTGGCGGCCTGTTCCACCGTCATGTTGCCGGTGAGCGCGTTCTGCATCATGTCGGGGACAATGATGTTCATGATCTCGGGCGCCTCCGGCAAAGCCGGGAACGGGATGCCGTTGGGCAGCATCGAGGTGGTGACGTCGAGGAACTTGATGCTGTCGAGCCGCTCCTTCATCCACTCCGTCTTGAAGCCGTTGACGTTGCCCGGGTTGGAGCCGGCCCAGGCGAGCTTCAGCGACCATTCGGGGCTGGTCCACATGCAGATAAGCGCCTTGGCGGCCGGCTCATCCACCTTGCCGCCATCGACGAACTCGGATTTGACGATGTGGATATTGGAGCCGCCGAACACCACGGCGCGCCTGCCATCCGGCCCGGTGGGGATCAGCCCGTAGCGCATGTTCTCGAGCACGGTGTCGGCCACCGCCTTGTCCGAGCCGGTGGCCTTGCCCGCCAGTTCGACCATCTTGGCATACTCGGAGGGGTGCGAGATCATCATCCCCAGTTGCCCCGAAATGAACGGCGCCTGGTTCTCGCCCTGCGTATTGGTCAGCGCCGAGACCGGCACGGATTTGTCGCGCACGTACATGTCGTAAGAGGCCTGCAGCGAGCGGATGCTGGCGGGGCTGTCGAGCCGCACCTCGCCATAGGTCGGGTTGGGGTCGGCCTCGTCGAACACCCCGCCGCCATAGCCCCAGAGCTGCGGCATGTAGCGATAGGGCGTGTTGCCGGCATTCTGCTTGGCGACGAGCCCATAACCGGCGATCCCCAGCTTGTCGTGGATCTGCTTGGAATAGCTGACCACGTCGTCCCAGGTGGCGGGCGGATTGTCGGGGTCGAGCCCGGCGCGCTTGAAGATATCGGCGTTCCAGATGAACGCCATGGTCTCGTTATTGGTGGGGATGCCGTAGACCTTGCCGTCCCAGGTCACCGCCTTCATCGCGCCGGGCCAGAAATCGTCGGGCTGGTAGCCGACATCCTCGGGCTTCAGCTCCTCGAGATAGCCCTTGGCGGCGAACTCGGTGCCCCCGAGGATCTGCAGGCGGATCGCCATCGGTGCCGAATTGCCGAGCAGCGCCGTGCGGAACTTGTCGAGCAGTTCGTTATAGGTGATGCCCTGCTCGACCAGCTCGATCCCCGGATAGGTAGCGCGGAACGCCGCGAAGAAATCGCGGTAATTGTCGCGCATGATCTGCGGATCGGCTTCGAAAATCCCCTGGTACCAGAAGGTCAGCTTGCCCTTGTAGTCGGTCGGGGTCACCGAGTTGCAGTGCCCCACCGTATCGAAGGTCTCCGTCCCGGCGATCGAGCGCACATATTCAGGCGACCACTTGCTGATATCGACTCCCGCACCCAGGGCAGTCGAGGCCATGAGGCCCGTCACCAGGGCAGCCGACAGCATGCCGCGCGCAAGCGCACGGCCAAATCCGTGTTCCGACATGAATTCCTCCCTCCCATCCGCGACCGGCGCCCCTCGCGCCGACCGAGAACGGCTCTCCGGCAACCTGCCGGTTACGCGAATTAACGCCCGGATTTCGCAACAGGCAATGCAAATTTTGCAAAATCTGAGTCATCTATCTGGAAATCCTCGCCGGAAACCGGCAAAGCTGCTGCATCGGCAACGTTGCAGGGGATCGACCAGATGAGCGCGTTCAAGGCCCGGCCGCCGGTCGGCATCGATCCGACCGGCGTGTCGGAGGAAGGCGCCGCCGTCTACGAGCTGATCCGCGACGACATCATCTCGGGCCGGCTCGAGGCCAACTCACGCCTCGTGGTGGCCGAGCTGTCGGAGCGGCACCGGGCGCCGGCCAATGCGGTGCGCGAAGCGCTTCAGCTGCTGCGCTCGCAGGGCTTTGTGCTGATCGTCCACAACAAGAGCGCCCGGGTGCGGCCGATCGACCAGGATTTCGTGCGCGACACCTACGAGATCGGCGTGTTGATCGAACCCTCGATGGTGCGCTGGTTCGTCGGCATGGCAACCACTGCCGATATCGCTGCGCTGGAGCAGATCCAGGACGAGATCGAGGCCAACAACTTTGCCGATCAGGTGCTGCACGGCGAACTCGACACGCAGTTCCACAACGTCATGTACGAGCGCCACTACAACCACCTCGCCGCGGAACTCTGGTGGAAGCACCGCGAGGTGCTGCGCGCCGTGGCCCGGCGCTACCAGTACACCCTGGTGCGCCAGGCGCAGGTGATGCGCGAGCACCGCGAGCTGATCCGGCTGGTCAAGCTCGGCGAGGCAGAAAAGGCCGCCAGCCTGATTGCCGTGCATGTCGATGGCGCCGGCCGGCACGTGCTCGAGCAGATGCGCGCCGCCAGCTCGCGGCGTGCCGGCTGAGGCAGTTTCGCACGCCAATGGCGTGCATCGTGGTTTGAGGGAGCCATCACATGAAGATCACCGGCGTCCGGCCCTGGCTGGTCAAGGCCACCAGCTCCTACTGGGGCGAATACCTGTTCGTCGAAGTCACCACCGACGAGGGGATTTCGGGCTGGGGCGAGATCACCTCGACCACCAAGATCGCCAACCGGGCGCTCGCCGCCATCCTCAGGCAGGTGAGCGGGCAGATCGAAGGCGAGGACCCCAGCCGCATCGAGCGGCTGTGGCACAAGCTGTTCCGCAGTTTCACCTATATGGGCAGCCGCGGCGCCGCCTGCGAATGCGTCAGCGCCATCGACATCGCGCTGTGGGATATCCGCGGCAAGCTGCTGGGCCTGCCGGTCTATGAGCTCCTGGGCGGTGCGGTGCGTGACGAGATCGCGCTCTATACCCACCCCGATCAGTCGAAGTTCACCTCCGACGAAGCCGTGGTGGCCGAGATCACCGACATCGTCCGCTCCGGCCACACCGCGCTGAAATTCGACCCCTTCCCCTACCAGGGCGATCGCGAGCGCCGCGACGGCTATCTCGACGGCATGCTGTCGCGCGCCGACGAAAAGAAGGCCGCCGATTTGACCGCGCTGATCCGCCGGACCGCCGGGCCCGGGGTCGAAATCCTGATCGATGCGCATGGCCGCTTCGACGTGCCCACCGCCATAAGGCTCTGCCGCTCGCTCGAGGAGGCCGGCCAGATCGACTGGTTCGAGGAGCCGGTGCCGCCCGAAAGCTATGGGGCGCTCAAGCAGGTGCGCGACAAGGTCAACGCCGCCATTTCGGTGGGCGAGCGCGCCCACACCAAGTGGGATTTCGTGCCGATCCTCGAAAACAAGCTCGCCGATTACATCATGCCCGACGTCACCTGGACCGGCGGCATCACCGAAATGAAGAAGATCGCCTCGCTGGCCGAGGCCTTCTACGTGCCGATCTCGCCGCACGATGCCGGCGGGCCGATCAACGTGCTGGCCGGCGCTCATGTGATGATGACGGTGCCCAATTTCTACAAGCTCGAAACCTCGCGCTGGGACCTGAGTGGCTACAACGAACTGATGCACACCCGGCTCGACAACTCCAACGGCGCGCTGAAGCTGCCGCGCGTGCCCGGCCTCGGGATTGAGCTGAACCGGGACTATCTCGAGGCCAACGAGATCAGCACGGCTTAGCCCGAAACACCGGCCTCTCCGTCATCCTCCCCCGCGGGGCGGGGGAGGGGGACCATCCGAAGGATGGTGGAGGGGGCGGCAAGAGTCGCAGTGAGTCT